>Ga0123335_1004623_pt1 | contig 17593 bp, 7 predicted proteins | sample BiotimSIPDNA_2_FD_89707 | JGI IMG/M metagenome (GOLD analysis project Ga0123335, IMG submission 89707) | Anaerobic biogas reactor microbial communites from Washington, USA - Biogas_R2 time_0 SIP DNA | ecosystem: Engineered > Bioreactor > Anaerobic > Unclassified | place: Washington, USA...
CAGCTCATTGCCGTTGAGGCGGCAAATGTTCGAAGTCGTCAGCGGCCTGACGCAGATTTTGCCTTTTTCCATCAATACCTCAATGTGTTCGCGGCTGATCTCTGAAGCAGTGAGTACAATCTGACAGTCCTTGCGACGTCCGATCTTGATTATCTCTGACTCAGCTTCGTATGGGAAGCCCTTCTCGTCTTCGATCGCAAAAACCATCTTATTGCGAACAACCCGCTCGCCGGTATCTTTGCGCAGTTCGGCCTCAACCGGCGCCATGCCGAGTTTCGGCCTCGGCGGTTCGACAGCTGGCGCCTGTGCCGATTTCTGTGAAGGTATGGTTTTGTTTGCATCGACCGGTTCTTCTGACACTGGAGCCGCGGCAGCAGCAGGAACGGTGCTTTCACCGGCCGGCGTGGTGTGCATTACCGGAACAGTGCTTTCGTCGGAGATGACCGGGGCTGCCGGCTGGGTGCTGTTGGCTTTTACCGCTGCCGGTGTGGTCGGCATCGTTTTATCGGCAACCGGAGAGGTTGTCTGAGTCGGCATTTTTAGAGGCTTTGCCGAAGGCTCTTCGTCATTGTCGATAAACTGCGCAAGGCGGGAAGCCACGTTTACCGGCTTTACGGCCTGCTGCTTGCTGGTGCTGCTACCGGAAGAAGATTTGGGTCCCTCAACGATTGCCGGAGACTTGGCCGCAGCCGAGGCTGCCGGCACGGCTGGGGCAGAATCAGGCACTGTGGTTGGCGGCGCTGGCTTTGCATCAGCAGACTCTTCCGGGAAATACATCTTGCGCGCCTTTTCGAGTTCTTCGTAGTTCATGAACAACGATTTGGTCGACATCATCTCGGGTGCGCTCTTTTGATAGCGCCAGAGCTTGACGCCAACGATCAGCAACACCACGCCCACCGCCAGAATCAGCCATGAATAACCACGTGAAGCGTCTAATGGCGTAAATACGACAGTGAGGTTGTGCTCGCCGCGGCTGTCCTGATAGTTGATGACAGCGCTTCCTGAGGACAATGACTGGAAAAGCAGATCGTAACGGGCCGCCAAACTGCCGCTTTCAGGTTTTATCTCAAATTCCGCGTCACTCTTGATCTGAATATCAGGAGTGCCCTGCTGCGCTCCCATGAACTGCAACTGCTTCGTATCAATTCTGAAGCTTACCTGCTTGTCTGCCTGCTGATCTGGCGCCAGATTGACAACAAACAGGTCGCCTGGTCTTATAACCTGCGGCAGCTTCAATTCTGCAGCTGCAACATCGCATGAAGCGCCACCAAACAAGGTAATCAGAACAAGCAGCATAGATTTAAAAAGTGATTTTCTCATACCTCACATCCCCTTTTTCCAGCCTGGAAACCACTGCATGAGCTCTTCGACGCTGGCTTTATGAATTCGTCGCCCGCCAAAGATTCTTTTAATGACATTACGTTTGATTCTCTTCTCAGCCCGCTTCTTGATTGCCGCGGCGATCAGCTCGGGTTTATCCCAGGTTCCGCTGACGGTAAGATCAACAAAGGGCACACCGGTCGCGCTGTCCTGGGCGGTCGAAGTCCATTTTTTCAACTTTTTGCCAATCGAAGTCTGGCGCAGACTCTGCGGATTGATCATCAATTTTGCATCCAGCTGCAAGGCAGACGGATTGAACTCGCTGTTGCCGATCTCCAGCCGCAGGTGCGGGCCGGCAAAGAGCCCGTCAGCAATCAGCAGGCGGCCCTTATAAAGATCTTCTTCGTCAGTTGTGACGTAAAAATTAAGCTGACCGACCGAAAAATCAGGCTTTTCGATAAAATCGATACGATTTTTGCCCATGGCCGAAACATCTATCATCGGTAGTTCCGGTAGATGGATATTCTTAAAATTCAGGTTGAAAACGGCATCACGCTCGCCCGGACCCATCCAGGCCGCTTTAATTGTGCCATCTACAGTACCGCGAAAGCCAGATTTCCCGCTTATGGCAAGCTTGGCAAAATCAACATCGTGCAAACCACCCTGCAAATTCATGGTAAATGGGCGGCCCGGCAAAAATGTGCCCTTTGCCTGCTCGACAAAAACCTCACCACCAAGCAATCCAAATGTAGACATCAACACCTCGGCCTCGCCGCTCGTCGGATCAAAGTTGAATTTGACCAGACTGTTGCCGAGTGGCAACGCAAAAACCTGTTCCCCGGAATCGTATTGCACTGTCATCTCATTGCTGCTGACCTCGCCCTGCAGTTCTGGCTTGGCAATTGTTCCAGACAGGTTCAGCCTGCCAGCCAGCCAGCCTTCTTTCGGAAAAGAAACCGCCTTTACCACCATGCCTCCCAACATCGCCAGCATATCGGCAGGGAAAACGCGATCGAAGCTGCCCTGCAACGACAGACGCCCGGTGCGCGTCGGGTCTTCAAGCCAGCCATCTGAAACCTTGAACGTCGAGCGGCCGAACTGTCCTGTAAGATCTTTGACGCCAATACGTGCATAACCCGAATCGGTGCGTCCAGAAAAATCGAGTTCGGCCGAAAGTTTTTCGACATTGTTCTTGAAAGCGTTGAATCCAATGGCACCGTCTTTAAGAGAAGCGCTGCCGGTAGCCAGAATTCGGTCAGGAGTTCCTGACAGAGAGAATTTGCCGGCCAGGTCGCCGCTCTTGACCTGCATTGTTCCAACCAGAGATTTCGGTAACAGCCCGGAAGCAAGAAAATCAAAGACACGGGCGACGCTGAGACCGCTGAGTTCGGCATCGAGGCGTTCTATTTCTGGTTTGAAACCACGATCAAGGTTTTTGAGATGAGCCTTGCCGCTGATCTTAACTATGGCATCGAGAATTTTTCCGGTGAAACTTTTGATTTCGAGCCCGAAAAACCTGTCATCACGCTTGTTAAAAGCAACACTCCCGGAAAAATCACGCGCCAGCAGTACAGCCTGCCCGCTCTTTTCGAACAGCGGAAAATCAAGATTTATCTTCGACACACTCACCTCGCCACGACTCGATGGCGCAGCAAATCGGCCGTCGAGATCAGCCCACGCCGAAAAGCTTCCCGACAATTGAAAGGGAATAGCAAACCGCCCGATTCTGGCTATTTCTGAGGCAAGAGTCTCGATCTTCTGACTGCGCAGCGAAATTTTGAATTTTTCGATTTGCTGCTGACCCGGCAGAATGCTGCCTTCAGCCTTAAGAGCAGCGCCAAAGATCTGCGAATCACCCTTGAGAGAAAGTTTCGGACCGCCGCCGGCAAAAGGATTGCTGATGAGAACTTCAGCATTGGTCCTGCCGAGATCGAAGGTTACGCCCTTTACCTTGAGTGCTGCGTCGCCGGCCTTGACCACCGCAAGATAAGCGTCTTTATCGTTTTTCACTTGAATGTAAAAAGGCAGGCGCGCTGAGAACTGCGGCATATTTAGATTAAGCGCCGGAAACCGTAACCAGCCGTCAAGAAGCGGTTGTTCGAGCGAACCCGAGCCCAGGAACGCGAAGTTAAAGTTGCCGGTAAGCACGAACGGGTATTTTCTCATAAAGGCCGCGCCTTCGGGTTGCGTCTTGATCGCCTCGACCAGGCGGGTAAAGTTGGCGCCACCGCCCTTGAAGCTCAAGGTTTCGAGATTTTTCTGTTTGAGAGAAGCTTTTGCCGAGAGTTCCATCGGAATGCCAAAGAATCCGAGTTTAGCATCAAGAGTTATCTGATCAGGTCTTTCGCGCGCTGCAATATTGAAACGGTCAGTGACCAGAGCGCCGAGCAGATCCTCTGCCCAGAGCATTTTGCCGTGCCTGATGAAAAGGAGCTTTTTAATATCAAGATCTATGCGGTTTTCAGAAGCATCGGCAGCTACGCGGGCACTGGCCAGGCGCTCACCGATGAGCTCGATACGATCGAAATCCGGTCGGTGCGTCAGCCCGAATGAAGACTGCAAACGCTCTGAAGAGATTTCAAAGACACCGTTGCCGGTTGTCGACAGGGTAACTTCGGCCTGATAATCTTTGAAAAAAGGAGCCTCCTCGGTTAATATCGCGCGGCCCGAAGTTTTTATCGCCAGATTATCGATGCTCGCCAGCAGATTGTCGCAGGTGAGTGCGCCGGAAGCGAGTTCGGCCATACCCTGCACTTCGACAAAGTCTTTCGGGTTAATGCGATTGATTATGCGTGCTCCATCAAAACTAAGCACAACCAGACTGTTTTTCCAGTCGTCGATTCTGGCGAAACCAGTGCTGATCTGAAATGGCCCGAGCAGATCGACACGGGAAAAATATGACTGCAGCTGATCGCGCATCTGCTGCGGCAGCAGGTTGAGCGGCAACATACCAGAAACGCTGCCCTTTTCTACAATACCGGCGTTGAAATCAAAATCGCTGTAAACTATTGCCTTATTGTCGACAGTTCTGACAAAGCTGATTTCTGCCGTACCGGCGTTGCGTGACAAGCGCGCCGCCAGCTGATGCGAGCCAGGAAGCAGGCGAGAATAAGTAGCCGCCACCAACATTTTGTCGCCGGCAAGATCAGATTCGATTTCGGTGCTGATATTGGCTTCGTCAGCATAATTCAGCCAGCCCGCATGCAGGTTGTGTATTCCGGCCGTGTCAAACTCGAGCCGACTTATTCTGGCGATGCGATCTGAACTGGCCGCCTTTAGATCGAGGTTTTCGATAACCGGCACATAAGGAAGTCGCACTTCGGCACTGGCAAGTTCCAGCTCAACCTGAGCGTCATAGAGGGGTTGTTGCCCACGACAGGCAAACTTAGCCTGAAGACTGCCGGCAAGTTTGTGCTCTTCGGGCAGCCATTCCTTAACCAGGTCATTGAACTGCGGCACCTGCAAAACACCATTCAGACCGCGAATCCTTTCGGGCAGCGCAATATTCTGTCTTGCCCATATCCATTCGAGATTAAGACGATTGCGATTCTTTCCGTCATACAGATTCACCTTGCGACCGTCCTGACCGATATTATCGACTGCCAGATTGTAGTTCTGTCCGAGTCCGTCAAATGTTATGGTGAAGTTACCGTTTTTCTTGAGTCTGGTCACCTGAAACCGCATAAAATCTGGACGTTCAGGCAAAGAAACACGCAGGATATGCGTAAAGAATTCTTCGGCCGGATATTTCCGTAAAGAAAGGTTAATGCCTGACATCTGCCAGGTTTTAGCCGGCAACCTGAAAACACGTGCGGCAAAATCGTCGCTGATAAGTTTTTCAGGATTCGGCACAAGAATCGAAAGATTATTGATGCGTATATCGGCCAGATATCGATCTGCTACCACCTGCGCTCGATCCTGTTTCTGCCAGCGTGTTTCGTCGATAACTGCGGAAACCGGTTCGAGAGTAGAAAAGTCCCAGCTGCCCCGGCCTTTTTCGCTGCGATGCAGGCTCAAAGCGGGATTATCAACGACAACTTTCTGAAGAATCAGCTTGCCAAAAAGAATATCAAACAACGAGTAGCTAAGCGAAACCCTGGGGACTGTCAACACCGTCGACGCCGACTCAAAATGCGGGTTCTGAATCAGAACATTTTCGATCTCGACACCGTACAGCAGATTTCCTGAAATCGAGCCCATGTGCAGGTTGAATCGGCCCTGCGTCAGGTTGGGAATGATACCCTGCTTGATGTGCCCCTCTATCAGATCAGAATTCAGCCGGAAAAAATTAAAGAAAAATATGCTGGCCAGCACCAGAAAAGCTATCGCCACAACCATCAGCAGGCGCCGCAGATATTTGCGTAATTTTCGGCGTTGTCCCCCACCCTGCTGGTGTTCCTGTTTACGACGATCGAGCTCTCTTGCGATGCTTTCGAGCCTCTGAGTATTTATATTCTCTTCCATGATCCCGATTTTATCATAACACTCACGATCTGACAGTTTTTTTTGTATATTCAACAGAGTTTTGTCAGGCTTGATTTTGGCGGCACAATATCGTAGATTAACGGGCATGTTCAAACCAGAACAGATAATTGGCAGACATTACAAAATATTGTCACGTCTCGGCGCCGGCGGAATGGGGCAGGTCTACCGTGCCCTCGACATCAACCTCGGGCGCGAGGTGGCGATCAAGTTTCTGCTTGCCGATATGGCAAAAGAAGAAGAGATAGTCAAGCGCTTTCTCAACGAAGGCCGAATTCTGGCGACGATCAATCATCCTGCTGTCATCAATGTTTACGCGTCTGATGTCGAAGAGGGCGGCGTTCCGTTTCTGGTCATGGAATTCGTTGATGGCAAAAGTCTTGGCTGCCATAGAGACGCCCTGATGGAAGACCGGGTAAGCCTGGTCAATCACTTCATCCAGCTTTTCAGCGGTATTCATGCCTGTCACCAGAAAGGTATCGTACACCGTGATCTCAAACCAGATAACGTACTGATCAACAAAGAGGGCCAGCTCAAACTGGTCGACTTCGGTATAGCAAAAACCGCGACTCGTCACACTCGAACTGGCATGGCAATTGGCACACCACACTACATGTCGCCTGAACAATGCCTGGGCAAGGCCGACATTACTGGCAAAACCGACGTCTACGCTGCCGGAGTCATGCTGTTCGAAATGCTTACAGGGAAACTGCCGTTTAACATCGAGGGGCACGCCGATGACCCGGCGCTGGCGATTGCCTTGATGCACCTCAATGACACACCAGATTTTAAAGCGTTTGCGCAGGTTCAGCAGGGCGACAGCTTCAGATCGCTCGTCGCCAGAATGCTGGCAAAGAAGCCTGACGAGCGGCCCGAAGTCCCAGAAATTCTTGAGCTTCTTAAACAGATTCTCAACCGTCTGCGCGTCGATGCAGGTGGCAGTGACCATTCGGCTGATTCAGCCGCGACCATTGGCGAAATCTACCAAATCCAGCAGGAAATCGGCAGTGGCGGCATGGGCAAGGTTTATAAGGCTCTCGATACGTCGCTGAACCGGATGGTCGCCATCAAGGTCCTGCACGACAGCACTTCCGGTGATAATTCGCTGGTTGAACGCTTTATTCACGAGGGTCAGACCCTGGCCACGGTCGGGCATCGCAACGTCATGGGCATCTACGCCTCAGGCCGCGACAAGGTCACCAGTCGTCCGTTCCTGGTTATGGAATATATCGAGGGCAAACCTCTTTCTCAGCTCAAAAGTGCTTTTCAGAAAGACAGTCGGCAGGCGGTTCCGCTCATGCTGCAGCTGGCCGAAGGTATTGCGGCATGCCACGAGCGAAACATCGTGCATCGTGATCTCAAGCCGTCAAACATCATCATTACACCAACCGGGCTGGTGAAAATTCTTGACTTCGGCATTGCCAAAACGCAGAGCAGCCTTACCAAAACCGGTATGACCATGGGAACGCCAGAATACATGTCACCCGAACAATGTACGGGCAGCCGCAACCTGTCAGGCAAATCAGACATATATTCACTCGGCATCATATTCTGGGAACTGATTTTCGGCACCGTACCATTTAAAGCCGAAGGCTCGCAGAATCAGGAACTGGATATCGCCATGAAACATATCGAGGCGACTTTGCCGGCTCAGGCAGCTATTCCCGATATGACCATGGTTCCGATCGTTGGCCTGGTCAGAAGAATGCTTGATAAAAGCCCGGCAGCACGACCTTCAGAGAACGAAGTCATCGACACCCTTGAAGCCTGGCTGGTAGAACATGCGCCCGAATCAATGCCTCATTCGAATACTGGCAGACGCTCGACCTCGCGCTCAGGCATATCTTCGCTGTCCGGCCTGGTAAAGGCTTCAGATCAGAAGACTGCCGGCAAAAAATATATGCTGCCAGCCATTATTGCCGTACTGATAGGCGCTGGCGGCGCCGCCTATTATTTCGGACTGAGTGGTGATCGCAGCGCTGATGAGAGAGCAGGCGAAATCATCAAACTTATCGAAGCGCATAACCTGGATGATGCGCGTAGTCAATTTGAGAGCTTTGCCAACAGCGATGAAGGTAAAAAATATGCGCCCGAACTCAAACAAAAGCTGATTCAGGCACTTATTGAGAGCGCCGAAAATGCAGAAGTCAGTAAAGATTTTGATACTGCCATCAAGCTTTTCGGGCAGGCGATAGCACTCGACCCGACCAACCCGAAAGCGGCGCTGACACTTTCCCGCCTGCAACAGGAAAAGGAAAAATACGATCGGCTGCGCACACGCATTGAAACTTTGAACAAGCAGGCCCTGGCCCTGATTGACAAACTCGAACCGGCGTCGGGTACGCGCGAATTGAAGACCGTGATGCAGGAACTCGAAACTCTTGGCATGGCCAGCACCAGCGCCGAAATAGGCGCAGCCTGGCAGGCACGCTTCATAAATCTTGGCGAGCAGTCTCTCGCCGGGCATCCGCAAAAATCACTGACTTATTATCGTGATCTTCAGACATATTTTCCAGATACTGATGGATTGGCAGCAAAGATAGAAGAGGCCGAGAACCTGGCAAAGAAACAGGAAGAAGAGCTTGCCCAGGCAACCATGCTGAGCACCTTGAAAACAGCTCTTGAGGCTGCGATTGAGAACTACGTGCCGGGCCAGAGCCCTGATCTTATCTGCCAGCGCATCATGAAGGTCCAGGAACTTGGAGACACTGAAGCGGCAGATGATTTTAGTCGCAAGCTTGGCGATAAAATTGCAAAGGAGGCTGACAACTGGATCGTCAGCAATCCGCAAAAGGCCATAGAACTTTTCAATTCAGCCAAAAATACCTGCCCGGTTCTGCCAGGACTGGACACCAAAATCAAGCTGGCCGAAGAGAGTCTTGCCAGCATGCGTTCATCAGAAGAGCTGAAAAAGGAACGTGATGATCTGGCGAGAAACATAGCCGGGCAAATAAAGGCAATAGTTCCGCCTGCTCCGGTTGACGACATACTGCAGCAACTTGGTAAACTGGCGACATACGCAGATTCGAGCGATCTTGTCGAAAAAAATCGCGACGACCTCTACCAGAAATACTTTGCCAGAACTTCTGAGCTTATTGAAAAATCGCCGGCCGAAGCCCTGAACACCCTTCAGACCTGCATTCAGATCAAACCCGGCGCGACCGGGCTCGACGAAGTCAAACAGCAGATCGAAATGCGCATAGCGCGGGAAGAGAAACGCCGCGCAGCAGAAGCAGAGCGCGAGCGACTGGAGCGCCAGGCCAGAACAGTTAACACGATTTTCAGTGACATAAAAAAAGCCAGAATCCCGCAAGATGTAGCATCGATAAGAGAAGCAATCAAATCAATGTATAGCGAGTTTGCCGATACTGAAGCCGCCGGCAAACTCGAACAGCATCTTCTCGACCGCTGTCAGGGTGAACTCAAAAAGCTTGAATCTTCTGCGCCGGATCAGGCTATTGCTCTCGCCGCCGGGCTCAAACCCCTCTACCAGGACAACACCGAATTTACCAGCGAACTTGTCGCACTCGAGACACGCCTCGCCGAAAAGGCGCGGGTGGCAGCAATTCAAAGAGAGATTGATGGGCATATTGCCAGTATAAATAAATTCGCAGACAACCCGCAGGCGTCTGCTGTTGATGAAACACTCAAACTTTTCGATGCGATAAAAAAACTCGACCCAGGCTATGATACGACAGCAGTTCTGCGTGATGCCGCCAAAAAGATTCGAGCCAAGGCTGAAAAAGCTGAAAATTCTGGCGAAGCCGAGCGCATACTCAAGGTTCTACAGGCTTTTGATAAAGACAGCAGAATTGACATCAAAGCCGAAATTGCCAGAATCGCCGAAACCAGCCTCGCTGCATCTGAAAAGACCATTAAAGGCTTCAAGCCCGGCCCGAATATTAATACAGTTCTCGAAGCCCTCAAAGATTTTGACAACTGGAACGAGAAAGACAAAAAGACTGCGATGATCGTCCTTATCCGTGAGAATTACCTGAAAGCGATCAACGAAACCAGCCCGAAATCAGCCGAAGAAGCGCTTAACCTGCTCAAGCAGCTCTATAAGTTGCCAGGTCTGAGCGGAGATGCTGAATTGAAAAATATTGAGCAAGCCCTCATAAAGCTCGACATCGAACAGAAAACGCCAAAAATCGACCCACGCGTCGAACAGTACACTAACCAGATCACCCAGATCATAAGCAGCAATCAGGTTCTACAACAAAACGAAAATTTACAGAATCTTCTGAAGAACCTTGAAATAGTCGGGGCAACCGACCAGGCCGCGACGCTGCGCAATAGCGCAGCTGGCAAAGCTCTCGCCGAAGCAGAAAAACTGCTTGCTCAAAAAGATTATGACAATGCACTCAAAGCAGCTTCTGTAGCCAAACAACTGCACCCGGCCCATCCTCAGGTCAGCCAGATGCAGGCGAAAATCACCGATGCACGCAACAAGGCACAGGCAGAAGCCGAAGCGGCCGCAAAAGCCGCGGCTGAAAAAGCGGCCAGCGAATTAACCGTTGGCGCGCAGGGCAATTACAAAACAATTGCAGATGCCATGCGTGCGGCAAAAGACGGCGCGACCATAAAAATCCTGCCCGGCAGCTATAATGAAGCAGTCGTTATTTCCGGCAATATCAACATTGAGGGCGCGTCGCCATCAGGCTGCGTAATCAACTCATCCCGTGGCCCGACACTCACTATTTCTGGCAGCGGTAGAATCAGTGGCCTGACATTTACCAACAATTCAGGATCAACAGCGCCAACATTACTGATAAATGGAGGCAGCGCAGAGATTACCGGCTGTATCGTTTCTAATTCTACTCCTGCCAGTTCACCAGACTGGGTTGCGGCAATAGAAGTCCGGAGCGGAACTCCAACAATTCGCAGCAACACCATCAACAGCTCAAAGGCGATGGGTATTACAGTCGCCGGCGGCTCCCCCGCAATAGTTGGCAACCGCATCAGCGGCTGCGCAATTTACGGAATCTGGTTCAGCGGCGCTACCCGCGCCAGAGCCAGCGACAACACCGTTACGCAATGTGGGAAATCCGGCATCGGCATCAAAGATCGTGCTGCCCCTGAATTCACGCGCAACAACATCTTCGCCAATCAGGAAAACGGGATGTTCATCTACCAGGGCGGCGGCGGCAACATTGATGGCAATACAATCAAAGACAATGGCATGGCCGGGATCGAAGTCTGGGATGCCCAGCCGGCGGCTATCAGCAATAACGTCATAACCGGCAACCGCAAAAATGGCATTACCGTGCGCGGCCGTAAAGCAAACGTGCGGCTGGGCAGAAACAGTTTCAGCGGCAACAGCGGCAAGGAAGTGAATAATTCCGGCGGCACAATCAGTAATCTGTGATTTATCGAAAAGTAAAAATTTCGGGGGACCTCTAACTTATGGCAAAAATTTTAAGGCTTATCGTCCTGTCAGTCTTCGTCGCATTTATAGGCATCAGCGTTTCTTATGGAGAAACAGCAGAACTCAAGCTGGAGCGAATGTTCAGTTACGATCCCCACCCGGGCTCGGCTTTGTTCGCGGAGAAAGCGCCATTCAATGGAAAATTGCACGATTTTGAAATCGTTTTTATAGAAAACTGGCAGGCAAAGGGTGAACTTGGAACACTCAAGCAGATAGCCTTCAAGATCCAGGTCCTGGATGACGGAAAAGTAATCGCCAGTTCCGAAACAATACCTGCCACTGCAGCTAAAATCAGCAAAGGTCAGCAGATCGGCAACGTTAAAATCGGTGACGTTAGTTTCATCGCCGATGTAACTGAAGTTGCCAAAAACAAAAGCGGTATAACCGATGTGACTGTCGCATTCAAACTGACTTTTGACAAGGCTGCAGCCGAAACTGCAACGAAACCGGCTGAACAGTCATCTGCCGGCGGTCTCGATTTTGCCAGACAACTTGCCAGTCGTGCTTCTGGCATGCCAGCAGACAAACCTGCTGCAAAAATCAGCATGTATAAGCGTGCGCTAATGGCCGCGCCGGCCGCCGATACTTCGGCTGAAGCTGCGGCTTTCCACAAAGAAATAGGCGATGTGATCAGCAATCTCGAAAAGTCCTCGCCAGTTTTTGTGCCATTTAAGAAGACAGAATCGGCATTTGTGACAACTCCGCCAACAGAGACACCTGCTGTCGCCGAGCCTGCCGACGCAGCCCCTGTCTCAGAACCAGCCGCTGAACCTGCAGTTAAACCTGTCCAGGTCAGCAAATCTGACACCCCGCCCGAAGCAGTAGCTTTGTATAAGGAAGCCAGAAGCATGTTCGCCCAGGACAAAGGCCCGGAAGGCCGTGAAGCCCTGCGCAAAGCACTTGAAATAGCACCGGCCTATCATGATGCCCTGCTGCTGCTCGGCGACAACGCCAGCGAAAACAGGCGCTGGGCAAGAGCAAAAGACGCTTACAAACAGGCGCTCGACCAGAGAGATCGCGATGCCGATACGCTGTTGAAATACTTCAAGGCCTGCTATTACATTGGTGAGGGCGCCGATGCGATTCTGTATCTCGAACAGGTGCGCAATAAATACCCGGCAGAACGCCGCATTCAACTCGCAGTTGCCGAAGCCAACTTTCAACTTGGCGACCTGCCGGCAGCTAAAAGCCTGTGCGAAGAAATGCTGTTGAAAGATCCTGAAGACAGCCGTGCCAGCGACCTGCTGCAACGAGTAAACCGCCTGCACAAATAGCTCAGGCGATACTACGTCAGCTCTATATATCCGAGAGCCTGAGACTTTTCATATAATGACGGTTTGTTTTGTTTTTATCTGACGCGGTTTTGACAAAGTGTCAGCCGGTTTTGATTTGCATTTTCAGCTGTAAATGATATATTTTTAGTATATTTTAAGACAGGATTAATACCAAATGCAACAAGTGATTACGCTACTGCACGCATGCTGGTCGGTCCTCGGACAGATGTCGCCTTATCTCATCCTCGGTTTTCTGATATCTGGAGTTTTATCGGTCATGATATCTCCGCGCTGGGTCGAAAAACACCTCGGCAGCGGAAAATACAGTTCGATCATCAAGGCTACTCTGCTCGGCGTTCCTCTGCCGCTGTGCTCATGCGGGGTCATTCCGGTTGCGGCTTCGTTGCGCAAACACGGTGCCAACAAAGGCGCGACGACTTCATTTCTGATATCGACGCCACAAACCGGGGTGGATTCGATTCTGGCCACCTACGGGCTTCTTGGCCCTTTTTTCGCCTGGTTCAGACCACTGGCGGCCTTCATCACCGGCATAATTGGCGGTCTGATCGTATCTGCCGTCGACGAAGGCAGTCAGCAGAAGAGCGAGGGCACGCACGATCTGCCAGAAGAACATCTCAGCTTCGGTGCAAAAATAAAGTCGGCCCTCAACTATGGCCTGATTACGCTTCCGGGCGAAATAGCCCGGGCCCTGGTTGTCGGCATACTGGTCGCCGGCCTGATTTCGACTTTTATGTCGCCAGATTTCGTCAGTCAGTACATCGGCAATTACTATCTCACCATGCTTCTCATGCTGGCGATCGGAATTCCGATATATGTCTGTTCGACCTCTTCAATTCCGATTGCGCTGGGATTTATGCACATGGGTGTGTCACCCGGAGCAGCCTTTGTGTTTCTGATCAGCGGGCCGGCTACTAATGCTGCCGCGATTTCTGTGGTATTCAAGGTTCTCGGTCGTGTGTCCGCAATCGTCTACATCACCACCGTTATGGTCGGCTCACTGGCAGGTGGCTTGATATTTGACTATCTCAACCAGACTTTCTCGACCGGTCTGCTGGCAACCTCTCAGCCGGCATGTCACGTTGAGTTGAGTATGTTAGAGAGCATAAGTGCTGTCTTCATGATTGCCATACTGGTGATCAGCTGGTATAAGAGCCGAACTGCCGCGAACTGCTGCACCAGCTGCAACTCCGTCGAAGCCACATCACATCCCGATCTGATCATTGATGTAGACGGCATGTCTTGTGGAAACTGCGCTCAGGCAGTGCGCCAGACCATTCTTGAAATTGACGGTGTCAGCGATGCTAAGGTTCTTCTTAGCGAAAAACGTGCCGAGATCTATGGAAAATGCTCCTCTGACCTGGTGCTTAAAGCGGTTAACGATCTTGGTTATACCGCCACGCTGCCCCAGAATAACGAAAACTGATTCTACCCTCACGAATCTATGCACGGGGTATTGACGTTCTACCCGTTACAGGGTAGAATCCATGCATGCGTTTTTATACAAAATTGATTGTCTGCCTGCTCCTTTGCTTTTTGTCTATGCCGTTGTGCGCACAGATTTCGTGCCTCAATGCCAGTCGTAATATTCGAATCGGTCTGGTCTCACAGGGTCTGCCAGATACCTGGAAGATCGAGCCATCCTCTGGTTTTATCGAGATATTCGACCAGAACAAGCGACAATCGGTTTATTCAGGCAAGGCTGCAGAAATTGTGATAACTGCTATGAAAGGCGGCAAAATGAAAGTTGCCGTCGATGCCCGAAAAAGTCTGTATTATTTCAGTAACGAGCTGTTGTTTTCAGCAGTTGGCCGGCCACCAATCAATCTCAAAGTTCGTGCCGGCGGCCGAAAATCTTTTTCATATCGCGGCTCGATCGCAATTTTCCCGCAAAGCGGTGGCCTGCGTGGCGTTAACGTAGTTGATATCGAAGATTATCTCAAATCGGTAGTTCCATCAGAAATTTTTAACCGCGCCCCTGATGCTGCCCAGCAGGCGCAGACAATTGCCGCCCGCACTTATGCCATTCGCAATCTTAGCCGACATTCAGACAAAGATAATTTTCAGCTCTGCGACAAAGTACATTGTCAGGTTTACAGCGGGATAGCCCGCGAGATAAAAGCCGCCAGCAAAGCAGTCATCGAGACTGCCGGCAAAATACTGATTTATGGGAACTCGCCGGCCAACAACGTTTACCATTCAAACAGCGGCGGCTAGATCATCGACAGTCGGGCAGCCTGGAAAGGTGCTTCAGTGCCATATCTTATCGGGCACTTTGACGGGATCTCAGGCCATAAGCCGTTTTGTTATTATGGTAAACTCATCAAAACGAACTCTCTGAAGGGCAAGCTGCCAGCTCCGCAAAAAAAGATCAGAATCGCGCAACTGAGCTCCGCGGCTAAAGCCTCAACCCACAAGAATTTCGGCCACCGCGTTGGTATGTGCCAGGATGGTGCCATTGGTATGGCTGCCATTGGCTACGGTTTTCGCCAGATACTGGCATTCTACTACCCGGGCACGCAACTGGCCACCATGCGTTATGCAGTACCAACTGGCAAGCCTGTAGAAGACAGGCCCATTGTGGTTGCCAGTTTGCCCCAGACAACACCGGTATCGCTCGCGGCACCACCGAACCCGACCCAGGTTAACGCTCTGCGCCGCAGCGGCAAAACCAGAAAGCCCGGGTCAATAAAAGGAGCGCTCAGGCAGATATCCGAAAATGGGAGCGGTTATACAGCCGTTGGCCTGCGCAAACTCTTCTGGACTCCAGGAGAACCTGGCATATCGCGCAACATATACTGAGACAGCTCTTATGATCGCTGAAATTCTGCTCGAAAACTTCCTGTTCATGCACACAGCCTCGCTGCGCTTTTCTCGCGGGCTCAACGTGATAACCGGCGAAACCGGAGCCGGAAAAAGTATTCTGCTCGAAGCCGTCAAACTTCTGCTTGGCAAAAAAGCACGCAGCGGCCTGGTCATGCCAGGTCAGACGACAGCTCGCATTCAGGCTGAATTCAACATTTCACAACTGCCAGAACTGGCAAGATTTCTTGAAGAATCCGGGTTCCATAACGAAGAAGACCCGCATACTCTATCGATTTCGCGAACATTCAAAGAAGAAGGTAACGGCCGCGTCATGGTCAATGGCATATTGACCACAGCTGCATTTTTAAAACAACTTGGCCCTTATCTGACCGAGATACATGGTCAGAATGAGCACCAGACATTGCTCGAACCCGAGGTGCAACGCGGCCTGCTCGACCGCACCGGCGGCAACACGCATAAACAAAATCTATCTGAACTGCAAACAGTTTTTGCACAGCGCCAGAAATTGCAGCAGAAGCTCCAGGAACTCGAAGCACGCCAGCAGCATTCGGCTTCCCGCATCAATGAACTGCAGGCGATTTTACAGGACATTACCAGCCTGAGTCTGAACAGCTATTCCGAAGAAGATGATCTCAAGGATGAGCTCAAAAAGCTCAGCCACGCCGAGCAGATCATCAGCAGTCTACAGTCAGCAGCAGCTCTTCTTTCTGGCAGCGAAGAAACTTCGGGCGCGACATCGCAAGTTTTCAAAGCTGCTGACAACCTTAAACGGATAAGTCAGTATGACAAGAGCATCGACGAGCTTTATCAGAGAATAAACGGTGCATATTACGATCTGAAAGCCCTTGAAACAGATATCGAAGAACTCGCAGACAGCACCGGTCTCGATCCAGAAAGACTCTACCAGATACAATCACGGCTTTCTGATATTTCGCGCATCTGCCGCAAGCATGCAACCGATTTTGCCGGTCTTTTTACCCTCAGGGAAAAGGTGAACGAGGAATTATCAGAGCTTTTCGCACCTGATTCGACCCGCGACAAGGTCAGAAAAGAGCTTGAAGCTACAGATGCAAAATTCGTTCAGCTGACTAAGGCTGTCAGCAAAGAGCGCAACAGTCTTGCCAAAAAACTCGACCAGCTGGTTTCTGCTGAAATGGCTGATCTCGGCTTCAATGCGGCTCGTTTCAATGCGGCTCTGACCCCATGTAATCCCGGCGCGCACGGTGCTGAAAACATTGAATTCTGCGTCGCCCTCAACCCCGGCGCCCCCGGCGGCCCATTGCGCAAGATTGCATCAGGTGGCGAATTGTCACGCGTCGCTCTCGCCATAAAAAAAGTGCTGGCCCGCAGTGATGCACTGCCAACACTGGTTTTCGACGAAATCGACGCAGGCATTGGTGGTAAAACCGCCGAAGCGGTTGCCGCAAGTCTGCGCGCCCTCGGCAACGAAAAACAGGTTCTGCTGGTCACCCATCTGCATCAGATCGCCAAAGAAGGCGGCTGCCATTTTACCGTCACCAAGAGAGTCGCAAACGACCAGACCAGCGTCGAAATCAACCAGGTAGACGGTGACAGGCGAATCGAAGAAATCGCCCGTATGCTTGGTCGAACCGACAGCGATGGCCTGAACTTCGCCCGCAACCTGCTAAAACAGAGCTGAACCCGTCATTTCATAACAATCCTGGGAAATGATTATAATACCAGCAGCCATGCGAAAATTGTTTCTGACCAGACCATGAAAATCGCCAGTGCCGGAAAAAACCAGAGATACGACGGAAAATCAACCGGGCTGCGTTCGAGTTCAGATACTGGCAAAGCCCTGAACCATGAGACATCTTGAATGCGCAACAAAAAATGCGCAAACAAAAGTCCTACCAGCAGTGGCCAGAAAACTGGCAGCAATACGTTGGGAAAGCGCAGCGAAGAATCTCTATAATATGCCGGCGAAGCAACTGATGTTGCCGGCGTGTCGGCTGAAACATTTCCAGGCATCGCCCCCATGCCGCTGTAGTCTGGAGTTTCATAACCAGGTGGCGGGGTCTCATTGAGCAAAGTTATTGCTGATTCGACCGGCATGTTCAACGTCTCTATTATGTCTACTGCTATTGCAGCTGTGGCTGTCAGCAGAGTGATGACAACCGCGGCATGCAGAAATGCGTTTCTGGCAAGAGATGTAAACCCCAGCAGTTGCACCAGCTCTTCATGCGAAAAATCATTGGTGCCACGCATGCGGGCCCGCCAGAAA
>Ga0123335_1004625_pt1 | contig 17585 bp, 13 predicted proteins | sample BiotimSIPDNA_2_FD_89707 | JGI IMG/M metagenome (GOLD analysis project Ga0123335, IMG submission 89707) | Anaerobic biogas reactor microbial communites from Washington, USA - Biogas_R2 time_0 SIP DNA | ecosystem: Engineered > Bioreactor > Anaerobic > Unclassified | place: Washington, USA...
TGAATCATAATGGGACAACATCATTCACCGTTGCTCCCGCGGCCGGGTATCACGTGCAATCGGTGACTGGCTGCGGCGGAAGTCTGTCGGGCAGTACTTACACGACAGGGCCCGTGACGGCGAACTGCAGTGTGACGGCGGTGTTTGCGATCAACACCTATACCGTGACAGCTGCGGCGGGCGCGGGAGGAGCGATTTCGCCGGCGACCCGGACGGTGAATCATAATGGGACAACATCATTCACCGTTGCTCCCGCGGCCGGGTATCACGTGCAATCGGTGACTGGCTGCGGCGGAAGTCTGTCGGGCAGTACTTACACGACAGGGCCCGTGACTGCGAACTGCACTGTGACGGCGGTGTTTGCCATCAATGCCTATACCGTGACTCCTTCGGCTGGTCCGGGAGGGACGATCACTCCTGCAACTCCGCAGACCGTACATCACAACGGGGCACAGTCTTTCACGATAACTCCTGATGCCGGGTACAGTCTCGCTTCTGTTGCCGGATGCGGCGGAAGCCTGTCGGGCACTACTTACACGACAGGGCCCGTAACGGGCAACTGCACTGTGACGGCGTCTTTCGTCTCGGGTGCGCTTGTGCCGGCGACAAACCTGACTGCTGCGGATTTAGACGACGTGTTCGCCGGTGTCGACGGCCGCGATTTCCATGTCACGTGGATGCCGTCGATTTCAGCCGGTGTTACGCGTCAGGAGATCTACATTCTTCCCGACAGTGTCTGGATCGACACCGCGGTCCACGTCCCAGTGGCCGCTTTCGACGACAATACGACCGCGGAATGGACGGGAGCGGCCGCTCTGGCCTATGACAGTGCCGGAGAGCTTCTGACAGACGGCCCGTACGGGGTCTACCTCGTTTCGAGAAGGCCCGAAACGTTGCCCGACGCTATCCAGACCAGCACGGGCATGGTAGCCGTAAGAGAACCGGGGAATGCGGATGCCGATTTCAACGGGGATGGCAAAGCTGATCTTGTGCTGCACGATCAGACCGGGGGGAACCTCCTGGTCTGGTACATGAACGGTGAGAACACTCTCGAAAGCGAAATCATTGCGACAGGCATAGGTCCGAACTGGAGCAATGTGGGGAGCGCCGACTTCAATGGCGACGGAAGTCCCGACATTCTCTGGCGCAATGATGTCACTGGAGACATCAGCCTCTGGTACATGGATGGTGTGGAAGTTGTAGGTGACGCGTACGTGGCTACTGTGGCCGACCAGGCATGGCAGATCGCCGGGCTGGCGGACCTCGACGGCAACGGCACGCCTGACATTCTCTGGCAGCACAGAGGAGCGGGATTCATAATTGCCTGGTTCATGGATGGCGGTCGGCTGGACAGGGAATCGTATGTTGACTGGGTTCGCGATCTGGACTGGGAGATATGCGGTCTGACAGACTTCAGTGGAGAGGGCACTCCAGATATCCTCTGGCGGCATCAGCGCACGGGCATGGTCAAGATCTGGTTCATGAATGGTATCAGACTTGCGGCTGAGCTGGTCATTGACGTGGTCGATCCTGAATGGGAAATCATCGGAGCGTCCGATTTCGACGGAGATGCCAGAGCCGATATACTCTGGCAGCACCGCTTGAGCCGTGCGCTTGCTGTCTGGTTCATGTATGGACCGACGGTAGGTGCGGGAGCTGGGATAGCGGAACTCCCGGCGTCGTGGGAAATCGTTAACCCGTAAGTTCCACGTTTGCCTTCCCGGTTCCCGGAACCGGGAAACCGGGAAGGCCTCCATCACCTCCGAATCCCTGCCTGCGCTATGCTTCAAAAAGCATCTGCAGCATCTCGGGCAATTCCAGTCTGTTCCCGACTAGTGCGAAGGAAAAGCAGTGGGACATCGATCAGGTGCTTGAACCCGGAAAATAATGTGTACAATATGGCCTTTTGCTGGTATTACGATTTTGCTTACGTCTTGCCCTCGTGCAAGCTTAAGCAATAGTATTGCACAAATCCATCCAAACCAGATCTGTGGAGGAAGTAACGAGATGAAGAAGAGGTACGCGAATGCGGGCTGGCTTTTGGTGTCGGCTCTATTGATGATCATACCGTCAGTGGCGTTCTCCGAGGGGACTGATGAACCTATCAGGATAGTCACATGCCTGCTTCCGCTCGGCACGGAAGGGGTTTTCTACAGGCAGGAGATCATGTCGACCGGAGGAAACGGTCCGACAGCCTGGTCGCTGTTTGACGGCAGTCTGCCTGCAGGACTTCAGCTTGAAGAGGGCTTGATTACTGGAACCCCGGCGGTTTCGGGGACATACAGTTTTACGATCTTGGCTGACAATGATGGTAACTCGGATACCGAGTTTGTGACGATCAGGATCGTTCCACCGGCCACTCCTTATGCATTTGGATGGAATGGTTACGGACAGTTGGGGCACGGAACCACTGAAGACAGCGAATATGGTCCGGTAATCGCTCCCGGTGGAGGGAGCCTTTCGGGCATTGTCGCTGTTTCGGCGGGTGCTGAACATGTCCTCGCTATTGACTCGCAGGGTGGACTGTGGGCTTGGGGGAACAATTACGCTGACCGGCTTGGAACTGCAACTGCCGAGTGGCACTCGGCAGTTCCGGTGAGGCCTGAGGGCGTAGAGGGGAGGGTTTTTACGGCTGTTTCCGCCGGATATGAACACAGTCTTGCACTCGACGCAGACGGCACGGTATGGATGTGGGGCGCCAGCGATTCCCACTTGCCGTCTTCGCCGGTGCCGGCCTGCGTGAGAATGTCCTACGAGGAAGATGCCCCCTGCCTTACCGACATCGTGGCCATTGCGATGGGCAGCCTCCACGCTTTAGCCTTGGATGCGGATGGCACCGTCTGGGCTTGGGGAAACAACTCACGCGGTCAGCTTGGGCAGGCTGATCCTTACATGACCGGAAGCAATTTCCCGATCCGGGTGGCCAACCCTGATGGAAGCGGCGATCTCCAGGACATCGTGGCGATCAGCGCCTGGGATGATGTCAACCTCGCCCTTACCAGGGAGGGACACGTCTATGAGTGGGGAGCACGCTGGATGGATGAAGGCCGTATTATCAACGCCCTTCCGGTCATGGTGGAGTGGGGCATTGACGCTCCTCTTTCCGACATCGCGGCGATTTCAGCAGGCTTGGACCACCTCCTTGCTTTGGCCCAGGACGGCTCGATCTGGGCTTGGGGTAACAACACCCGCGGACAACTTGGTACCGGGGAGGGCAGCTACCCCAATGGAGTGCCATATCCGGTTAGGGTTCTGGAGCTCAGGAATATAATCGCCATTTCCGCCGGGGGATCGCAGAGCATGGCTATTGACGCGCAGGGGAACGCGTGGCACTGGGGAGTGGATGCATGGTTGCCGTATGAGATTGATATTGAAACAGGTAATGCGGCAGGGATTTCGTCGGGCTACGAGTTCAGTTTCGTGCTCGAGAGCACAGCTCCTTCTCCTATTACCTATACCGTTACTCCTTCGGCGGGCGAGGGAGGAATGATTTCGCCGGCAACACCGCAGACGGTGATTGAAGGGGAAACAACGTCATTCACGATTACTCCTGATGAGGGATATCACATCGAGTCTGTGACCGGCTGCGGCGGCGTGCTGTCGGGCAGTACATACACGACAGGTCCGATAACGGGGAACTGCACGGTGACGGCTGTGTTCAACCGGAGCGGCGAGGTCCCTATTCTGCTGCAGGATCAACCCGGGGGGAACGTCATGGTCGCGCATCTGAACCCTGAGGGTCTCAGCAACGGCGAAATCATTGCGACTCGGGTAGGCACGCAATGGAGCATTATGGGGAGCGCCGACTTCAATGCGGACGGCAGTCCCGACATTCTCTGGCGCAATGACGTCACGGGAGACATCGGCCTCTGGTACATGGACGGTGTTGAGGTAGTAAGCGACGCGTATATGGCTACCGCGAGTGACCCGGACTGGCTGATTGTCGGGTTGTCGGACATGGACCGTAATGGCACGCCTGACATTCTCTGGCGCCACAACAGAAACGGTTATATCGTCGCCTGGTACATGGACGGCGGACGGCTGGACAGGGAAGTGTATGTCAACTGGGTTTTCGATCCCGACTTGATGATTCGCGGCTTTGTGGACTTCAACAGAGACGGCTCTCCGGATATCCTCTGGCAGGATCGGAGTTCAGGCACAGTCACGATCTGGTACATGTCGGAGATCAATCTTACCGACATTGAGACCATCGCCGGGGGCAGTCGTGAGTGGGAAATCGTCGGGGCGGTAGATCTCAACGGAGATATCGCCGTCGACCTACTCTGGCAGCACCGCTCGACGGGCGAGGTCGCTGTGTCGCTCATGAACGGAACAACGGCAATTTCGGAAGGTATCATCGGCGAACTCGATTTGCCGTGGGAAATCGTGAGCCCGTAAGTTCTACGTTTACCTTCCCAGTTCCCGGGTTTTTCCGGGAACTGGGAATCTCCATCCTTCCCGTCTTCCTCCGCACTTGCCCGCTAATCAAGCCGGAGTTATAGTATGCGGGTATCTGTACAGCAGAGGCGGTAGATTCGGGTGCGAAGGCATACGGTACTAATCTGATCGGAGTTGGCAAATGGGCTGGGAATACAGCGACAAGACAAAGCAGTTGTTCATGGACGCCGTCCAGGGGAAACCTGGAACCCATCTGGGCGAAATCGAAAATCCGGACGGGATAGGCGAGCACGGGTCCATCGCGTGCGGTGATGCGATGCGGTTTACCTTCCGGGTGAAACGTCACCCGAGCGACCCAACCCAGGACATAATCACGGAGGCCAAGTACCTCACGTTCGGGTGCACTTCCGCCATAGCTTCCTCCGAGGCCCTGTGCGCGATCATCGAGCAGGGCAATTACACGCCTCTGACTGCGTTGAAGATAAAGAACAGCGATATCGTCGAGTATCTGAACGGTCTTCCTGAGCAGAAGATTCATTGCTCGGTGATGGGAGCAGAGGCACTGGAATCGGCGGTTTTCAACTGGGCACAGCGTCGCGGAGTGGATCTGAAGAAACTCGGGATCGACATGCACGACCAGGAGACGGAGGAGGGGAGGATAGTTTGCAAGTGCTTCTCTGTCACCGAACCCTACCTGAAGCGCAAAATCATCGAACTCAATCTGCGCACGATCCCGCAGATCACGAATGCGATAAAAGCGGGAGGCGGATGTAGTTCGTGTCATCACGTCCCCGGCGGGCTGCAGGACATTCTCGACCAGGTATGGAGCGGACACGCTGCCGGTAACACAGGGCCGGTGCAGCTTCCTGTATTGCCGGCGGAACCGGCCAGTCCGGAGTTTTCACCTTACCAGTTTGCCAAGAAAGTCGAACGCGTCATTGACGAGTATATACGGCCGTCGCTCAGGGGCGATGGTGGTGATGTCGAAATCCTCGATATCAAGGGGACGCTCATTTATTGTTCTCTCAAAGGGGCGTGTTCGGGATGCATGGGGGCGAGCCAGACTCTGAAAATGCTGGTGGAACGCGCATTGAAAGATCAGGTCGACGAAAGAATACGGGTCATAGAGGTGTAAGGCCATGAGAATTATCTACGCCGACAACAACGCCACCACTCAGGTCGCGCCTGAAGTCTACGAGGCGATGATCCCCTATTTCACCGAGTACTATTTCAATCCGAGCTCCATGTATGAGCCGGCGCGCCAGACCGGCCAGGCGCTTGCTGAGGCGCGCCAGACCATCGCCGACTGTCTCGGGCGTGTCGATCCCAAAGAGATCCTTTTCACCGGCTGCGCGACCGAAAGCAACAACACGGCTATTTTCGGGACGGCGCGCGCCAATCCTGACCGCAGGCACATAATCACGACGCAGGTGGAGCACCCTGCGGTGCTTGAAGTCTGCCGCGAACTCGAGCGCAACGGGTACAAGGTGACCTATCTTCCTGTCGACCGCGAGGGGAAGCTGAACTCGCGCGACTTTATCCGTGCCCTCACGCCCGACACTCTGCTCGTGTCGATTATGCACGCGAACAACGAGACGGGGGTGATTTTCCCGATCGAAAAACTGTCGCGCATAACCAAGCAGACCGACCCGGAAATAATATTTCACACCGATGCGACTCAGACGGCGGGGAAGCTTCCACTCGATTTGACCTTCGGACTCCCTTACGTCGATATGCTTTCGTTTTCAGGGCACAAGCTTCATGCACCTAAGGGCATCGGAGTTCTGTATGTGCGACGCGGAACCCGCTGCCGCCCTTATTTGCTCGGAGGGCACCAGGAAGACGGGCGCCGGGCAGGGACTGAAAACGTCCCCTACATTATAGGGATCGCCAAGGCGCTTGAACTTGCGACAAGGAACCGTGAGCAGGACGAGGCCTACGTCGGCAGACTGAGAGACCGGCTGGAAAACGCCCTCTGCGAAAGAATCGCGTCCGTTCAGGTGAACGGCAAAGGAGCCCCGCGACTTCCCAATACCCTCAACATCTCGTTTCACTATATTGAAGGGGAGGGGATGCTCTTTCAGCTCAGTTCATATGGAATCTGCGCGTCGAGCGGTTCCGCCTGCACCTCGGGCTCGCTCGAACCGTCGCATGTTCTGAGGGCGATGAAGGTTCCGTTTACGGCCGTTCACGGATCTGTCCGTTTCAGCTTGAGCAGGTTCAATACCGAAAAAGACATCGATACGATAATCGAGGTATTTCCCGGGATTGTCGCCAGCCTGCGCAAACTTTCCCCGTATTGGGATAACGAAAGGAACGCTCCTCGCCCCGATGCGCTCGACATGAGCGCGCATGTGGATTCCTGACCCGCATCAGCGATAGCGGCCGTAATCGTGGGTGAAGTCAATCATGGCCTTGAGGTTTTCCGGCTTCACTTCATCTATGACTGAGCCGGTGTTCATAATGAAGCCGCCGTCTCTTCCTGCTATATCGATCAGCCTCCTGCAATAGTTGATGACGGTGGCCGTATCGGCGGTCTGCAGCAGCGATGACGGCACGTTGCCCATAATGCATATGTGCCCGCCCAGGACCTCTTTGACTTTTGCCATGTCTGAACGGTCGAACCTGGCGATCACTTTTCCTTTGGGCAGTTCCTTGAGGTACTCGAGCCTTCCGGTGTAATCCCCTTCGAAGAAGACTTCGGGCGTATAGCCGGCTTCGACCAGAGCATTGACGAGTTTGACGAGGTAAGGCCAGTAGAATCTTTCGAACTGCTTCAGCGACATGAAACCGTCAGCTCCCCTGTGCAGCGCAATAAACGCGGTAGTGAATTCAGAAGCCTTCGGTCCTGCGGCAATCCTGTTCTCAGTCTGGAGGGATATTTTTTCGATGGCGGCCAGCAGTTTGTCAGGGCAGCGATACATGTCCAGCATTGCGCCCTTCATGCCTCGCAGGAAGTCGGAGATCATGTCATACGGGACTCCACCTCCGATACCGGCGCTACTCAAAGGGAACCCGTTTTCGTTGAGTGCGACGACCATGTCCCTGACGTGCTCCTGCCATTGCATTGCTTCATGTGCGATGTCCGCCATCTTCCGCAGCATGTTGGTGAACTCTGGAGTGCTGACAGTATCGAAGGGAAGGAAATTCCCAATCGAGGTCAAGGGCGGCAGGCCTGAGAGAGGCCGCAGGAGGCCGTAGAAGCGTGGAAGCAGGCACCTTATATTGAAATCCGACTGGTCGCTCAGGAAGAGGTCGTATTCTTCCTGCTTCATGTGCTCGTTTTCGACAAACTGATGGGAGGAGTTGATCCCGACGCCATGGCCCGGCCACGCGGTAGTCTTCACATCGAGCGCTTCCATGACTCGTCCCGACTGAGTGGGAAAGTACTCGCATCTGTCCGGCTGAAGCCATAGCGCCGTTTTCAGATAAGCTTCCTTCCATTTCGGAAAGTCATAGTAGGCGTCCCGATAGGTGATGCCGGTGAACCTGGCGGGGAAGTAGCTAAGATGGATCGAGGTGGGCACCCGGTCCGGCACTTTCAGCTGCACGGCATCAATGAATCTCTGCTTTCTTTCCTGATACAACTGCGCGGTTGTGTTATCCATTCCTCTTTCTCCTTTGGCTTTTCCGCCGATGCGGCAGTGGTGAAACCAGGTGGTACAGATGAGCTTTACATCCTTTGCGGCAATCGGTTGCTCCGAACCTGAGGACCGGGGCGCTCGCCCCTTCGAACGACTGCAACTCCCTGGCCACGTCGCACTCGCAGGCGCCTTTGAGCGTCACGCTGCCGGCCAGCCGTACGTCAGGGTGGGTGAGCAGGTAATCGATGTGCCAGTGGAGCTTTCCTGCCTTGCATTCCGCCAGATGTCTGTGCCTTCCAACCCTCCGATCCACGCCTTTGCGCGCGCTTCCAACATATATGTAGCGGCCCGCCGGGAACGCTTTGACACCGAGACTTCCGATCTCAATCGCCGCCGGTTTGCCCATATCCAGAAAGAGCAGATACGCATTCTGTTCTGCCATAGTGCACCGGACTGCATTCTCAATCTGATTTTGTCTGTTATGTTATAGGTATTTGGGTCGGCGAGCACAACGACTAATTTTGAGTCTTGGCGTCTCGTGTGCTTCGTGATTTCATTTTATGTCCCGCGAGGACGGAATGGAGGCTCTCTTGGAATACAGGAAACTGGGCCGGACCGGTGTGAAAGTCAGCCCGTTGTGCCTCGGCACGATGAATTTCGGCTGGCACACCTCTGAAAAAGACAGCTTCGCGTTAATGGACAAGGCATTGGAGCTCGGCATCAATTTCTTTGATACCGCCAATGTCTACGGGTGGAAGACGGGGGAAGGGGTAACGGAACAGATAATCGGGCGCTGGCTGGCCCAGGGTGGGGGACGTCGAGACAAGATCGTACTGGCTACTAAGGTCTACGGCGTCATGGGTGACGGGCCGAACGAAGCGAGGCTCTCCGGATATCACATCCGCAGGGCATGTGAAGCGAGCCTGAGGCGTCTTCAGACCGACGTCATCGACCTTTACCAGATGCATCACATTGATCGCAACACCCCGTGGGAAGAGATCTGGCAGGCGATGGAGCAGCTGGTGCGGGAAGGAAAGGTGATATACGTCGGAAGCAGCAATTTCGCCGGGTGGCACATAGCCCAGGCCCAGTGTGAGGCTGCAAAGCGTTGTTTCATGGGCCTCGTATCCGAGCAGAGTCTGTACAATCTTGCAACAAGGACGATCGAACTCGAGGTGATCCCTGCGTGCCGGGCATATGGCATCGGATTGATTCCCTGGAGCCCGATGGAAGGGGGGTTGTTGAGCGGCGCACTCGAAAAGGCCAAAGAGGGGCGGCGGAGCGAGGAAAGGACCATGAAGCTGATTGAAAAGCATCGAGGCCGGCTCGAAAAGTACGAGCCTCTTTGCCGGGAGCTCGGAGAAAAGCCCGGAGATGTCGCTCTGGCATGGCTGCTGCACAATCCTGCAGTCACTTCTCCTATCATAGGTCCGAGGAATATGGAGCAGTTGACCGGTGCCGTGAGAGCGCTCGATTTGAAGCTTTCGCCGGAAACCATGAAGCGGCTTGATGAAATCTGGCCTGGCCCGGGGGGTGAAGCTCCTGAGGCCTATGCCTGGTGACAGGGATGTCGAAACCACGGTATCTGTGGATGCCGGTGATGATTTATTGATGAGGAGTGGATGTGAACGATCAGACGCTGTCTTTCTTTGCCCGGCTGGCCCTGGCATTCAAAGTCTTTTTTCGGATAATCGCAAATCAGGAGTATGCCGTGCGGGTGAGTGGCCTTGGGACCGACAAAAGACCGGCGCCGGTGCGGCCCACTTCCTTTAAGGAAGCGCATCCGGATTCCGCACTCCAGCTTCTCGGGCTGCTGCAGCAGGATGGGCGGTTCATAGATTTCCTGGAAGAAGACGTGACCGGCTTTTCGGACACAGATATCGGGGCTGCGGCCAGGGTCGTCCACGAAGGCTGCAGAAAGGCCGTGCGCGAGCACTTCAGGATAGTCCCGATCTGTTCGGATGCGGAAGGGAGCCGGATAACCCTCCAGGAGGGTTTTAACGCCTCTTTGATAAGACTTGCCGGAAATGTCGTCGGAAAACCGCCGTACAGCGGCAGTCTCGTGCATCGAGGGTGGCGCGTCACCGAAGTCTCGTTGCCGAAAATCGCCGACGGGCACGACGTCAGGGTGCTGGCATCAGCGGAGGTGGAACTGTGAGCGAGGGGCGTTTTTCGCTGGGGATCGATTTAGGGACCACCAACTGCGCTTTGGCATCCGTCAGTCCAGACCTTGATGAGCCGCAAGAGATTGTGTCGGAGGTGATGCCGATCTCGCAGCTTACGGCGCCGGGGACGGTCGAAGAGCGGCCGCTACTTCCTTCGTTCCTATATCTTCCTCATCCGGAGGAATTCCCGCGCACGGAGCTCGCCTTGCCCTGGAATTCGGAGGAGGTTTTTGTCGTGGGAGAACTCGCCCGTTCCCGCGGGACCGCGACCCCCATCCGGCTGGTGGCGAGCGCGAAAAGCTGGCTCTGCCACCAGGGGGTGGACCGCCGAGCGCCTATCCTGCCGCCGGAAGCGCCGCAGGAGATCGGCCCTATCTCCCCGCTCGAGGCTTCCATACGTTACCTCAGCCACATCAGGGATGCGTGGAATCACGTCCACCCGGATGCGTCCATCGAAGAGCAGGATATAGTCCTCACGGTTCCGGCTTCATTCGATCCGGCTGCACGCGAACTGACTGCGGAGGCGGCGGGCGAAGCGGGGTTCAAGAACCTCGTACTTCTGGAAGAGCCGCAGGCGGCTTTTTACAGCTGGATACAGGCGACCCGCGGCGAGTGGCGGAAGCAGATCAGGGTCGGAGAAATCGTACTGGTGGTTGATGTGGGTGGCGGGACGACCGATCTTTCGCTTATTGCCGTCACCGAGCAGGACGGCGCCGTTCAACTGCGCAGAATTGCCGTCGGAGACCACATCCTGCTCGGCGGTGACAACATGGATCTTGCGCTTGCCCATCTGCTGAAGAACAAGCTGGCGGGGAAGGCTTCGATGGATCTGTGGCAGTTGCAGGCCCTGACGCACGGCTGCCGCGCCGCCAAGGAAGCGCTGTTCAGCAATCCCGATCTTGCCACATGCCCGGTGGCGGTGCCGAGCCGCGGCTCGAAGCTGTTCGGCAAAACGCTGAGAACGGAACTGACACGCGAGGAAGTCGAGCAGACCATAGTGGAAGGCTTCTTCCCCATAGTAGATGTCTCGGCTGTCCCGTTGACACGCGCCCGCGGGGCCCTGACGCGTGTCGGACTCCCGTATGCGCAGGATCCGGGAATTACACGCCACCTCGCGGCTTTTCTGAAACGGCAGGTGAGTGCCGCGGAAGACCTCGAAGGCTTTGCTCAGACAGGCTCGTCATTTCTGCATCCTTCAGCCGTCCTTTTCAACGGAGGCGTCTTCAAGGCTGAATTCCTGGTGAAACGTACCATGGATGCCTTGAATTCCTGGCTCCGGGCCGATGGAGGTTCTGAAGCAAGGCTTCTGGAAGGTGCTGATCTGGACATGGCAGTGGCGAAGGGAGCGGCCTATTACGGCCACGTGCGCCGTGGCCGGGGAGTGCGAATCCGCGGCGGCGCCGCCCGCTCCTTCTATGTCGGGATCGAGAGCGCGATGCCGGCCGTACCCGGAGTCGAACCGCCGGTGCAGGCGCTTTGCATCGCTCCCTTCGGTATGGAAGAAGGGACCGATGCCGCGCTTCCCACCCAGACGTTCGGCCTGGTCGTTGGAGAACCGGTCAAATTCAGGTTCTTCGGTTCCTCGGTGCGCCGCACCGACTCGGTCGGGACTACACTCGAATCATGGGCTCCCGACGAGCTGGAAGAGTTGGACAACATCGAGTCTACACTTCCAGCCGACGGCCGCACTCCCGGAGACATCGTTCCAGTGAGGCTGCACGCGCGGCTGACAGAGGTCGGAACCCTGACGCTGGAGGCTGTTCCTCTTTCAGGTGACGAACGCTGGGCGGTGGAGTTCAACGTGAGGGGGAAATAGCCGGCGGGGCCATGGCACGATATCTGGTAGGAATTGATCTCGGGACAACCCATACCGTTGTCGCGTACGCTGATTTGCGAGAGTTGCGCCGAGACTCCCGGCCCGCATCACGGCTGTTTGAAATCGAACAGCTCGTCGCGCCCGGAGAAGTCGCCGCCAGGCCGCTTCTTCCCTCTGTGCGCTACCACTATGCTCCCGATGAGCTTGCCGAGCGCGACACGGCGCTTCCATGGCCCTCCCATGAGACGTCGATGGGCATTCCTCCGGGAATCGTCGGAGCACTTGCGCTCGAACTTGGGTCTCATGTCCCCGGCCGGCTTGTGACCAGCGCCAAGAGCTGGCTTTCTCACCGGGCGGTCGACAGGACCGAACCGATTCTTCCCTGGGGCGTCCACGAAGATGTAGCCAGAGTTTCTCCCGTGGATGCCAGCGCAAGCTACCTTGCTCATGTGCGCGCAGCCTGGAATTTGCGTTTCCCCGAAGATCCTCTGCAGGAGCAGGAAATCGTCCTTACGGTTCCGGCCTCTTTCGATGAAGGTGCGAGAGCTCTGACGATTGAAGCCGGATCGATCGCGGGGCTGACCCGGATCCGGCTAATCGAGGAGCCGATGGCTGCATGCTACGACTGGCTGTCGCAGAATCGGGCGAATCTGGGAGGTATGCTCGAGGGCGTGCGCCTGATTCTCGTCTGTGACGTAGGCGGAGGAACTACCGATTTCACCCTGATCAAAGTGACATCAGAAGACGGCGCACCCCGGTTTGACCGCATAGCAGTCGGTGACCATCTTATGCTCGGTGGCGACAATATGGACCTGGCGCTTGCCCACCTGTCGGAAGGGAGGATTATGTCTTCCGGGGGGAAACTCGGGGCCGCCAGTCTTTCGCAGCTGGTGCAGCAGTGCAGATCGGCCAAGGAACGGCTTCTTGCTCCCGACGCTCCTGAAAAGGCATCGGTGACGGTGGTCGGTGCCGGTTCGAAGCTCATAGGCGGGGCCCGCACCACCGAGCTTTCCAGAGAAGAGGTCCTGCAGATTCTGGTCGAAGGATTCTACCCGCGCGTCGAACCGGAAGAAAAGCCGCAGCGGATTCGAGGCGGAATCGTCGAATTCGGATTGCCGTATGTGGCTGATCCGGCGGTGACGCGTCATGTGGCTGCTTTTCTCGGCCGATACCGGAAAATCGCGTGTGAGGCGCTGGGGGCGGGGGCGGTTGCTGCCGGTGCAGTTCCGGTTCCTGACGCGGTTCTGCTCAACGGAGGGGTGTTCAAGAGCAGAATTCTCTCTGAGCGTCTGCTCGAGGTGCTGCAGCACTGGGGGAAGTGTCCCGTGCGTCTTCTCAATAACGACAATCCGGATCTCGCGGTGGCGCAGGGGGCGGTGGCATACGGTCTGAGCCGTCACGGATCGGGCATCAGGATCGGGGCGGGGTCGGCTCGAAGCTATTTCCTTGTGGTTGACGCCGAAGGCGGGCAGCCCCGCAGCGGCGTCTGCGTCCTGCCGCGCGGCGTTGAGGAAGGGAAGGAGATCCGGCTTCAGGACAGGGTATTCTCTCTGAGGCTTGGACAGCCGGTGCAGTTTCATCTTGTCTCTTCCAGTGGAGAAACGGCATACGAACCGGGTGAAATAGCTGAGATTGAAGAGGAGTCGTTTACCCCTCTTCCCCCTATTGCCACGGTTCTTCCCAGGGAGGCGGCGGTAGAAGAGCAGCGGGTGAATCTGGCTGCGGGTCTTACCGAGGTAGGGACGCTCGAGATGAGCTGCATCGCCGAAAACGAGCCGGAGAAGCGCTGGCGTCTCGAATTCCAGCTGCGCAGTGCCGAGAAGGGAGCTCTCGGGATGACGGGACGTCTGCATCCGCGCTTCGGCGAAGCGGCCGAAAAGATCGAACGTATCTACGGAGCGCGGCGGCACAAGGTCGATGCCAGGGAAGTGCGGGGGCTGCGGCGCGAGCTTGAGTCGATTTTGGGAGAACGGGACGGCTGGGATCCGGCACTGCTCCGGGAGCTGTTCGGCGCCCTCTGGGACGGGGTGCGGCACAGGAGAAGGTCTCCCGATCACGAGCGCGTCTGGTTTAATCTTGCAGGCTTCTGCCTGCGTCCCGGTTTCGGGTTTCCTCTGGATGACTGGCGCGTTCAGCAGCTGTGGCCGATTCACGAGCAGGGGGTGCAGTATGTCCACGAGGTGCCGGTATGGTCGGAATGGTGGACATTGTGGCGGCGCATCGCCGGCGGACTGGACCGCAACGCCCAGGAAGCGCTGGTCGAGGACATTTCCGGTGGACTGCGTCCTCCGGAGAAAGTGAGCCGGCGGCAGAAGCCGCAGAAGAAGGTTGTGGCCTACGACACCATGGTTCGGCTTGCAGGCACGCTCGAGAGGATCAGTATCGAAAGGAAGATTGAAGTGGGCGAATGGCTGCTCGAGCGGCTCAAGAGTTCATCGGAATCGATCCAGACATGGTGGGCGGTGGGACGGCTCGGGGCACGGGTTCCTTTCTACGGGACCGCAAGCAACGTGGTGCCGAGAGAGACGGTCGCGCGTTGGGTGGAGCATGCGCTGAAACTCGACTGGACCGCCGTGGAGCCGGCAGCTTTTGCGGCAACACTGCTGGCGCGTGTAAGCGGAGACCGCGAACGTGATCTTGACGAGGAGGTCCGCTCCCGGGTGGCGGAAAAGCTGCGGGAAACCGGCAGCTCTCCGACATGGATCCGGATGGTCGAAGAGCTGACGGAACTCGAGGAAGCGGACGAGAAGCAGATCTTCGGCGAATCCCTTCCTCCAGGGTTGCGCCTTGTGCATTAGGAGTAAGGGCAGGAACAGCAGGTCCGGGGAAGTCATGGCCTGCTGTTCGCTGTCAGGTTGGTTATGAGCAGGGATGCCAGCCGGCATCGGCCCAGAGCTCGCCGCTGACCGCTGCATTGGAAATCATGAAGCAGATGGCGTGAGCGATCTCCTCCGGTTTGATCAACCGTCTGAGTTGGGTTGCAGGGAGGATCTTTGTCTTGATGTATTCGTCGCCGAGCGACCGTACCATTTGGGTATCGGTAAAGCCGGGATGGATGACTGCGCACCTGACCCCATGGTACATCGATTCGATCATCAGAGTCTTGGCGGCTGCCTCCAGACCCTTCTTGGTTGCCGCGTAGGCGATCTGGCCCCTGTTTCCGAGAGATGAAACGGAGCCGATGAAAATGGCCGTGCCCTGGATCGGTTCGTCGGGTTCCCATCGGCCGAGACCGCGCCTTCTGCGGTCCTCGGCGATTCTGCCTACCATTTCAACAGCCCAGTACACCGGCGCGATCAGATTGACTTCAACTACCAGCCGGAACTGTTCGACAGGGTAAATGACGGATTTGCCGGTGGTCCTATCGAGCTTTACGGCCAGGCTGTCGCGGGTGATTCCAGCCGCCGGTACGCAGATCGAGACGAGGCCGTAGCGCGTCTGGGCTTCGTCATACACCGATTTGCGGAACTCCGGATCCGTCGTGTCCCCGACGAAAACAGAGGCGATCCTGCGGTCTGCCATACGATTGATCTTGTCGGCTACTTCGTTGACCCCGGGGTTGTTGTCGACGAGTATAGTTGCTTTTATTCCGCGACTGCACAGTTCGGCCGCAACGGCCTGTCCGATGCCGCCCCCCGCTCCCGTGATAATCGCGACTTTGTCCTTGATATTCACTGATCCCTCCTCGCGCCGCTGTTGCGGTGCGGCATAGATGGCGCCGAGCGTAAGTGTCATTGTCGATCCTTTCGTTTTATCGGTCTCACTCTTTGCGCCGGCTCTTCTTCATGGGCGTGCCGCTGCTGCTGGAACGGGTGACCAGTTTCTCCAGTTCCTCGATTCTGCGTCGGAGTTCATTGACTTCCGTCTGCGCCGAGGCCGGGTCGCTGGCAGGAGGGGAGGCGGGGGACTGCGGAGTCTGTCCAGCGGATGACATCATCGACTGGAAGACATCAAAGGGCGTCAGCGGCGGGCTGAACGCACGATAGGCGTTGCGGTACATATCCAGCATGGTTTGGGTGTAGTTGAGAACACTCTCCTGCGTCAGCTTGCCCGAAGCAACAACCATCTGTCGCAGCATGTCCAGAGGAAACGCCGATTCCGGCACTTTGGCGTTTTCAACAATGATCTGGGTAAGAACCAGCCGTGTGAGATCTTCTCCCGAATTGGCGTCGACGACCCGGACGTCGAGTCCGTCACGGATCATCTGGGCGACCTCATCCAGGTTGACGTATCTGCTCTCGGCCGTGTTGTAAAGCCGCCGGTTGCCGTACTTTTTGATAATCACCTGTTTCAAACCACTTCCCTCTTGACAAGCACGATCTCTGGTGTAATAAGTTTGTTGCAATGCAGCATACATTGCAACATTTCAACATTAGGAGGTTAATATGACTGATTACCCGATGTCAACACCGGACAATCCGGCCGAAGAGAAGGGCGATAATCCTGAGATGATGTTTCCTATCGCGGTTGCTACTCTCTTTCACAAAGGTGTAGAGATGCTGGCGGATCTTCAGAAGTCGACGCTGGACATGTATGTGCACCAGGCGACGGAGACTATCAGCACGTTCAAGCAGGTGTTTCCTGCGATTCCTGCACCTGGCCTGTTTTTCATGGACGTTGCGGGACAGGGGATTGGACGTCTGGTGGAGATGCAGAAGGGGATGGTCGATCTGATGGTCCGGCAGAGCTCAGCCGGTGTCGACGGGCTGAAGCAGCGCAGCACATCGGCATCGAAGGCCGCCGGGGGAGTAACAAGCCTGATACGGGATGCGGCGAACTTCTCGGTTGCGTCGCAAAAAATCGCCCTTGATTTTGCTGCACAGCAAAACAAGGCGGTCACCGACGCGGTAAAGCGTCAGGCGGGTATGACGGGGACGCCGGCGGCTGCAGCGGACAGCATTCAGCGCGGCATGAACGCCGTGATCGAGACCCAGAAGGAACTTCTGGATATTGCCATGAAGGCTCCGGAAATTAATCGCGGCACGGCCGTATAGTTCCGGCGTGAGCGCGACAGAGACTCGGCAGTGAACCAGCCGGCGTGTTATGCTGTTAAGATAGCGTGGCTGCACTCCCACGGCGAGCGCACCGGTGGCACTGCCGAGTGCAGTCCTACTAAACTGTGCAGGATTACAGGAGAGATCGGATGAGTGAACCGACGACGGGATTTGATCCGTTCGAAGCGTGGCGGAAAATGCAGGAAGCGAACATGGACGCATGGGCCAAGGCGATGGTTCACGCCGTTAACACCGACGCCTATGCGAAAGCGACCGGGGCGATTCTGGACGCCTATCTGACCGCGTCCGGTCCGTTCCGCGAAGCGCTGGAAAAGACGATGACTCAGGCGCTGCAGCAATTCAGCATGCCTACCCGGGAGGATTTCATCAACCTGGCTGAAAGGATGACGAATATCGAGCTGCGGCTGGACGATCTGGACGCCAAACTCGACAGCATCGTGCGGAAACTGGAAACGCCTGTTGCGAAGGAGTCAAAATAGCAAAGGAGAATCTGAGGAATGTCGAGTAGTACTGAAACTCTGGTAGATCACTTCCGCCAGATCGAGGAGAGGCTCGGCACGCTCAACAGGGTGCTCGGCACCCGTGCCGCAATTGCACAGACACCGAA
>Ga0123335_1004626_pt1 | contig 17578 bp, 18 predicted proteins | sample BiotimSIPDNA_2_FD_89707 | JGI IMG/M metagenome (GOLD analysis project Ga0123335, IMG submission 89707) | Anaerobic biogas reactor microbial communites from Washington, USA - Biogas_R2 time_0 SIP DNA | ecosystem: Engineered > Bioreactor > Anaerobic > Unclassified | place: Washington, USA...
CTCAAGTTTTATCTGAATATCGATTTGCAGGAACAAGCCGAGCGGTTCCTTGACCGTCTCGAAGAGCCGGACAAACACTGGAAGTTCAACCCTGGCGACCTCGAAGATCGCAAACTCTGGGATAGCTATATGGAAGCCTATGAGGACCTGCTGAACAAAACCAGCACAGAATGGGCGCCCTGGTATGTGATTCCCAGCAACAAAAAATGGTACCGCAATCTGCTCGCTGCAACAATTGTCCGCGATACCTTGCTGGATATGAAAATGGAATTTCCAGCGCCACCGCCCGACCTCGACCATTATCACGATGTCGTCCTGGAGATGGTTCTCTCCTATGAAGAAGAAGATTAATTGAGCGACTACATCAACCCCGTCCCAGATGCCGTTCTGGTGGGTCGGATGCGTCGGGAGTTTATTTTACCGGCGCGATCGGCAGCTTATCTCAACCGCCCAGGTGGCAACCTTGGTTATGCCGCTGCTTCTTTTTTGCTATGGGACGGCAATCCTGGCATGGTATCGCGTATCAATCCGGACTTTCCTTCCGAGTGGCTCGAAGATTATAAAAACGCTGGCGCCGATATCGACGGTATTCGCCAGGCAATCGATCCGATCGACGACCGTTTTTTTGTCACCTATAGTGAAGACCAGCAAGCCCGCTACGAAAACCCAATCACCTGGTTCGCTGACCGGCAGCTGCCCTTCCCTCCTGAGCTGCTCAGTTACAGCCCAACCATTCCTATTTATTGCAGCAAAACCGAGTACCGCACTGACAGCATCCGCGTTACCGATGTCCCCTTCACATATCTGGAAGCCTCTGCCGCGCATATATGCCCGATCGATTATATCTCCCACAAAATTCTGCCGTCGGTTCTCAAAGGCGGGATGGTCTCGCTGCTAACGATGCGCGCGGGCAACTGTTACATGGACCCAATATTTTGGGAGGAGATTAGGGCGCTTATCAGCGATGTCACCGCTTTCATGATTACCGATGCCCAGGCGGTCAAGCTGTTTCAGGGCAGAAGCGTCGACTTATGGGAGATCGCCGGTATCTTAGCTAACTACGGACCGGAGTACATCATCATCCATGCCAAAGACGGTACTGTGATGCTTTATTCCCGCCTGAAACGCAAACGATGGGTTTTTCCATCCTACCCCAGCAAGCCTGCTGATCCAACCGGTATGCTGGATGCCTTTGACGGCGGTTTTTTGGCGGGTTATCGCAAGGAATATGACGCTGTACAGGCAGTCTTGCATGGGTTGGTCAGTGCTTCATTCTGCAGTGAAGGCAGCGGACCGTTTTACTTGCTGGAATGTTTACCCGGGCTAAAAGAAGCCCGCCTCAAGGTCTTGAGTCAACAGGTAATGGAGGTGTAGCTGAGGGGATGGGCGTTTCGGTGGGCAGTTCAGGCGGGCTAATGGGAACCAACCTGACTTCATAGAGCCACTGCCAGTTTTTCCCGGTCACAAAAAGACGTTCGTTTTCCGCATCCCAAGCGATCCCGTTCAGGACTTCGCCTATATCTGCCAGATTTTCTTGCGGACGCAAACCGCGCATATCCAGCATGGTGATTACCCCACCTTCTTGCGGATCGATGATCGCAATTTGGTCTGAAAGGTAAATATTGGCGAAAATTTGACCGTAAATGAATTCCAACTCGTTCAGATATTCGATCGGATGACCTTGCCAGGTAACGTTAACCTCCCTGATTTGAAAACCACTGGTCGGATCCATCCATAAAAGTTTGTTGCTGCCATCTGACATGATCAAGGCTGATCCGTCGGTTGTAAGCCCCCAACCTTCAGTACTGTAAGAAAACCGCCCTGTTTGCTCAAAGGTTTCCAGGTCATAAATGAAAGCCGTGCCTTCCTGCCAGGTTAACTGATAGAGCAAACCGTTCAGTTCAATTAAACCTTCTGCGAAATACTGGTCTTCAAGGGCAATTTCCTGCAGCACCTGCCCGCTTTCGGGGTCAACCTTCCGCAGGCTGCTTGCGCCATACAAGCCGCAGCTCTCGTAGAAAAACTGATCACGATAAACCAGCCCCTGGGTATAACAGCCCGGGTCATGTGGATAGCGGTTCACGATTTCATAACCGTCATAATCGCCTAAGGCTAAAAATGGCGCAGTGGCAGTTGGGGCATCCGCGCTGTCATCGAGACCAGCCTGGAATGAACAAGCGACGACCGCCAGGGCGAAGATCGTTACGACCAACAGAAGAATTGTCTGTTTTTTGCGTTTCATAGGTTAATTTTATCCGAATTCAGTCAGTCGATGATTCGGGTGATAAAATGAACCAAATCAGACTGGAGGAACCATGACAGACGTTCTCGAACGCTTCTTACGCTATGTAAAAATCGATACCCAATCAGCTTATCATTCCGAGACCTATCCCAGCACACTCAAACAACTCGACCTGCTAAGATTGCTCGAATTAGAGTTACATGAGCTTGGCTTACAGGATGTCCGGCTGGACGATTTCGGCTACGTTACTGCCACCTTGCCTGCCACAACCAACCAAAAAGCGCCGACAATTGGCTTCATTGCCCACGTTGACACCAGCCCTTCGGCTTCGGGTGAGGATGTCAAACCCCGAATGGTGGAAAACTATGACGGTAGTGAGATCACCCTCAATGCGGACTTAAATGTGATGCTCAGTCCGGTTGATTTCCCGAGTCTAAATCAACATGAAGGCAAGACCCTGGTCGTGACCGATGGCACTACGCTCTTGGGCGCGGACGATAAAGCCGGTGTTGCCGCTATTATGAGCGCCGTCGCCTACCTGGCTGCGCACCCAGAGATCCCCCACGGCAGGATCAAAGTTGGCTTCACACCCGACGAAGAAGTTGGTGCCGGAGTGGACCATTTTGATGTCGAAGCCTTCGGTGCCGATTTTGCCTATACCCTCGATGGTGGACCGGCAGGTGAATTTTCTTGCGAGACCTTCAATGCCGCCGGCGCCAGCCTGACTATTCACGGCAAGAGCGTTCATCCGGGCGACTCCAAATTCAAGCTCAAAAACGCCCTGCAGGTTGCAATTGATTTCCATAACCTGCTGCCGGTTTTCGACCGCCCTGAACACACCGAGAACCGTGAAGGCTTTTTTCACCTGGTATCGTTAAGCGGCGAAGCCGACCTGGCGGCGATGGAATACATCATCCGCGATCACAACCGCGATACATTTGAAGAGAAAAAGACACTTATGCTCCAGGCGGTTGATTTCATCAATTTCCGCTATGGTGCCGGGACGGTGGATCTCGACCTGAGAGACCAGTATTACAATATGTACGAGAAACTGGCTCTCCACCCTGAAATCCTGGACCTGGCGCGTGAAGCCTATCGCGCGGTTGGGCTGGAACCGGTGGAGGTGCCCACTCGTGGCGGCACCGACGGCAGCCGTTTGTCTTTTATGGGGTTGCCCACACCCAACATCTTCACAGGTGGTTATAACTATCACGGTCGTTTTGAATACCTGGTTGTTGAAGAACTCAAGCTTGCCAGGGATGTAATTATCGAAATCGTCCGTCTGGCTGCGGCGTAAACCGTTTTGTCTGAGGCGAACTTCGCCCAATTAATTCTTGCAGAGAGCGGCTGGGCTTTGGTCCAGCCGCTTGCCTGACTTGTGCAAACGCTGGCGGGGGGGGGTAAACTGCATCCGTAGAATTCGCCCTGTCTGGGGTTGGAAAAACACGGTTCTCGCCAATCCTTCACCAACTTTGAGTTAACCATACAGAATTACTTGACATGACGTACTATATCTGATAAAGTAGTGCTACGTCAGACGTAATACTATTTAAAGGAGATGTATGTTAAAGACCGATGCATTAAGAGGGTATACCGACATGATCATCATTTCGATCCTCCTGGACAAACCAAATTACGGATATGAGATATCCAGAGAGATACGGGCAAGAACCAATGGTCAGTTCGTAATGAAAGAAACCACGTTGTATTCCGCCTTTAACCGGATGGAAAAGAACGGGCTGATCACCTCTTTCCCTGGCACCGAAACCAGCGGAAACCGACGCACCTACTATCGCCTGGCCGATGAGGGCAGAGCTTTTTATCAAGACAAGGTCGAAGAGTGGGAGTTGACCAAAATAATTGTAGATAAATTTATTGTAAATTAGGAGTAAATATGGACGCAATCAAATCTTATCTGGAAAATATGTTTCTTCATCTGCCCAAAACTGCCGAGGTGCTGCGGGCAAGAGATGAACTCTTCCAGATGATGGAAGATAAATACAACCAGCTGCGCAGCGAAGGGCGCACAGACAACGAAGCCGTTGGTCAGGTGATTGCAGAGTTTGGCAACCTGGACGAACTCGCTGCCGACCTTGGTATCAGACAGGAAGTCAGCGCTCTCGATTCCACAGAGTCTGAGCAAATTAACTTGACTGACCAGGACGTGGAAGGCTACCTGGCGGTTACCCGTGAATCTGGCAGGCAAGTCGCCGGCGGAGTCAGCCTGATCCTGATCGGGGTAATGATTCTTATCATGCTTCAAACATTTGCTGACATGGGCATGTTTGAAGAAAGAGTGGCGCAGGCAATCGGCATTGGCGGATTGCTTCTGTTGGTTGCCATCGCCGTCTTCATGTTCATCATGGCTGGGGTCAAGACAGATCAATATGAAAGCCTTGAAACAAAGATGGTCTATATTGATCCCTATCTGCGCAGCCGAATCAAGCTTCAAAAAGAAGCTTACGTTCCTGCCTTCGGCCGCACGATCGCGATAGGCGTATTCCTGATCATGCTTGGAGTCATCGGGCTGGTGACGATCGCCATCCTCGAAGTCGGTGGTTATATCCTCTTGCAATTGTCAGTGGTAGCCTTTTTGATCTTAATCGCAATTGCGGTCGGGTTGTTTATCATGGCTGGCACCAAGATGAATGCGCTGGATAAACTCCTCAACGAAGGAGACTACACCAGGCGCAGGAAGGAACAAGCCAGCATCATGCAGCCATTCGCCGGATTGTACTGGATGATGGTGTTAGCTGGATACCTGGCGTGGAGCTTCCTGAGCGATTCCTGGTCAATTTCCTGGATCGTCTGGCCGATTGCCGGGGTATTATTTGCCATAATCTCGAGAATAGTATCAATCGCAAGACGAAATAGCTAAGCCAACCTCAACCTGGAATAGAAAATGGATAGCCAAATCGCTATCCATTTTTCTTTAGAACTGTGTTTAACAAGTTTTGCGGTAACTTCCTTGAAAATTAACAGCAGCCGGGAGCGCAATCATCAGAAGAGCAGTCGGAACAACCGTTGTGGGCATAGTGAAGATGACCGTGGGCGATTTCTTCTTCAGTTGCCGGGCGAATCGAAAGCACCGTCACCTGAAAGTCCAGGTCTTTTCCAGCCATAGGATGATTCATATCCAACTCAACCGAGTTTTCGCTTAAGGCAGTGGCAACAGCCTGGAAGACGTTGCCGGAAGCATCGCGCAGGTTCATCGGCTCGCCCAGTCGAATTTCGAAATCTTCGGGGAAAGACTCGCGGTTGACTTCGATCACCATTTTCGGGTCCAGTTCACCGTAAGCATCAGCTGCAGCGACGTGGATAGCCTTGCGTTCGCCTTCTTGCATCCCCGCCAATCCTTTTTCCAATCCGGGAATAATGTTCCCATGCCCCTGCAGGTATTCCAACAGGTTTGATTCCACTTCCTCACCCTCAACGGTCAGGTTATACGCAATCTGAACAACAGTATCGTTCTGAATAGTTTCCATACTAATTCTCCAATCTTTAATTCAAGCCCTGCGATTATAACAGAATGACCGGATGATTTCTGTTTGCATAATCAACGAATTGGCTTTCTAATGAAACTTGTATGTGCCCGACGCTTGTACAGGTTATTTTTGCTGAAGAAATATCAGCATATAATACAGCCCTAATGAAAAACTTTTTCAATAAGGGTAACTAATAATATGGACTGGAAAGAAATTCTCTCTCAGCATGGCTATCGTCTCTCAGAACCGCGAAAGCGGATTATGAAACTGCTAGCCAACACTGAAACTGCCCTTGGACCACAGCAAATCCATCAGCAGCTGCAAGGTTCCAACAAGATCGGGCTGGTGAGCGTTTACCGAACGCTCGATTTACTCTTAGAACTGGGGTTGGTAACCGTGGTTTACGACTCACAGCACAACCCTGGCTATATGCTTGGCACGATCGGACATCACCACCATATTGTCTGTCAAAATTGCAGTAAAGCCCTCGAATTTTCGGGGTCGGATGATATTAATGAGTTGGTACTGCGGGTGGAGAAAGAAACCGCTTTCAAAGTTCGCGACCACATTTTGCAATTGTTTGGGCTCTGCCCAGAATGTCAAAAAACTCTTCCCCAGCGAGCATAGCCATGAGACGATACCTTCCTTTCTTCCTAGTTTTGGCACTCGTCCTTTCAGCCTGCGGTCTGCCTTCAAACAGCGAAACTTTTTCTGATGACGACCGCATCAAAATTTCAACCAGCATCGCTTCAATTCAATGGGTGGTTGACCAAATTGGGGGCGAACACGTTCAAACCCAATCGCTTACCACCAGTGGTGATGACCCCCACACCTACGAACCGAGCCCGGCGCAAATGACTGCCATCGCTGTCTCAGACCTCTACCTCAGTGTAGGCGTCGAGTTTGAAGCTGTGTGGCTGCCAAAATTCATGTCGGCAAACGACAGCCTGAAAATTATCGATATCACTGAAGGTGTAGAGCGCATTCCTGGAGTTGAGCACGAACATGGTGAGCACGATCACGATGAAGTCCATTCAGACGGAGGGTTCGACCCGCATGTCTGGCTTTCTCCGGCAAATATGAAACAAATTGCCAGGAACGTCACTGCAATTCTGGAAAACGCTGACTCCCGGAACGCACCGGTTTTTCAAAGCAATCTTGAAAACATTATCGGCAGAATTGATGAAATCGACGAGCAAGTTACTCAGCTACTGAGCGAGTCCGAGCGCAGGGAATTCCTGATTATCCACCCTTCATTGGGTTACCTTGCTGAGGCTTACGGATTAGTGATGATTCCGGTTGAGGTGGACGGGCAAGAGCCCAGCCCCACACAGCTTGCTGAGATCCTTGCGGCTTCGCAAACTTACGGCATTCATACGCTCTTCACCCAACCTGGCACCAGCCCTCTGAACGTGCAGACTTTTGCAACCCAGGCAGGCATCAACGAAATTATCGAAATTGACCCATTGACCTACGATTGGGAAGCTAATATGCTTTTCATCGCTGAAAGTCTGAAAGGGGCTTTAAATTGATTGCCACAGAAAAGAAACCGGTAATAGAAATCAAGAATATGTGGGCGGGATACGAAGCCGACACCGTCCTGGAAGATGTAAATTTTGAGATGTTCCAGGACGACTATGTCGGTCTGATCGGACCAAACGGCGGGGGCAAAACCACGCTGATTCGGGTGATTCTTGGGCTGCTTAAGCCTGAAAAAGGCTATGTGAAAGTGATGGGGCATGACCCAGCCAGGGGGCGCCAGAATATCGGTCATGTGTCCCAATTCCAGGTGGAAGATAAGCATTTCCCCATCAGCGTTTGGGATGTGGTTGCCATGGGGCGGCTGAAACCGGGTCTGCATCAAAATTTCGATCTTTCTAAGCATGACAAAGCCGCGATTGAGCTTGCCTTACGTGAGACGGGCATGTTTGCCTTTCGCAAACACACCATGAATGAACTCTCTGGCGGTCAGCGGCAGCGAGTTTATATCTCCCGCGCCCTGGCTGCTGAGCCGGAAATCCTGCTTTTGGACGAACCAACTTCCAGCGTTGACAGCCAATCCAGCGTGCAGCTCTATGATCTGTTGGCTGAATTGAACAAGCGCATCGCCATTTTGCTCATTTCCCACGACTTAACGGCTATCTCAACTTACGTAAAGACCGTCGGCTGCGTTAATCGCCGGTTGGTCTACCATGGTGGTAAAGAGATTACTACAGAAATGCTGGAAGCGGGCTACGATTGCCCCGTTGACCTCCTGGCGCACGGGGTTCCACATCGCGTGCTTCCCAGCCACCAACACGAGGAACACCATGATTGAAGAGCTGGCTTCGATTTTTTCTTATGAATTCATGTGCAATGCCCTGATCGCCAGTTTTTGGATCAGCCTCGCCACTGGCATCATCGGCACACTGGTCGTGCTTAATCGGATTGTTTCGCTGAGCGGTGGTATCGCCCATGCCGCTTATGGCGGGGTAGGGTTGGCATATTATTTTGGGCAAGACCCCATGATTGGGGCGCTGCTCTTCAGCACAACCTCGGCGCTGGTAATGGGCGCGGCACAGCGAAAGTCAAAATCAGGTGCCGACACCCTCATCGGGGTGATGTGGTCGATCGGCATGGCAGTCGGCATCATATTCATCTCCCTGACTCCCGGCTATAAAGCCAACCTGATGAGTTACCTGTTCGGCAGCATTTTGGCAGTCTCGAGGAGCGATCTGGTCCTAATGACAGTGGTTGCCTTCCTGGTGCTCGGATTTGCTTTCTTTTTCTATCGCAGCCTTCTGGCAATTTCTTATGACGAAACTTTCAGCACCGTTCGCAACCTGCCAGTGACCCTGATCTACCTGACCATGTTGGTACTGGTTGGGTTGACCGTGGTGGTTGCCATGCGCATGGTCGGTCTGATTTTGGTGATCGCCTTACTTACGATACCACCGGCGATCTCGCTCAACTTCTTCAAAGACATGCGTTGGATTATGATCTCTTCCTTTTTGCTCAGTATCTTTTTTTGTTTCGTCGGCCTGGTGGTTTCATTCCAAACCAATGTCCAGGCAGGTCCGGTAATCATCCTGTTAGCCTCAGTGGTCTTCCTGGTTTCACATGTGCTTCGTCGGATTCATCTTTACAGAAAAGCCTGACAATTGTCACAAACTTTATAGGTTTGCACAACGAACTTTATAATAATGTGTTATAGAATTCATAGAGTACAATTTAAAACACATGGGAATCAAAGAATTTGTTCAAGAGTCGGCGGCAATCAAGGCAGGCTTGTGGGCTGGGAAGACATTTTCTCTCCATGCTCTACGCAGTCTGGCAAGATTTATCGCCAAGGTTATTTCCGCGCGCCAATCCAGCAATCTGGTGCGCACTATCAAAGCCAATCAATGGGTGGTTACTGGCGAGAGACTCAATAAAGCCGAATTGCAGGAACAAGCCCAACGTGTGCTCACCTCCCAAACCATTTCATTGGCTGAATATTATTATTACTATCAGCACCCAGAGGAAGGTCGCAATCTGATCCGGCTGACCCCGGCAGCAGAGCGTGCTTTCGATGGCATCCGCGATCAAAAGATACCTACTTTCATCCTGGGACCCCACATCGGCAATTTCGATTTTTTCATGATGGCACTAAGTTGGATCAACGTCCCGCTTTATGTGCTGGCATACCCCAACCCCAGCAACGCTTATAAAGAACAAAACAAACTCAGAGAAGCCGTGGGAATAACTGTAAATCCGATCTCCTTTAGTGCGTTTCGCGCTGCTAAAAAAGCTTTAAAAGAGGGCTATGCTCTGGCGACGGGCATTGATCGCCCACTCGACAACCCTGAAGATTCAAAATATAAGCCTGTATTTTTTGGCAGACCGGCAGCGATACCTACTTTTTACGCCCGTCTTTGCCTCGAAACCGGCGCGATTGCCCACGTGGCTTGCGGTTCACGCCAGGAAGATGGCACATTTATTATTGATGCCTCCCCACCAATCATTATGGAAGCGCGCGATGATTTGATGGAAGAAAACCTGGTCAATGTAGCCAAGGTTTTAGAGCCAACCGAAGCGTTTATTCGTAAACACGCGTCAGACTGGTCAATGTTTTATCCGGTCTGGCCTGAAGTTCAACCATTGATTAAAAATATTCTATAAGAGGTCTAATGACAAACGAAAATGAAGGCGCAAAGAATGATATAAGGGTCAATGATATTTTTCTTGGTCCCTTGGAACGTCCAGCCTTGCAGTTTTTTGCCCGAAAGATGCCTGCCTGGGTCAATTCTGATATGCTGACCGTGTTTGGCTTGTTTGGCTCTGTTGTTGCTGGCTTTGCCTACGCAATGGTCGGTCGGGGCGAGATCAAAGGCAACCCCTGGTTATTTGTAGCCACCCTGGGTTTCTTCATAAATTGGTTTGGTGACAGTCTCGATGGCACCCTGGCGCGTTATCGCAAGCACGAACGCCCCAATTTTGGTTATTATGTCGACCACGCCATCGACGGCATTACCTGCCTGATTATCTTTGCAGGGATTGGTCTTTCGGGTATCGCCCGCTTTGACATCACCATGCTGGCGCTTTGTGGCTGGCTGTTGCTGATGATCCAGGTTTACCTGAAGACCCATGTAACCGGCACTTTCGAGATGACCAGCATCGGCATCGGACCAACCGAGGTGCGCTTGTTTGTGGTTATCCTCAACACGGTCCTGTATTTTACCGGCACCGGTGGGTATATTTGGACAGTATCAATCCAAGGTGAACCGTATGGGCTGACCATCGGCAGCATTATTGTCTTTGTGGCGGCGATCGCATTCCTGGTGTATTACATTTACCAGGTCCTGCGCACTGCCATCATCCTTGCGGCGCAAGACGAAGCCCGGCTGGTTAAGCGGCAGGCAAAAGAAGCTCGCAAAGCGGAGAAAGCTGCCCGAAAAGCTGAAAAGGCTACCCGGAATATTGAGAATGCCACAACCGATGAGAAGGAAGTCGTTCTATAGGTACGGTTTTATGCTAATTCGATAAAAATGGCGGTATTAACCGCCATTTTCTTTTGTCTCTTTCGATCGTGCTGGCCTCCTGACCGTGCAGACGATTACACGATCGGTGTCCGGAATTGGGACGCCGGCACGATCGATTCGTTACATTAATCCAGTGATATCACCACAAAATCATTGATGCTAACAACCACATTGGGGTCGTCAAAAGTACCAACGATGAAGCCAACGTCACCTGAGTCAAAGGTGTTTTCCGGGTCAGAGGCTTCGACCACCAGCACACCGTAAATCCAAAGCCGCAACGTATTCCCTTCGCAGCTGGCTTCCACCCAATTGAAGTTGGGGTCAATCGCCCCGCTGCTCTCATATTCGTCAACAAAGGATGTCCACGTGCCGTCGACTACTTTTCCAACCCTTAAGTAGCCGTCATTGCCAAAGCTGATCCGGTAGAAATTATCATTATCCTGGAAGCGGCAGATAAAACCTTGAATATTCTCGGTCTGCGCTGCATCGTTGCTGAAGTAGGCTTCCATCCTGACATCGCCAGCATCGACCTCTCTGGTGACATCCCAGACCTCCCGGTTGGGTTCCTTCATTGTGTAGGTAAGCCAGCCCGATGAAATTTCGAGATCGACCTGGTTGTAATTACCGACCAGCCAGTTACCCGGACCGGATTCAAAATCGTCAGAGAATAGCAAGTGCCCGATGGGATAGTCATCGCTGACTCCCTGACCAAAAAAGTTAGGGTTCGGGTCATATATCATGAAATTGTCATAAGCAATGGTAATGTTGCCTTCATCCCAACTGCGCGTATACAGGGCGACAGCTCCATCCACAAGCGAGTCATCTTCTACCTCAGCAAGCAGCTTACCATTTGCCCATAACCTCAGTTTGTTGCCATTGCATTCAGCCCTGACCAGGTTCTGGATTGGGTCAATCACATCGGTGTCAAAGTCTGACGCGAGGGTCTCATAGACATTGTCAACGAATTTTTCAATGGCATAATAACCATCGTTGCCGATGTAAAGGAAATAAAAGTTGTCTTGATCGCTATATCGGCAAACGAAACCCTGACCATTTTCTTCACTACCAGAGTGCAAACGCGATTCTACTTCCATGACTACATCTGGTGTGCCAGTATAAGAAGCCTGGCTCGAAAGCATATAGTTCTCTTCTTTGACAATCACCCAGTATTCACCATCAGAAATATAATCTTCCCCGGCGTTACCTTCCCAGACACCCGTATTCCAGGTGCCAACATCAACTGAAAAATCTTCTGACATCAAAATGTTTTTTGTCACGTCCAGATCTATAATGTCAGTTGCGATTGGATCGGCTGCAGGTGGTTCGGGTTCTTGGGTGATAACAACCACCTTTGTGGCAGTGGGTTCGGGCTGGTCTTCAACTTTTACCAACCGGGGCAGGGAGCATGCTGTAAGCACCAGCATTAGCACCAAAAACACAATAACGATCTTCTTCATTTATCCTCCAGGGTTATTACAATTTACGCTCCCTTCAATATACACGAAAACTGCGTCGTTATGTGACAAGTATCATACAGATCAGCGATACTCAATGCATATGATAACAACGGCAAGGGTGGGTTCAGAACCTGAGCAAAGCTGAAATTTCTTCATCAGCCAAACCCACCCCAATGGAATCACTGTTAATATTCTGGTTTTCAATGCCTATCTGCAGTACTTGTGCTGGGGGAGGTTTGATTATGTAAGCGGTGATTGAATGCTCACGATACTACTGCTGGCAGGACATCCAGATGGGTTTTCTCGTTCCAGATCACAGGAAAGCTTTGGGCAATAAGATATAATCAAGAGTCTCATTCACTTCAGGAGCGCGAAATGCAATTAGGAATTATTGGTCTGCCTCAATCTGGAAAAACAACTATCTACAACGCACTCACCGGCGCCGGCATCGCCGCTGAAATGTCAGCCGGGCACTTTGAGGTGCACACTTCGGTGGTGGACGTTCCGGATCCACGGATGGAAGCGCTGACCCAAATGTATAACCCGAAGAAAGTCGTCTATGCGAAAGTTGTTTTTGCCGATATCGCAGGGTTGGATGGTTCTGCTGGGCGTGCCGGCTTGCCAGGCGTGATGATCAACCAGCTGGCACAGATGGATGGTTTCCTGCATGTCGCCCGTCAATTTGAAAATGCCAGTGTTCCGAACCTGGCTGGCAGTGTCGACCCGATTCGCGATATCGAAACCATGGACACAGATTTTATCCTCAATGATCTGGTTATGATCGAACGCCGTCTTGAAAAACTGCGTGAAGAGCACCGCCGGGGGGTTTCGCGCCCCCGCGAAGCTATTCAGGTGGAAATCGATTTGTTCGAACGTCTGGAAGCGACACTCAATGACGGTAATCCTCTCAGGCACTACAAGTTCACAGCAGAGGAAGAAAAAGTTGTCTCGAGTTTCGGATTTTTAAGCAGAAAACCACAGATCATTGTTTTTAATCAGTCTGAAGATCAGCCTCAAATTGAATATACCAGCCCGCACCCCCATACAACCGTGGTCAGTTTGCCAGCGAAACTGGAGCTGGACATCATGGCTCTCGAGGCGGAAGACGCAGAAGTATTCATGAAAGAGTTTGGAGTGAGCGAGTTAGGCATTTCGCGCTTAATTAAGGTGTCTTACGATTTGTTGAATGTGCACAGTTTCTTCACCGCCGGCGAGAAGGAAGTGCATGCCTGGACACTGCGAAAAGGCAGCAACGCTCGCGAGGCTGCTGGAACGATCCACTCAGATATGGAAAAAGGTTTCATCCGCGCTGAAGTGATTTCATTTGACGATTTGATGACCTATGGCAGCACCGCTGAAGCTCGTAATCATGGACGCCTGCGCGTTGAAGGCAAGAATTATATCGTCCAGGACGGCGACATTATCGAAATCCGCTTCAACCTTTAGGAAAAAGACTGGACTGCTTCCGCCCACTCTGATTGCCGTGCCATCGTACAAGACGAGTACCTGGCTGTTGCTACCTACGATTCCAACAACCGCCGTAAACTCCCAAAATCAACTCTCGATGTCAAGTCTAAGCTGATTGGCGTAACTGAAACCAGCCCATTGATCAAGACAGTCTTCAAATCGCTGTCGCTTTCAACAGTGGCTTCATCGACTCTGCCTTCATAGCCAACTGTCTCCACGCCGGTTTCCGGGTCAAACGTTGAGGTCACCTCAAAATAGCGTTGGCGCGACTGGCGCGTCACGATCCAGGGGGTATCCGGGCTAGCTTTGGCTGGCACGTCCACTTTGAGCACATCGACATCAAAAGGCATTTCAAAGCGCAGCATTTTTTCGGCAAAATAGTGTGTAAACCAGGCAGCAGTGCTGAAATCGACCTTATCTGAGAGGCTGAAGTGTTCACTGGTCTCTGTCTGCAGCGACACCGCCAGTGCCGGATAACCAAAGGAGGCTGCTTCAAGCGCGGCACCTACCGTACCGCTGATTGTCACACCCGAGGCGACGTTTTCACCATAGTTGATACCAGCAACAACCAGGTCAGGTTTTATGTCTGCCATCACGCTCAGAAGACCGTGTAAAACTGCCTGGGCAGGTGAGCCACCATAGCCGTGCACCTCCCAGGTTTGACCATTGACCACCAAATTTTGGGTTATTCGGGTTCCGTCGGCATCGCGGGGTAAAGCCCGCCCCATTGAAGTCTGTTGGACACTGGGCGCGACCACGTGTACATAACCAAGGCTCGAAAGTGCTTCCGCTGCAGCCCACAAGCCGGGGGAGTTGATGCTGTCATCATTAGAAAGTAAGATTTGAGGGCGTTTGTTTTCTGTCATATCCAGATTTTACTCGATGAAAGCGCGAGCTTCCCCCATTGAACATGGACAGGCGGCTGAGGATGACCCTCAGCTGCCCTGTTTACATTCCGAATTAATTAGAAATCAGTGTCATCCATAAAAGGCAGCAGCATACGGAAGAGACCGCGTTTGCCTTTGTCCAGCGCCTGCCGACCTAAGCGTGAAACATAGCTACTCTTCAGGAATGGGGCGATTCCAACCAGCGCATCGGAAAATGTTTGCTCTTCTGGCAGGCTTTCAATCAGCTCTTCCAGGTCAGATTTTTTCAGGAAGGGTGCCAACCCGATCAAGGACTCGAGCCCTCCTTCAAGTCCCTGGTTGCGCTTCAAAACTTCAACAATATCTGAACTCTCCATGAAAGGCGCGAAACCAACCAACTTGCTGCGATCTCCACGTAAATTGTTTTGCTTCAGGAGCATATCTCTTAACGCTTTCGAATCCAAAAACGGTGCCAAACCAATCAGCGTTTCGATATCTTCAAGCTTTGCGCGATCGATCATTGCAATCAATTTTTCTGTGCTCACATAAGGTGCCAGGCTAACCAGCGTTTCGCCGTCCAGCTGTTCGGTCTGGTTCTTTTCAATCACCTCTTCCAGGTCAGCCGGTTTCATTATCACTGCCACCCTGGCTGCTTCTTTTAGCGGCACCTCCCCAAGGGAGTGGACAATTCTCTCAACGATTTTTGCTTCGCGTTCAGAGTCCAGCAGCTCTTCAATACTCACGCCGAGTATTTGTGAAAGGTCTACCAGCTTGCTGATATCGGGCAGGCTGTTGCCCCTTTCCCAATTGCTTACCGCCTGGTAGCTCACCATCATCTTATCTGCCAGGTCCATCTGAGTCAGATCTTTCGCTTTGCGTAATGCCGCGATTTTCATTCCAGTTTTTCTTGTGTCAAACATTTTTCCTCCAGAAATTTGATTTGCTCAAAGTCTACGGCAATCCCTGGCAAATTCCTATCAAGTGCTGCTTGAATAAGCTGTTTTCAAGTAGCGCTTGAGTGACCGCCTCTATTATAATTAGGTCATGATCAAACTTCTCCACTTTGCCGATGCCCATATTGATATGACCAACTTTGGGGCGCACGACCCTGAGACCGGGCTGCCAGCCCGGGTGATGGACTTCTTGCGCAGTCTTGACACAATCGTGAAAACCGCTATCGACGAACAGGTCGACCTGGTGATTTTTGCTGGTGACGCTTACAAGGACCGTGCCCCTGCTCCTACTTTCCAGCGTGAGTGGGGTCGCCGCGTGATGCGCCTCTCGAAAGCCGGCATTCCGACGATTTTGGTTACCGGCAACCACGATATTTCACCCTCCCAGCGAAAAGCCCACGCGATGCAGGAGTTCGACACTCTTGCGCCAGAGCATATCACTGTAGCCAATAGCCTGAAACTGCTCACCCCGAAAGACCTGGGAGGGCTGCCGATCCAGGTGATGGCAATTCCGTGGATCACGCGGGCGGGCATAATGTCAGTGGTCACTTCAGGTGAAAGCGGCGAAGAAGACCCCCTCCGGATTATTGAAGATACAGTCTCAGAATGGATTAGCACCACCCTGCGCGAGACAGACCCTGACTTGCCAATCATCCTCACGGCGCACGCTTCGGTCGCTGGCGCGAAACTGGGAAACGAGCAAGAGATCAAGATCGGACGCGATGTCATTCTTTCGCAGGGGCTCGTAAGAAACCCACAATTCGATTATGTGGCGCTGGGTCACATCCACCGCTTTCAAGACCTGAACGAAGGCAACCATCCGCCGGTGGTTTATCCTGGTTCGATCGAGCGGGTTGATTTTGGCGAGGTCAATGAAGACAAGGGTTTTGTGATTGCGCAAATTGAGAAGGGGCAAACCACCTACGAATGGCGCAAATTGCCAATTCGCAAATTCATCGACCGCAGTGTGACGCTCGTTGACGAGACCGAAGTCAACGAGAAATTGATCGCCGCCATGCCCACCCAGGAGCAACTCAAAGATGCCATCATCCGCCTCAAGGTGACCTATCCTGCTGACTATGAGGTGCTTATCGACGAGCAGCGTCTTTTTAATCATGCCAAAGAGGCGTTCGAATTCAAATTACATAAAAATCCGGTGAGCGAGGCGCGCAGCCGCCTGGCTGATGGTCAGGAAACCAGCGCGATGAGCCCATGGGAGCTGCTGGATTTGTATTGGAAGGGTAAGCACGAAGAACAGGAAGAGCGTGAAACTTTGCAAAAACTGGCACAGGATTTGATTGACCAGGTGTCGAGCGGCGAAGGATAACAGAAAGAATGTATCGGCATCAGTGAGACCATGTAGGGAGCGGTTGCCATGCCGTCCCACAGGACAGGCGACTATGTTGGGTTGTCTCTACAAGGTAAGCGACGGTGGCACCGGCACGATCAAATTGGACAGATTATGACGATCACAATCGAAGAAGCAAAATCCTGGTACGAAGAAGCAGACGAAGTGCACAGTTTTGAGCACGTTTTGCGCGTTCGAGCAATGGCAGAGCGTATTGGCACAGCCGAATGCGCAGACCTTGAAATCATTGAAGCAGCCGCTTTTTTGCACGATTCCCGCGGCGCCAGCCCCAGCGAAGGTGGTCAGGAGCGCAAAGAGCATCACATTACTTCTGCTGAGTTTGCCGGGGAAGTTTTAGCGGAAAAAGGTTGGGAACCAGAGCGCATTGCAGCGGTGCAGCACTGCATCCGTGCCCATCGTTACCGCCACAGCGGCGAGCGACCCGAATCGCTGGAAGCGCAGTGTCTGTTCGATGCCGACAAACTGGACGTTTTGGGTGCGGTTGGCGCTGCCCGCACGATTGCTTATGCCGTTTTGGCGGGGCAGCCAGTTTTGAGCGAACCCTCGCAGCAGTTCCTCGAGACAGGCAAAAAAGAGCCAGGCGAAGCGCACAGCTCTTATCATGAATACCTTTTCAAGCTCCGAAAAGTGAAAGATCAGCTTTTTACCGATACTGGCAAGGCAATTGCTGCCGAGCGCGATGCCTTTTTAAGCGAATTTTACGAACGCCTGCTGGCAGAATATCGCGGGGAGTGCTAAA
>Ga0123335_1004628_pt1 | contig 17571 bp, 18 predicted proteins | sample BiotimSIPDNA_2_FD_89707 | JGI IMG/M metagenome (GOLD analysis project Ga0123335, IMG submission 89707) | Anaerobic biogas reactor microbial communites from Washington, USA - Biogas_R2 time_0 SIP DNA | ecosystem: Engineered > Bioreactor > Anaerobic > Unclassified | place: Washington, USA...
TGTTGCTTTATCGATGGGGAGTGTCTTATACATCCCGGGTTATCGCCAGTACCTTGTTAATTGCCGGTTATCTTCTACCTAACTTATGCACCCGGATCAGGGCGAATTGCGCTTATCCCATGTGTATAAAGACTTTCACAAATCGCAGATGTACCACCGGTGTGGTGCACCTGCGATCAACCCTATCTGCTACAAGGTCTAAACGCACTTCGTCCCTTTACCGGATGTGTAAGTTAGGTTTTAAATCAATGGGAGATCTTTTTCCTCTGTTTTTAAGAAATTATTTTCCGGTGTGGATAATTAACCCGAATGCTTTTGATACAGGAGTGTTCATGGACAGCAGAATGCTTGATATAAGGATTGGTACTTTAGTCCACTCCGAAAATGCCGCATCGTATATAAAACAGATCATACCTTATGGATTTGAGAGTTTTTCAATTACTTTCGGGCGTTCGGCGGAGGGGATAGATCTTCCGGGGATGGCTGCTGCAATCAAGGAAGCACTGGGTGACTCCGGAGCCGTCATCAGTTCGTTGAGTATATATGGAAATCCCCTGGAAAACCTTCCTGCCGATCAAAGCGCACTCCGTTCCTGGGAGCTGCTCATCGATAATGCAGTTTGTTTTGGTACCGATATAGTATCCGGCTTTGCAGGAAGGATAAGAGGTCTGCCTATTGATAAATCAATAGACAGGTTCCGGGAGGTGTTTACTCCACTTGCAAAAAAGGCACAGGATAAAGGAATTAAGCTTGCATTTGAGAATTGCGATATGGGAGGGAACTGGGAACGTGGAGACTGGAACATAGCTCTTTTCCCTGAAGCCTTGGAGCTTATGTTCGATGCAGTCCCTTTTGACAATATCGGACTTGAGTGGGAACCATGTCATCAGATGGTAAAACTAATAGATCCCATCGCACAGCTTCGAAACTGGGTCGGAAAGATATTCCATATTCACGGCAAAGATGCCACTGTTAAATGGGACATAATTCATCAGTACGGGATTGGCGGGCCAAGGCGGTTTGCATTCCACCGTACGCCGGGATTCGGTGATTCAAACTGGACCGATATAATATCTGAACTGCGTACAGGAGGGTTCAGGGGAAGCATTGACATAGAGGGGTGGCACGATCCTGTTTACAGGGGAGAGCTTGAGATGACTGGTCAGGTTAATGCTCTGGAGTACTTGAAGTACTGCAGGGGAGGAAAATTCGTACCCAATCCGGAGTAACTGCAGCGGGCTGGAATTCCCTCTTTTATTTTTAATACGGGAGAAAAAGGTGTCAAAGAAACTACGTGCAGCTGTTACTGGTGCCGGGTGGCCTGCCTGGCAGCATATAAAGGCTTACCAGTGGTCTTCTGATGTTGAGCTTGTTGCGCTTTGCGATTCTGATGCTGAGAAGCTGAAAAAAACAGCTGATCAGTATTGTATTCCACAGCGGTTCACGTCTTTTGATGAGATGCTTAATAGCGGAAAGATAGATGTGGTGAGTATATGCACGCCAAATTTCCTTCATGCCTTAATGTCCATAAATGCGATGGAGAAGGGAATTCATGTGCTGTGCGAAAAGCCGATGGCAATAACGGTATCTGATGGTTTAAAGATGCTGGATGTTTCAAGGCGCACCGGAATGACTCTGATGGTCGCACATCAGCAGCGTTTTACTGCACAGGCGCAGTACCTGAAAAAGCTTGTTTCTGATGGTTGTTTGGGAGAGATTTACCATATCCGTGCAACATGGGTCAGACGAAGGGGGATTCCGGGGCTGGGGGGATGGTTTACACAGAAGGAAAAATCGGGTGGAGGGGCTCTGATGGATATCGGGGTGCATCTGATTGATCTTTCCATGTGGTTGCTTGATTTCCCTGAACCTCTGCAAGTTGTTTCATCATGGGGGAGCAGGTTCGGGGTACATGGAAAAGGCGCAAGCACCGGCTATCCGGCAACTAACAACGAGAAGAATTCGCTTTTCGATGTAGATGATTACGTATTTGCACAAATCAACCTTTGCGGGGGGGCTTCTCTTCAGCTTGAGTGCAGCTGGGCAGGACATATAAGAGGTGAAGAATTTAATCTTGAGATCTGGGGGGATAAAGGCGGAGCACGACTGTTCCCGTTGACCATATATACAGACCACAAAGGTTTACCGATCGACAGTGCACCGGTACTTCCTGAAACCAATCCCTTTGAGGCCGAGATAAACAGTTTTATCGACTCTGTCAAAAAGGGAACCACTCTGCTCTGTCATCCTGAGCAGAGTATCAGGACTGTTGAATTGATTGAAATGATTTACAAATCCGGAACTCCGGAAAAAACAGAGGTCCTAAAGGCAGAATCAGCGCCAATTTAATCAGGTGATGCAGGCAGACATGATGGAGGTACACTGTGCCGGAAATTACAAAAGAGATTATCCCGATGTGGATGACGGGTTGGAAGGGAAGGCCTTTGTGGATGCGGTAGTCAGAAGCGCCGCTTTAAACGGCGCCTGGACCCGACTGTCTGTCTAACGGGAGATCTTAAGAATTTTATACTTTTGGATACCACGTGGAGCTTTGGCTTCTACGATATCATCTACAGAATGGCCAAGCAGCGCCTCGGCAACCGGTGAGTTGACGGAAATTTTCCCTTCAGCCGGATCGGCTTCATCAACACCTGTAAGCTCAAAAACGACTTCTTCCTCATAATTGAAGTCCCACAAAGTGACTTTTGTACCAAGAAATACCTTATCGGTCTGAATCAGCTCCGGCTTGATGATTTCGGCATGCGATATTTTGTCTTCAAGCTCCCTGATTCGGATCTCATTCAAAGATAAAGCGTGTTTTGCGGCTTCGTATTCCGCATTCTCACGCAGGTCTCCAAAAGAGCGGGCCAGATCAAGCTGGTTTGCGATCTCTCTTCTTTTCTTGGTTTTCAAGAATTCAAGATCGGCAATTAACTTTTCATAACCATCTTTGGAGAGGTAAACTTTTTCCATTTTAAAAAAACCTCCACTTAGGCCGGTATTAACCGGTCGTCAAAATTAAAGATAAGTCTTTTGTGTCAGCAAAGCTGGCAATATGCATTATTAATTCTATACCTGAATCAGCATAGAAAAGAAAATGTGGCTGAAAATGTACAGCACAGATATTGATTGAACAAGTATCTGTGCAGATATAGACAATCTACATTAAATTCTCGTCATATGCAAAGCTATGCAGCAATGTTTTATCTAATATTCCGAATTATCATGACAGAATATTGCCTTTTACATATTTTTCGTGAAGAGTTGTGATCTGATTACAAATTTCCTGTATGTGATATATGCAGCAAATATGGATAAGCTAAAGAAATTACAAGATTTTCTGCGGAAATTTAATTCTGCTGTGATCGCCTTTTCAGGAGGAGTCGACAGTGTGTTCCTGGCCGCAGTGGCCAGAGATGTTCTGGGTGATAATGTTTTGCTTGTTACGGCTTCATCAGGCACATATCCCGCAAGTGAGATGAAAGAAGCGGTTGAGCTGGCCGGATTGATGGCTCTTAAGCACAGGGTTTTTGTTTCTGAAGAACTCGAAATACCCGGTTTCTCAGACAATTCACCGCAAAGGTGTTATTACTGCAAACGTGAGTTGTTCCTGAAATTCGGTCAGATTGCTTCTGAAGAGGGGTATTCCGAAGTGTTTGACGGAAGTAATGCTGACGATCTTAATGATTACCGTCCGGGCAGAAAGGCTCTTGCAGAGCTGGGAATCGTTTCTCCTCTTTGTGAAGCTGGCCTTACAAAAGAGGAAATCAGAAAATATTCGGCAGAAATGGGTCTGAGGACCGCATCAAAGCCATCTTTTGCATGTCTGGCATCCCGGTTTCCTTATGGAGAGAAGATTACCGCTGATAAGCTCTCCAGAGTGGGAACCGCAGAAGATGCGTTGAGAAGGCTTGGGTTTCGCCAGTTTCGTGTTCGCAGTCACGGGGATCTTGCCAGAATCGAAGTGGAGAGCTCAGAGATGGACAGTGCATGGAAAATAAGAACAGAACTGGAGAAAATCTGCAGGGAAGCCGGCTTTACATATGTCTCGCTTGACTTGCATGGCTACAGAACCGGGGCAATGAACGAGGTACTTTGAAATTGGCTAGTGGTTTTTGAGCATGGCCGGGAAATGACCATGCTGCTGTTTTAGTGTATCAGTCTGTAAATGCTTTAAAAATACGTTCTACAGCTGAATTCATCTTTTTCTGGTTAGCTTTGAAGAAAAAATGAAGAACCTCTCCCGGTAGAACTGTCCCGCCCGAGGCTTCAAGTTCCTGATCCATCTGCTTCAGGGCACGTGATCCACCGGTCCAGGAGAAGGGAAGGCCTTTGGTTGCGATGCTCATGACTTTTTTACATTTGAGGTTTTTAAGCTGGCCCAGGTAGGACTTTATTACAGGGGAGGCGCTGAAAGCCCATACGGGGCCACCGAACAGAGCCGCATCGTAGCCGTAAATCTCAGGCGGATTCTTTATAGTAAATTTTCTGGATCCGGGTGAAACCTGCCCTGTTGTCCGCAGAAGCATTACATCACATTCATGACCGTTCTGGTTGAATTTCGAGGCTATCGCTCTTGCAAATTGTGTCGTGTGCCCCGATTGTGTGTGGATTACGATTGCGACTTTCATCTTTTATCCTTTCTGATTATTTCAGGGAAGTGCCGGAATGGAGTCTGCAGGAATAGTTTTGCATTCCATTGTGGAGAGAGTGAACTTGTCATCCTTAACCTTCATCAGAGCATCTGTATCCCCAACAACAATGAAAGTAAAGTTTTCGGTTTTAAGATACTTTTTAGCTGCATCTTTAATCTCGTCTCTGGTAATAGCCTTTAATTTATCGGCATACACTTTGTAGTGATCAGCTTGTCTTCCATAATACTCGTTCCAGGCATAGGTTGATACAATGTCGTAGGGAGAGCGGAACATGGATGGAAGCTCGTTTATAAGAGAGGATTTGGCATGCATCAATTCTTCTTCTGTAACCCCGGTTTCCGCAATTTTTCGAACCTCATCAATCGTGAGGGCTACGGCTTGTGCGAAGCTGGAATTCTTAGTGTAAAAATCAATAAAGAAAGTTCCGGAGTAGTTGTAATTAGATTCCGCATGTGAGTAGATGGAATAGGTCAGACCGGCATCAGAGCGGATTTTTGTGCCTAGTCTTGATGTGAATCCACCACCTCCCAGGATCATATTGAGGACAGACATGGCGTAGTAATCAGGATGTGGACGTTTGAACAGAGGCAGTCCGATTCGCACATACGCCTGGGACATCGGTTTGTTTACAAGCAGACATTTGACTGCCGGTTTTACATCGACAGGTGGAAAAGTAGTTGCGGAGAGAACGCTTTTTTTCGGGAACGCGGCCTCAATCTGAGAGATAATGCTGTCTTTTTTGAAACTGCCTGATGCCGAAAAGATAATGTTTTCAGGTTTTAAAATATTTTTGTGAAGCTTCAAAAGATCATCTCTGGTTATGCTCTTTACAGAGTTTTGCGATGCCAGTCTGGATGACTCTTCACCGGGATACATAATTTTTTGATATGCTGCGATGAGAGTAGGTCCGGGATTATCAAACCGGTGGCGGATTGCTTCCAGATAAATCTTTTTTTCTTTTTCCAGCTTTCTTTCCTCAAATACCGGGTGGAACAGAAGCTGCTGCAGTAAATCGAGTGCTTCATTTGTATACTCTGAAAGAAAAGAGGCATTGAACTTAAACTGTGTTTCTCCTGAGGAGAAGGAAAATTTCATGGCCATGAGATCAACTAGCTCATCGAGGGTATCAGCCGGAAATTTCTTTGTGCCCCCGGAGCGCATAAGCGTGGCCAGGAGCGAAGAGAGGCCTTCTTTACCTGCGGGATCAGATAGTGAACCGTGCCTGATGTAGCCGGTTATCTGCACCAGAGGCAGCAGAGAATCCTCTGCGATGTATGCGATCATCCCGTTTTTCATCTCTAAACGGTAAGGCTCCCCCGTAGGAACACTCCATTTAAGTGAGTCGTATTTAAGCCCTGAGGGGTGGGAGGGCAATTTCGGTACTTTCTGGGCTGAGATTGAGAAAACCGTAATCTGTATCAGAAACAGAAAAGCTGAACATTTCAAAGACAATTTCATTTATCAGAGTCCTCTCTATGGACGTTATTTCTTTTCGGGTTTATTTGTTGTGGGTACGGTGCTGGCTTTTACAGGTAATAACTTCCCTACAGTCATCATCTCAGGGTTAAGCCACTGGCTTACTGCCTGAGGGATTTCATCGGGTTTAAGTGCGGCTATTTTTTCGGGGTAGGAGAGAAGATCCTTCCAGCTTCTGAGCCGCTCAAACCATGCGAGTCTGTCGGAGATCCCCTCAAGGCTCTTAAGGCCACTTACAAATGACATGCGGATCTCATTTGATATTCTCATCATCTCTTTTCCTGAAGGTTTTTCTGTGGCCGCTTTTTTCAGTTCTTCGAGGATGATTTTCTCCACTTTCTGGGGGTCGGTATCGTTTTTGAGTTCGGCCCAGACATGGAACTCCCCATCTTGAATTCTGTAGCTGTTCTGCGCGCCGGCATCGGTGCACAGCCCTTCCTGATCCACCAGACGTCTGTAAAGCCTTCCGCTGCGCCCGGAGAAGATCCCTTCGACTATGTCGAGCTTGTAAAGATCGTCGTGGGGATATCCAGGCGTATGAAACAGAATGTCGATCCGCGGCTCTGCCTGCTCATGCATTGTGAATCTGGTCACACCTGCAGGTTCCGGTTCCCGGGTCACAATTTCCTGCTTGGGCGTGGATGCGCGCGGAATTGAACCAAAATAGGTGTTTATGTCTTTCATGGCAGTTGACGGGTTGATATTTCCCACCAGCACCAGAAGCGCATTGTCGGGTGTATAAAAACGTCTCACATGGTTTTCCATCTTATCGCGGGTGTATGCCTGAATGTCAGACATCCAGCCGATTGTAGGCGTACCGTAAGGGTGAGCTATATAAAAAATTGAATTGAGCCTTTCCCAGTAACGGTTTACAGGACGGTTATCGTACCTCATCCTGCGTTCTTCAGCTATCACGTCCCTCTCACTGTAAAATTCCCGGAGCACGGGATCTCTCATCCTGTCAGCTTCGATCCAGTAAAACAGTGATACCTTGTTTTTAGGCAATGTGACTATGTAGGCGGTCATGTCATCTGAGGTCCAGGCGTTGAGGCTTGTTCCACCGTTATTCTGATAAAGCTCCCAGATCTCATCTTTTTTGATGAAATTCCGCTGTTTCTCCAGGAGACTAAAAATTCCTGTGCGGTAGACTTGAATAAGGGAATCTGATTCTGGCCTGTTAAGGAGACGTTCTTTTTCCATCTTTTCAGCAAGAGAATCGATGGATTTCATGATAGGAACCTCTTTCTGGTAGGACCTGGTCCCCAGTCTCTTAGTCCCTTTAAACATCATGTGCTCATACATGTGGGAGAGACCGGTTGTACCGGGGCCTTCGTACATTGATCCTACAAAGTAATACAACCTGCAGGAAACAACCGCGACATTAGTATCTGGCACCACTATGACTCTGAGTCCGTTTTTAAGAGTATCATACTGAACTGGTATGTGCAGATCACTCGCGGATGCTCCGGAAATCAGAATCAGAAACATCAAAGGGGAAAGAATTCTCATGACGGTTTTTTCTCCAATTTGTAATTGAATGAACAATCAAAGTACGAAACTGCTTTTGAAGAATTGCAGGAACCATGAAAATACATGTTGGCTGAAAGAGTAATCAGGCTGCTATCCTTTCCCGTATTATTTCACTCATTTCGGCGGCATCGAGTTTAACCGGATTGTCCTTGTTTCCGCTGTCCCGGATAATTTTATCCAGATCCGCAGCTTTTATGCCATATTCAGAAAGTAGCGGAACCTCAAGACGTTCGGTGTATTCCTGCAGTTTCCTGATGAGAAGCTGGAGCCCGGTTAATGTATCGGAAAAGGAAACATCGTTGAGGAGAAATCCAGCCCGGGCGTACTTTCTCAGGGCTTCAGATGACGGGTCGAGTGACTTGAGCTTCTGAATGGTTTTCTCTGTGGCTGCTTTCAGGAGCGTACCGCAAACGACTCCATGCGGGACAGGAAAAAGTGCGCCTACAGCTGATGCGATTCCGTGAACTACTCCCAATCCCGCGTTGGCCAGGGTGATTCCTGATATAAGCGATGAATAGGACATTGAGGTCCTGACCTCAATGTTTTCGCTTTCCTCAAAAGCTGCTTTCAGCAGGTTCCCTCTGATCTTTGGGAGAGCGCTTTCCACAAGTGCATCGGTGAAGGGGGATGCTTTTGGTGAGACGTACGATTCGATTAATTGTGTCAATGCATCAAGGCCGCATGCTGCAGTGATTTTTGATGGACAGGAGATTGTGAGCTCCGGATCAACAATTGCCAGATCAGGAACGAAATTGGGATGCCGCAGAGATCTTTTAAAACCGTCAGGGCCGGTACGGCTCAAAACAGCGTTTGCGCTGGCCTCACTTCCTGTCCCTGATGTTGTCGGCATTGCGATAAATGGAACTTTACTTCCCGGATGAGTTTTTGTGCCCGCTACTTCGAGGTATTCTTCTACCGGTTCACCAATTGTAAGCATTGCGGAAACCGCCTTGCCCGCATCGATTACACTTCCTCCTCCGATTCCTATCACAACGTCAATCTTTACATTCAGATTCTCTTTTACGATCTCATTAATCATCTCAGGAGATGGCTCGCCGGAGAACTGATATTCGTTAAATTTCAATCCGGAGTTTTCAAAAAGAGTCCAGATCTCCTCTTTCATTCCTGAGGAGTTCAGTGACTCTGCTCCGTTAATTACGAGGAGGTTTTTTCCGTATGCAGCAGCTGCTCCACCGGCTTTTTTTCTTTGGCCCGGTCCGAATAAAATCCCGGGGGTGCGATAAAATTGGAAATTTTGCACGTTCATTTCTTCTGTAAATAGTTTATGATTACACTGGTCTTATGGCTTTATACCTGATCCCTTTTCGTGGCTCAGCCATAAAGTCTACGACAGCATCGCGCCAGGCAAGGTAGTGGGCAGTATTTTTATGTGCCCGTGCTGCTTCTTCTGAATCGTATGCTTCGTAAAGGAGAAATGACGCAGGATCATCATCGCTTTGAAGAACATCAAACCGCCTGTTCCCGGGTTCCTTGATGGACTCCTGATGGTTTTTTATTGTCGCATCAATGAAGCCCTTAATATGTTCAGGCTTGACTTGTACCATTACAGTAGTAACTATCATAGACACTCCTTTAATTATCTGATTATCAAGAGTCGGCAATCCCATGCTGTTGAATCTGAATTCAAAGATAATATATGAGTCGCACTGCTTAGCCCTTATTATATTAATGTTTACTGTAATTTATCTGTAATTGCTTAACAAGGAGTCCATTGTGGGTAAATTTAAAGTTTTCAGTGTTGCAATCATCTTTGCGGTAACTGTAAGTCTCAGAGCGGATATTTTTATTAAAGAACAGACCGTGACAGTGAACGGCTCCGGTAATAAACAAAAAAGCGAAACGGAAGAGTCGACATACTGGATCAGTGGGGATAAACTTGTGAAACAGAGTCCCTCTCAGACAACAATTATCAGGCTTGATAAAGACGTTGCTTATCTGATAGATAACAAGAAGAAGTCCTATATGGAAGTTCCCCTCTCCACACTGACTCCATCTGCCGCTTCAGGGGAGCAGGAGAGTATGGCGGGATTACCGGCCGCTTTTGCCAACATGATGAAAATGAAGGTGACTGTTGAAGCGGCAAATGAGAGCAAAGAGATCCGCTCCTGGACGTGCAACAGGTACAACCAGATCGTTGAAATTGCAGGTGGCAAAACAGTGACAGAAATGTGGGCCACAGAGGACATAAAGGTATCTTCCGAGCTACTGAAAAAATTCAGCGCGTCACTTTTCGCCCAGAATCCAGCGCTTAAGGAAATGGCCGGGAACATGATGGCTGAGGCGGAAAAAATTAAAGGTTTTGTCGTTTCCTCTACAGCCAGCACAAAAATAATGGGGCAGGAGTCACAGACTAAAACTGATGTGACCGAAGTAAAAGAGTCAAGCGCACCAGAGGGAGTGTACGAAATCCCCGCAAAGTTCAAGAAAAAGAAATGGGAATAAAAAGCAGCGTGTTTTAAAAATGACGCATTTTAAGATTGCCCTCTGCCAGATAACCCCCGGATACGATCTGGGGGCAAATGTTAAACGGGCCGTTTCCATGATAGCTGAAGCGGCTCTCAGTGGTGCTTCCCTTATTTCACTTCCTGAAATGTTCTACCATCCATATGAATTATCTGCTTTGAGGGATGCTTCTGAGAAGTGGGAGAGCACATTTGACCAGCTGAAGAATGCAGCTGTAAAAGCAGGTGTGTTTCTGTGCACCGGAACCATGGCATATAAAAAAAACGGCAACTTGCTGAATCGCTCTTGTCTGATAAGCCCCTCTGGAGAAGAGTTGTTGTCGTACGATAAATGTCATCTTTTCGATGTGGATTTTAAAGGACTTCATGTAAAAGAGTCGGACGTGTTTGCGCCTGGTGACCATATGGCTGTTGTCAATACCGAACTGGGGCGTATAGGGATAATTATCTGCTATGATATCCGCTTTCCGGAAATGGCCAGGCACGCAGCTCTTTGCGGAGCAGAATTGATGCTTGTTCCAGCGGTTTTCAACAAGATTACCGGGCCTGTTCACTGGCATATTACTATGCGCGCCAGGGCTGTGGAGAATCAGTTTTTTCTGGCCGCAATTTCGCAAGGTGAAAACAGAAGCTCCTCATACAGGTCCTATGGCCACTCTATGGTAGTTTCCCCATGGGGTGAAATTCTCGGGGAAGCCGGTGAAAATGAAGAGATTCTGATTGTGGATCTTAAGCCGGAAGCCTTAGAAGAGACAAGAAACCGGTTGCCTCTTTTGCGCCACCGGAGAGAAGAATTGTATAAACGGTTACAGCACTGTACTGAACAATAGCATAAGGAGGTGTTCATGAAAAAGCTATACAGGTTAAGAGAGGGAAAGAAAATTGCCGGAATATGTGCGGGCCTTGCAGACAGCTACAATTTTGATGTGACACTGGTACGTCTGGTATTTGTGTTTGTCACTATTCTTACTGCAGTGTGGCCGGGCGTTCTTACCTATCTGGCAGGGTGGTACCTTATACCTGAAGTTGAGCACCCTAAGTCCCCGGAAAATATCAAAGAAGGTATTTAGTTTAAGATTCATTTTTATTATTGGTAGCCGGCTCTGAACGAAATTGAAGCCGGCATTACATTATAAAAAACTTATGCACCCGGGGATCAGTGCGAATTGCACATATCCCTTGTGCATAAAGGCTTTCACAAATTTTGATGTACCACCAGTGTGGTACACCTGCGATTTGTTCAAACCTTCCTGCTACAAGGTCTAAACGCACTTAGTTCCTTCCAGAATGAATAAGTTGGGTTATATACGGTTTTGCTCTGCTACTCCATTATTTCTGTAAGCAATGAACTGTGGCCAGTGTCCCCGTCGGCCCCTCTTAAAGACTTGAACAAAACACATGGTTATGTTATAATAAAGACTCAATTATATTTTGAATAATGTGCTTTGATGTGGAGTAATGATGCATAGTAAAGAGAAGAACGATGCGCTGCTCGATGAGCTTGAGAGACTTCGTTATGAAAATGAGTGCCTGAGTGAACGTCTTGGGCGGATAACGGAAATAACTGCTGCAATAATCTATATACTCGATGTACAGGGCCATTTTGTATTCATAAACAGAGCCGTAGATGACATCCTGCACTATAAGCCTGAAGAGTTAATCGGGAAACATTTTTCTACCATTATGTCTCAAGAGGAATATGAAAGAGTTGCCAGAGCCGTTGTTCTGCCCAGATTTGAGGGAAAAAAAACCGGTGTTGAAAAAGCCCCTAAATTATTTGACGAACGCCGAACGGGTGACCGCAGAACAAAAAATCTGGAAGTACGCCTAATGGCAAAGGACAGGAATGGTGTAAAGATCCTGGTAGGGGATGTGACTGGAATAATTGCTGTGGAAGGTTTTTATAATTACAAGAAAACCCGGGAACATAACAGCAAAGAAGCTGCTTTTCAGGGGAGTCAGGGTGTCATCTTTGACATTACAAAGTATAAAAAAGCCGAAAAAGAGAGAATGGAACTACAGCGCCGGCTTTTTGAAACCCAGAAGATGGATGCTATAGGAAGACTGTCAGGCAAAGTCGCTCATGACTTGAACAACAAGATAGGAAGTATTCTGGGGTGCGCAGAGATAATGCGTCAGGATTTCTGCTCTGCAAAAGAAGAAAATGTCTACGTCGATATAATCATTTCTGCATCCAAACATGCTGCTGAATTATCCAACCGTCTTATGGAGTTCAGCCGCAAGGATGATCATAACATGGTTAAGCTTTCGCTGAATCAGGTTGTGGATAATGTGCTTGAACTGGTAAAACCCACAATTGATGGCAGCATAGCTGTCTCTACCGATTTCAGTGCTGAAGAGTTTATTATATATGGAAACCCCAATCATCTGCAGAATGCCATCCTAAATGTTGTCACAAATGCCTGTGACGCAATGTCATCTGACGGAGGCGATCTGAAGTTTTCGACAGAAAATATTTCTTACAGCAAAGAAGAAGCGCAGTTGGCTAAAGTTAGTCCCGGCAAATTTGTGGTACTTTCGATATCCGATACTGGTATCGGTATGGACGCCAATACTCTGGAACACCTGTTTCAGCCTTTTTTTACTACAAAAGCTGTCGGGAAAGGAATTGGTTTAGGCCTTGCCAGTGTGCGTGATTGTATCAAATCACATGGCGGTTTCATAGAATTCGAGAGTAAGAGAGGAAAAGGATCTGTTTTTCGGTTGATTATTCCTGTTAAAAGCTGAAACTGCAAAGAATATCAAAGCAGCCACCTACGGATAGGTAACAGTTTTCCCAACCTGAAATTTTAATCGTATAAATTCTATTGTTGTCATCATTAAAGCGCGTAATATAAATTGAATTGTTCAAAATCCGGAATCTAAAATTCTAATGAAGGGAGAATCCGGAGTTGGTTAAAAAAACTGGGTGGCATTTCCTCTTTATTAACCCCAGATCCTTTTCCGGGGTTCCTCAGGCATACCTGAGCAGAACTCTTTTAATTATCCTCGCCATCGTATCTATAGCAGGGCTGTGCGGGCTGACCCGCCTGGTTTGGTTCACAGCATCATACGGCATTGCCAAATTCGGCGTATACGGGGCCAGGTGTGAGAACGATGGGCTGTTGCAGAAAATAAAAGTACTCGATAAATCAATCGTAAAAGAGTCAGAAATCCTCGATTCGCTAATCGTATTCGAAGACAAACTAAGATTGCAATATGGATTGAACCTTATAAGTGATGATGTTCGTCAGGCTGGTGTTGGTGGAAGGCCAAGCAGAGAGGAAATGCTTATTGCAACGATGCTGGATCCGGTTCTGATGAGAGCTGAAGCGGTTAAGGAAAGCATTGCGGTTTTACTCAGAAAAGCCGAACTTCAGGATTCAACTCTTTCACAGACTCAAGATCTTGTGTCACTGCTCCATAGCCGCTGGGCTCAGATTCCATCAATATGGCCTACTAACGGCAGTGTTACATCACATTACGGATGCCGTTTTCACCCCCTTTTAAACCGCACTGTGTTTCATGACGGAATTGATATTGCAAATGCAATCCGGACTCCGGTATATGCTACAGCGGGTGGTATTGTTAAGTTTGCAGGTGTAAGAGAACATTTCGGCAGGGTGATAATGATTGAACACCCTGGCAGTGGTCTTGAAACAGTTTATGCGCATCTCCACCAGTTTACTACCAGTCCGGGAAAGATAGTAAAAAGGGGAGAATTAATAGGGTATATGGGTAACAGCGGCAGAAGTACAGGTCCGCATCTGCATTATGAGGTCAGAAATTCAAAAGGGAATGTTGATCCTTCAGGCTACATTCTCTCTTCAGATCTTATCGTTGATTGACGATTTTCCATCCTTGATGTAAAATTCCTTATAATGGTGAAACAGAGTCAGATTTCGATTAATACCGAACGACGTTCGCAATGGGTTGATATTACACATGATATTCGCAGGATAATATCACAGTCGGGTATTAAAAACGGTATTTGTAATGTAGCAAGTCTACATACTACTGCCGGTTTGACTGTGAATGAAAATGCAGACCCGGATGTAGGGCTGGATTTTTTTGATAAGCTTTCCCGACTGGTTCCCCGGGAACCTGCTTTCAGGCATATGGAAGGGAATTCAGACAGCCACATAAAAGCTGCACTTGTGGGTTTAAGTGTTCAGGTTCCGGTGACCGATTGTGATCTGCTCCTTGGAACCTGGCAATCTATTTACTTTTGTGAATTCGACGGGCCAAGAGAAAGGTCTGTTACAGTTACATTGATTGGAGAATGATGGCTGGTTCTTCCGGGAAGCTGATGGTTGTAGCTGTACTGATATACTCCTTCCTTACAATGGCAGAGGAGTCGATCCGCTACGGTGCTGAGATGACCCGTCTTCCTGCCGGAAGCGATATAGCTTCAATGGGTGATGCCGGTGTTGTACTTCCATCAAGGGCAACATCTGCACTGTGGAACCCCGGTGCATCCCCACTACAGCAGAAATATGAGATTTCGGCGGAAATAGCCGATCTTTACAGCGGCCTATCCAGACAGGCTGTTTTTTCAGCGCATGTTCCTATTCAGGGAGGAATCGGAAGCTCTGTCATCTACATGCCTTTTTTCAGCGGTTCAACTCCTTATTATGATTCTTTAGGTGGGACATATCAGGAGAGAATAAGGAATCCTGCACTCAGGTCTGATGGTGATCCTGAGGGGTATTTCAAGAATAACCAGCATTATCTGGTTTTGACGATCGGCAAGCTTTTCCCCTTTCATCTGCCCCGTGCACCGGGAACCGGAGTACCTCTTCCACTCGAGATTTCTGCGGGCGTTAATTTTAAGGGATTTCTTCAGACTATGAATCCCAAAGATGTTCTGCACCTGGGAATCGGGGTTAATGCTGATGCTGGTCTGATCGGCAGGATCGGGCTGGACTATGACTTGAAGGAAAAAGAGGTGTGCCGGAATCTTATTCTGGGGATCTCATTACGGGATATTATTTCAAGTCAGATAATGTGGATAAATTCGATGCAAAATTATAGAGAGCCGTTTAAATTTGCGCAGTATTACGGAATAGCTTATGAAGACATCAGCGGAGATCTTGCCGGGAACTGGACAATTGCACTTGCGCTTGAAAAAAGCCAGGGCTTGAGTTATCATGGTGGAGTTGAAGCGGAATTCTGGGATGCAGTCTCATTTCGTGCCGGTTTTTCCGGAAAAACGCCTACTCTTGGTGCAGGCTTTCATTACAGGCAGTATTTCATGGACTACGCATTCAGGTTTGATGAAATAGACCTGTCTTATATCAGATTGACAATGGGTGTTGTATTCTGAAAATAGAATCAGAGGTGTTTGAATCTTTCCTGTTCGCCGTAAAGCTGCCCGATACGAACCGAGAGCTTGTCATCAACTACGGTTACTTCTCCTTTTGCCACAAGCTTTTTGCTTAAGAATATATCGATAGGTTCACCAGCCATACGGTTGAGCCGGACAATAGATCCTTTTTTGAGGTTCAGCAGTTCCCGGATTGACATTTTTGTCTGCCCAAGCTGAACTCCAATGGGAATGCTGACGTCCAGAAGCATGTTTATTTTATTATTCATATACGCCTTCAGGTAACTATGCAAATCAAATTCTACAATACTTTTAAGAGCTTTTCAAGATGGAAATTATCTGAAAAAAGGAACGATGTTACCAAGAAGACCGGTTGCTGCCAGTCCCCCCGCCAGTGCGGCAATCAGCCCAAGAGCGGTTATAAAAACGAGGATAAAGACAGGAACAGAGAGTATTAAGAAAACTCTGATTTTTCCAGCGGAGTGAACAACACTGGTTCCGGTGATAAGCAGATAGATCCAGAATACAAGTGAAAGCATTGAGCCAAAGATCGGTATTGCGTTAAGAACCATCGCGCTTTCACAGTAGCAGACAGTTTTCAAAGTCAATCGGAACTGGGTTGTGGAGGAACGGGTGATACGCATCAATAAGTGGGTATAGGCAGCAGTTAGAAGAATTTGAACGAAGATATACACTGGGGCAAGAATCAGCGTGGAACCGTCTAAGCCGGCAAAATCCTCCTGGAATCCGGAAAGAGTATTCATCGTTACAAGAGACCACAGGAATGCAGTTGTTGCTCCGAAACTTCCTGTAATCAGACCGAAAAGCAGTGGCGGCTTCAGACCTGCTGTAGATCGTTTTACCAGCAGAAATAATTTATCGGGGTTAAAGATTGCTTGAATAAGTGTGTCAATCAGGCCTTTGAGCGGGTTTTGTGATGCTGGTGTGGACTCCCAGAATATCTGCTTTGATTCCGGCAGTTCTGATGTGACAATCATGCCTCCACAGGCCGGACAGCAATGGGAGGTGATCGGGTTGTTTGAAGTGTATCCGCACCGGTAACAGTTCACATTGAGCTCCAGACAGGTTTATCGTAATGGAAAATGAAATCTGACAGTATAATAAGAAATATAAGTGAAAAATCCGGTGTAAAAAGATACTATTTTATCAGACAAGAACTGGAGGGAAATATGATAGTTGTTACTGGAGGTGCCGGATTTATAGGAAGTTCTCTTATCTGGCATCTTAACAAACGCGGTATTGATGATATAATAGTAGTGGACCGGCTGGGAAAAGGGGAAAAATGGCGAAATCTTGTGTCGCTCCGTTTTGCAGAATATTTTGATAAAGAAGAATTTATAGAAAGGCTGGAAAGCGGTTTTTTCGGTGGAAATATAACGGCCATACTGCATCTGGGCGCATGTTCATCAACGACCGAAAAAGATGCCGATTACCTGGCAAAAAACAACTATCAGTACTCTGTGCGTCTGGGGAAATGGTGGGAGAAGCACTCTATTGTCCGATTTATTTATGCCTCCAGTGCCGCAACCTACGGCGATGGAAGCATGGGGTATGTCGATGATGCCGGGGTGATAGACAAACTCCGTCCTTTAAATATGTACGGATATTCAAAGCAGATGTTTGATCTTTACGCATTGAGGCAGGGATGGCTCCGGAATATGGTGGCTATCAAGTATTTCAATGTCTTTGGTCCAAATGAGTATCACAAAGCTGATATGAGGAGCGTCGTGAATAAGGCTTTTATGCGGGCCAGGGATGAAGGCGTAATATCACTTTTCAAGTCATACAGACCAGAGTATGGAGACGGTCAGCAGCTCAGGGATTTTATTTATGTGAAGGATGCGGTTCGCATGACGCTGTTTTTTATGGACAAACCTGATATCGGAGGTGTATACAATATAGGTACGGGCATCGCTCGGTCCTGGAACGATCTGGCGAAGGCGATTTTCTCTGCGCTCAAAAAAGAGCCTTCCATAGAATACATTCCAATGCCCGAAGAATTGAAAGGCAAATACCAGTATTTCACAGAGGCTGATCTCAGGAAGCTCAAAACAGCCGGATGTGATACAGAATGTATGAA
>Ga0123335_1004646_pt1 | contig 17534 bp, 15 predicted proteins | sample BiotimSIPDNA_2_FD_89707 | JGI IMG/M metagenome (GOLD analysis project Ga0123335, IMG submission 89707) | Anaerobic biogas reactor microbial communites from Washington, USA - Biogas_R2 time_0 SIP DNA | ecosystem: Engineered > Bioreactor > Anaerobic > Unclassified | place: Washington, USA...
ATATTGCTCAATATGATCGATTGGTATAAAAATCACATTTTTTATCGGAGTTGATTCCTGTTCTCTATCCGGTATACATGTTTCTCCGCTGACCCTTCTGACTGAAATCAATATATTCAGCGCAGCGGGATTTAAAAAATCCGTATCACTGATACTGATGACTCTGTCAAATTTAACGTTTAATCCCGTCTCTTCCCGTATTTCTCTTACAATTCCCTGCTTTATTGTTTCTACGCATTCCAGCTTTCCACCGGGCAGATACCATTCTCTATCTCATATAGCTTGTTCCAGAACAAGCAATTTTCCGTTTTCGATTAAAACGCCTGTCAGACGTATAATATGGGAAGCAGCAATATCGCTCATATATCCTCCATCATAAAGAGAACTAATGTTTATGTGCGTCGGAAGTTGAAGAGTACAGGCAGCGACTGTAAAAATATGTTGCCAAATAGCAGAATACCCAATAAAATGTATTTAGGGCGCGGTATACCTGCCCGGTCAGGTAAACCGGCAGGCTTCCGTGTACATATTATAGCAGAAACAACAGTAGAAAGGGCAAAAGAAAGGAGGATATCATGAAAAAGTGGAGATGCAGTGTATGTGGATATATCCACGAGGGCAGCGAGCCGCCTGAGCGGTGTCCTATGTGCGGCGCACCGAAAGAGAAATTTTACCTGCTGTCCGATGCGGATGAGGCAACAGCCGCTGCAATGCCTGCAGGCGGCGCTTTGCCCGACGGAATCTGGGCGGACGTGCTCGTTGTCGGGAGCGGCGCGGCGGCCTTTTCGGCGGCGATAACGGCGAAGGCACACGGGGCCAGCGTCATCATGCTGGAAAAAGCGGCCTCGGCAGGCGGAACAACTATCCGATCCGGAGGTGGTTATTGGGTACCGAACAACCGGTTCCAGCGCGATGCCGGGGTTGAAGACAATAAAAAAGACGCGCTGCACTATATGGCGAGATACTCATATCCTCAATTATTTAACCCCGACGACCCGAGACTCGGCCTGCCCGAAAACGAGTATAACCTGCTTGAAGCGTATTGTGACAAAGCCGATGAGATGTCCGCGTTTCACGAAAGAATCGGCTCATTATTCAGCATAATGGATGTCGGATGGACAGGGCAGCCGTCGGTTGACTATCAGGAAACTCTTCCGGAAAACAAGGGTATCCGCGGACGCACACTCTTCCCGAAGGATCCTACGGGAAAGCCTTCATACGGATTTGAAATGATAAGGCAGTTTGAAGCCTGGTGCGCGGAGCATGAGATACCGATTTTGCTTAACCACCGCGTGACGGGCATTGTGCAGAACAGCAAAAAAGAAGTCTGCGGTTTGGAGGCAGACGCGGGCGGAGAAAAGAAAATTATCTTCCGGGCGAGAAAAGCCGTAATATTCGGCAGCGGCGGCTACTCGCACAATGCGGAAATGATGCTTCACTATCAAAGAGGTCCGCATTTCGGCGGATGCTCGGCACCTTCCAACACCGGTGATTTTATTAACATGGGCATAGAGCTCGGCGCGAAGCTCGGGAACATGGCCGGCGCGTTCAGAGCTCAGAGCATTTTCGAAAAGGTTTTATATGATTCGGGAGGTTCCAACAACGTCTTCTACATTCCGGGTGACAGCGTTCTCGAGGTTAATAAACACGGACGCAGAATTATGGATGAGAAGATCAACTACACCGACCGCACCATGCTCCATTTCGTATGGGATCCTCAGGCGGCGGAGTGGACAAATATGCTCACGTTTTTGATTTATGACAAACGAACGGCAGCTCTGTGGCAGGGCTATCCTCCATATCCGCTCCAAAACGAACAACCCTCATATATAATATCCGGCAATACACTCGATGAGCTGGCGGCTGAAATCGAAAAGCGGCTGAGCACGCACGCGGCGCATACCGGAGGATTCGCGGCGGCTCCCGATTTCGCCGAAAATCTGAAATCGACCGTCATGCGTTTTAATCAATTTGCCACGTCGGGTAAGGACGAGGATTTTCATCGCGGCGAAAGAGCATACGACAGAGAATGGACGACATTCCCGCCGACTGTTCCCGGACAGGAGTGGCCGCCGCCGGACAGCCCGAATTATACGATGTATCCGTTGAGTGACGAAGGGCCGTATTACGCTATGATACTCGCGGCGGGTACTCTGGATACGAACGGAGGCCCGATGATAAACCACAAAGCGCAGGTACTGCACGTTCGCGGCACAGTCATCCCGGGGCTTTACGGGGCGGGCAACTGTATCGCCGCGCCGACCGCGAACGCGTACTGGGGCGGGGGCAGCACAATAGGCCCCGCTATGACGTTCGGTTACATAGCCGCGCTGAACGCTTTGCAGGAACCCGATAAGACCGAGGATTTGTGAGATGCCGCATACGCCGAAGAGAATAAGTATATTTATCTTAATAACGCTGTTTATATTTATATTCGCCGGCTGCACGGGAAAAAAGGACGAGCCCGCGCAGAGCGCTCCGGCCGACGCCGGCAGCGATATGACTTTGGAGGAACTGGCGGAATACAACGGGAAGGACGATAATCCCGCGTACATCGCTGTGGACGGCGTTATATACGACGTGAGCCGGAACTCAAACTGGAAGGCCGGAGAGCATAACGGATACAGCGCGGGAAATGACGTTTCCGAGCTCATTGAAAAGATATCTCCGCACGGTAAGCGCGTACTTAATAAGCTGCCGGTGGTCGGAAACGTTATTGAATAGAAAGAGGGGATTTATCTGAGTTTATACAGCATACTGGGATTTACCAATATTGCTCTGGTCGTGATCGCCACTTCACCGTTCTGGGTGCGCAGTCTCGGAAAACTGCTGTTTCCGAAAAGAAACGCACAGATAAACAAGCTCGTGCGAAAACTGCGTGTTTTGCATAAACCGCTGGGAGCCTGCCTGCTGATTGTGGTCATCATACACGGCTATCTGGCTCTGGGAACACCGAGAATCCACACGGGAACGCTTTTAGGATTATTTGTCCTGGTGACCGTTGTGCTGGGAGCGATATTTACAAAGCTGAAAAAACCCGCTCTGTTTAAGTGGCACAGATATATAGCGGTGCTGACGGTACTGCTGATTCTGCTCCATCTTATCGCTCCCAACGCTCTGCGTTTTATCTCCGGCTGAAGTAAATATTAAAGAGCGCTGTATTTCCTCCTTTGCGGTTCCCCGCGGGTCTCGCGGAGCCGTTTATTCGGAAATGCAGCGCTCGTCTTAACAAAACGGGCAATAGCCTTAATACTTCCCGTACTCCTTAACTGTATTGAACATCGTCTCGACGTTTTCACGCTTTGACTGCGTAATGCCGCTGTTAGGTTGGAAGATGAATCCTCCGCCGGGAGCGCAGATGTCTATCAGCCGCTTGCATTCGTCCGCGACCTTGTCCGGCGTGCCGAAGTCAAGAAGCGGGTTCGGAAAACCGCCGGTAATACAAGCCACATCCCCGAGTGTTTTTTTGGCTAGCTCCATCGGAGTGTCCTCAAACTTATATATCACCTTGCCCTTTGGGACATCTTTCAGGTGACAGACTCTTGTAGAATACCTGCCTTCGCAGAAAACATAGGGTACCATGCCCTGATCGACGATTGTCTCAATGATCTCCTGAAGATAGCGCCAGTAATATTTTACATAAAATTCGTCGCTCATGAAGCCGTCAAGGCCTTTGTGCAGAGTCATATGCACAAATGTTCCCGTCTTGCTCCCGTCTTTGTTAATTGACTTTATATGAGATATCATGTATGGGAAGTACTCGTCTATGAACCTTTGAACAACGTCCTGATTGTCATATAGGTCGGTGAGCGAAAGAATCGTTCCGCGCAGAGTATCGCTGTATTCATCAAAGGGGACCATTGCCTTGCCGCCTCCGAAGCTCGGGAACCCGAGTTCGTCGATTTCCGCATTTACCTCGCGCCGGCGGCAGCTGAGGGCTTCATAATAGTCGCTGACCTTCCAGAAGGTCTTTATCATTTCACGCATTTCGGGTTTTGAAAATTCATCCGCAAGTTCCCTGAGACCGCGATGCGAAAGAGGAATTTTCAGGTTTTCAAGAGGTTTGCACAGCCGCGAAATTTTCGGCATGGATTTATTTAGCTTCCACCCGGTGCGATCTGAAAAAAACTGATCGAACTCATCATCAAGCAGGATGGGAAACTCGATGAACTGCTGTATGGAGTTGTCGTCTATTTTTGTGCCGGGTCTGCCCGGCCATTCAATGTATGTGGGATCCAGCATTTCCAGCACCGGGCCCTCGCCGGACAAATCCCCGACTCCCGATGAGGTATCGGGATCATACTTAAGCAGATATTTAATAATTGCGGTTTTCATCTTTTCCAAAGTAGGGTCGTAAATTGCTTCAGCCATGGTATAGCCTGCTTCGGTTATTGCAAAAATGTTTCCTCCGGCCATTATGGGAACACGGTCGCCTTCCCTGAGCGCGATAGCAGCGCGAATGCGTCCTTCTTTTTCCGCAAGTCTTCTTTTTGCCTCTTCCGTCATATCAATATCTCCAATCTATAATTGTGATGTTGGTTTCCAGCCGCAAAATATGGTCTGCCGCAATTGTTGTCGCATGTCGCGCCTTTGAAAGCGTTCGGGAAATCCCGATGATTCGGGAACTTGCCGGTTTTCCTACTAATAATAACGTAATTTCCTATAATGTACAAAATAATTTCGCCGATTTGAACTAAAATTGTGACTCGTCCGACTGATCGTTTACCTTTTTGTCCCCTGCTGAAAATTAGTCTCTGCCGCTTATTGCTTGAAAAACTCCCGGACTATGTAATATACTTACCGTTGCCGGGACAAATTTGCGCGGGGACCGGAACCATGAAGTTTGGGAGGGAACTATGAAACAGCTTCTGAGAATTATCGCCGCTATCATCGCTTTGATTGTTGTCGTGGCGGCGGGCTACGCGGCCTACGTTTTTATTGCGTATTACCGCGTTGAGGACAAGCTTGATCTGACGGTGGAAAACGTTTCCGGCAAAATCCCGGAACCGGAGACGGAATACACGCTGACGACCTTCAACATAGGCTATGGGGCATACAGCACCGATTACAGTTTTTTTATGGACGGCGGCATATATTCAAGGGCATTCGACAAGGCTGCGGTCTTAACAAATATAAACGGTGCGATCGGTGTCATCTCCGGGCTTGATCCGGATTTCGCATTCTTTCAGGAGGTGGACACCGACGCGACAAGGAGCTACCATGTCGATGAGTATTCTATGCTCAGGGAGAGCTTTGACTCTTATTCCTCGGTGCTCGCGATGAACTACGATTCGCCGTATCTGCTGTATCCGGTGTCCGAGCCGATCGGCAAATCCGTATCCGGTATAGCGACGCTCTCGAAATACACGATAAGCTCCTCGCTGCGGCGCAGCCTGCCGCTGGAATCGGGCTTGCGAAAGCTTTTGGATCTTGACCGCTGCTACAGCGTGACGAGGATACCGGTGTCAAACGGAAAAGAGCTCATACTGATCAATGTTCATCTTTCCGCTTTCACGGCGGACGTGACAATCGGAGAGGCACAGCTTAAGATGCTCTTCGAGGACGCCCAGCTTGAATACGACAAGGGAAACTACGTCATCATCGGAGGAGATTTCAACAAAGATCTGCTCGGCAGCTCACCCGAGATTTTCGGTACGACCGGAGAGGTTCCGAACTGGGCAAAACCGCTCAACACGGAGCTCGTTCCGGATTCGTTTACCGTTGTCCGGCCGGAAAACATGGCCGATATCCTGCCCACCCTCAGGAGTGCCGACTCGCCTTACGTTGAGGGAGTGTCCTTCGTGAGCGTGCTTGACGGCTTCATCGTTTCCGAAAACGTCGAAGTTGTAAGTATAAAACATATACCGGCCGGCTTTACATATTCCGATCACAACCCGGTACTGCTCAGGTTTAAATTCAGCTGAGATATGTGAATGTAGATTTTTAGGGAATACTTCGGAATCTGCGCTGTAAGAAAACGAAATCCCGCGGCTCACGATAAGGAGCAGCGGGCACACTGCGGCATTACAGCAGATATGATTCCGCATCAAGGAGGATAAACGTATGCTCAGAATGGTCACCGTAAAAAGCGGCAAGGTGGAGGGACTGCCCGCCGCCGATCCGCGCATAACCGCTTACAAGGGCATCCCATACGCCGCACCGCCGGTAGGCGAGCTGCGCTGGAGAGTGCCGCAGCCCGCGAAAAACTGGCAGGGCGTACTGAAGGCCTACAAATTCGGCCCCGTACCCATGCAGAGAATCCTGGGGACCGATCCGGACAACATTTACACCCGCGAGTGGTTCGTGGATCCGGACATTGAGATGAGCGAAGACTCGCTTACGCTCAACGTCTGGACCCCGGCGAAGAGCGCGGACGAGAAGCTGCCCGTGTTCATATGGTATTACGGCGGCGGATACAGCGAGGGCATGAGCGCCGAGATGGAACTCGACGGCGAGCGGATCGCACGCCGCGGCATCGTTGTTGTAACAGTCAACTACCGAGTAAACGCCTTCGGCTTCCTCGCACATCCCGAATTGACGGCCGAGAACCCCGACGCGCCGACGAATTTCGGTTTTTATGACCAGCGCATGGCGAACATCTGGGTAAGGGAGAACATTGCCGCCTTCGGCGGAGATCCGGATAACATCACCATAGGCGGCCAGTCCGCAGGCGGCGGCAGCGTGCTCTCTCAGATGGCGTCTCCGCTGACAAAGGGGCTTTTCAAACGAGTCATCGTGGAAAGCGGCGTAAGCCAGATGGTATATATGACACCCACGCTTCGGGGCGTTTCGATGGAGCAGGCGGAGCGGACGGGCCGGGAATTCTTCGATGCGCTCGGCGTTAAAACGCTGGCAGAGGCCAGAGCTCTCGACGCGACCGTAATCCGCGACACGTTTTATAAGCACAAGTTCTTTTTCTATCCCCCGGTGGACAATGTCTTCCAGGTCGGCAACCATCACGAGCTCATCATGAACGGGAACTGCGACGTTAAGCCAATGCTTTTCGGCCACACCGCCAACGAATTATACGCCGTGCCGAAGGTGAAATCCATCGAAGAGCTTAAGGCCTTCGCGGCGGAACATTTCGGAGAGGACGCGCCGGAATTTCTGCGGCTCGTTGAATCTAAGATCGGCTCGATCACGGAGAGCCTCAGCAAGGCCAGGCTCCCGTCGCTGGAGTTTACCTGCCTCTTCTTCGGGGAGATGAAGGCCCGAACAAACGATAAGACGCCTCTGTATTACTACGTATTCCGGCCTGAGATCCCGGGCTGGGACAATCCGGGTTGCTTTCACTCCGTCGATCTGTGGTTTTTCTTCGAGACGCTCGCGAAGTGCTGGAGGCCGTTTGTCGGCAAGCACTACGACCTTTCGCGGCAGATGTGCAACTACTGGGCCAACTTTATTAAAAGCGGCGACCCGAACGGTACGGACGCGGACGGCAGCGATATGCCTCTCTGGGAGCCGTATTCGGTCGATAATCCGTGCAGGATGACCTTCGGCGACAAAGCATATCCCGATTACGCCGGGCCGAGCAAGCTTGTAAGATTTCTGCTCGATCACGAGCTCAAGAAGAGAGGCTGACAGCGGTAAGTCTGCCGCTTAAAGCTTATCGTATTTGTTCGCGTTCCCGTATGCTTTCTCCACCGGGTACTTGATCTCATTTTTGCTTATCTTATCATTTACGATCAAATCGGCATCCAGATTCAAACTGTCAAGCATACCCACACAGTACACAAGCACATCGGCCAGTTCTTCTTTTACATGCTCCAAATCAAAATCCGTATCACTCCATTGAAAACACTCAAGCAGCTCATTTGCCTCGATGGAAATGGACTTGGCCAGATTGGCCGGTGTGTGAAACTGATTCCAGTTTCTTTCAACGGTAAACCGTCGGATGCGTTCAAGAGTTTCTTTTCTCATGCAAACCCCTCTGCTGTCTATTATTTCTGCAAAGCTGTTGATTTACAGTCACTATAACCTACCGCTTTTCATCAGAACTAAAAAGCATCATAATCACTAACTCAATACTGTAATTGGGATGTCCGGATAAACATCGGCCAGACGGTTCCGAATGGCGGTAATCACAGAGTTGATAAGTTCATTGCTGAACTCGCGCCCTCTTACATCAAGCACAATTTCCTGGGTTGACCCGGCAGGAAGATTGCTTGCTCTGCTCGTAACCTGTCTTTCCAGTTCATTGAGCAGAGTGTTTCTGCCAGTGCTTTGGGCTAGGTCATAATTTTTTACCTCGATGGCGTTTACCGTACCGTCTGCATTTTTCACCACAACGTCCGGGCGGGTGGCGCCGGGAGTATTCAAATCAACTTCAACCCCGTCAAAATATGAAAGCCGTTCACCGGCATTTTTCGTGCGCCCAAGCACGGCCAGTTCGGATTCTCTTGGACTAGGTACGGTATTCACGGAGCGACAAAGCGTTATGGCCTCACTCACACCGCCGGCGATAACCCCTATGATTGCGCCCCAATTTGACCCTTCGCCGCCGCTGCCTGCCAAAGCGGCGGCTTTTAATGCCTCATTTAAATCGCCGGTCTGAATACCTGTAATTATTCCGGCAGCCAAAACACTGATGACGCCGGAATATTCGTCGAATTCGGAAGCTTTGTTAGCAGGATGTCCAAATATCATGCTGACCGCGGCAGACTTACCTGCAGCACCGGAAACGATGGACACGACGGAAACGGTCACGCAGACAAGAATCACTGCCGTTCCGATAACTGCTAGATTCGTTATTAAACGGTCATAGGTATCATCATAAGCAACGAATTCCTCTACCACGGTCTCGCCGTTATCTCCGAGTGATAAGACGTAGCGTGTACCTCCGAATTGGGCGTCCAGCTCCTCCAAAGTGTATCCGAAGTAGACATTGGACTTCGAGTTGTAGGCCACTTCTTCTAGGTATTCCTCGGACACATAAACGGCTGAGACACTCTCGACAATATAATCCTCGCTGTCGAATCGGGCAACAAGGTCGGAGTAGACGTTGTCCTCCACATATTGAAGCAGCTCCGGGTCACTTAGAGCGGAGAATTCGGGCTGAACATCCTCGGCAAACACGGGGGTATCCTGATTGTCCTCCGGCTCTGTTTCAGAAGCAGGGCTTGAGGGCGATTCGGTTTCGATAGCTTCTGTCGTGTCGGGTGTTTGATTCTGCGCAGTCTGCTTAATGCAGCCGGTTAACGTCATCAGCAGTGCGAGGATAAGCGCAATAACACGTTTCATCACTTATTGCCCCCCTCGTCATTTATTCGCGCTTCTTTTGCTTTTGCTTTTTTACGTATAATTGCCGCTGCTCCCAAAGCAAGGAGAAGGAGTATAACAGCAACAGCGCCTATTATAATCGGGGCAGCATTGGTTTCCCGAGGCTCTTTATCGGCGCCGGAATCGGGTTCTTCCGTAACGAGCGGAGTATTTTCGGGTGCGGTTTCTTCCGGGAACGCCTCTGAAAGATTCTCTGCCGAGGTGGATACATCCTCAACAGTTCTGTCCTCGCTAACAATGGCGCCCTTATTAATTTCAGCGTTAAGCTCTGCTATTGACATCCCGGTAGCCGACAATGCCCTTAAATAAGTATTTGACCCCACGTAAATGCTTTTTACAGTGTGCTGATCAGTGTAAGGGTTTGTAACATTAAAAATATAGATGCCTTCACTTGTATAAACATCACCATCCTTTGCGGGTCTGTTGAAACGGACATCTTCTGTAAGATAACCGTCGGTTCCAAAGACAAGGACAGACCTTTGCACATCAATGGTGAGGTACTTCGATTTCGCCATATCCAGTTTAAAGCCGTTCTCTGTAATAGCATTATCCGCAAGCTCGGCACCGGTTAGAATGTCAAACGGATAAACCATGCAGTTGCCGTTACGGATGGAGAACTCAAACATGATCTTATAGTTGGTATATTTCGCAAGCTTATCGATAATACCGCCCGTCGATTTGATCTCATAATCCAAAGAGACGACATAGTCACCCTCTTCAAATAACCGGACCTTGGTGTTTGCGCCGGTTCTGGCATTGGCGGCAAGATAGTCGGTGTAGATAATCGGGTCCTGCGCCTCGCCTTGGGAATTCGTGTATTGGATAATAAGCGTTCCGCGTTTGAAATTGGTCTGTTCTATTTCAAACGCACGATCATACCCGTTTGTATCCTCACTGACGGATAAATTCTCATCCCCGTGCAGTTTTGTGATGTCCTCGGTTAAATGGAACCACAGGGTAACCTTATCACCGACATTCTTTAAAAACACGGGCGTCTGGTCAGCTGCTGCAGTTTCGCGGGTATACCCGTTTATGAAGAAATATCCGATATCCCAGCCAAAATGGGGATCGTCTTTATCAATCGGTTCGCTGCCCGAATAACCGTTATCTTTTCCGGTGTTGATTTTGCTGCCGAGCATCTTTCTCGGTTCCGCATCGGGACTTAATTCGTCCGTTTCACAGAAAGCATAAAACTCATAGACTTCCGCAACTTGCTTGTATGTATAATTTTTGGTCGTAACACTCAGGATTACAGAATCCTCCAAACGAAGCTCCATTTTGTAGGCAACAATTACTTTGTAATAGCAGCCGTTCTGAAGTTGGATATCTTTTGTCGTGTAGAACCCGTTCGTATCGGCATCCTCGGCGAAGATATCCAGCATAAGTATATCTTCCGTCCAAGTGACGCCGTCAAGCGAAGTTTGAAGAATCAAAGCTCCCGACAACATGTCGGAATCCAAGTTGAGTCCATTCACTTTTTTACTCTTATCTTCGACTAAGTGCCATTCCTCTTCTGCCCGGCTAAATACTTCCTGCGCGATTATATATGTAAAAGCCGCGCTGCCGCTATTAACCTCATATGCCGGGAAGTGATTCACCTCGTTTGATATACGCACATCTCCCTCGATATAGAATGTGCCGATAGCGGCCGAAGCGGACGGCGATGCTTCGCCGATAACATAATGACTGTCTTTATCAAGGTCATATACAGCTGCGGAAACAGGCAGACTTTTGCTACTTGCATACGCTGCCGTGCTTACGAGCATAGAGCTAAACAGCGTAACGCGCTATGGCTGTGACAGATATTCTCCTGATGTTTTTTATTATCACATTCATTTTTCTCCTTTTTGCTCTGCGCCTGTTGCGCGTCCTATGGTATATCACACGAAGAAGTCAGGATCATTAAAGCGCTCTGTCACACACTCTTGACATAGACTGTAATCCCAAACGATTTATGTCAGATATGCTGACTTTATCGGATCTGAACCTTTGTGGTACGCTATTTCATTGACTATGCATTAGCCGCTTTTGCAATGTAGATGTTTTCCGAATCAAACATCAACAACACAGATTGATTATACAAATTATCTATGGTACGTATGTTTTCAACAAATGAACTGACATAGTCGGTATGGCCATTTGTGAGTATCTGCATTATATTCCGCAATCTGTTTGTATCTGCATCCTGAATAATGCCGCCGGCTTTTATGAGGTTTTCATCAAGTTGAGACTTATTTATTACAGGTATTTTTTCTACTATTTTTCCGGCACCACTGCTTAGTTTTGATAGACCCTTTAAGGCATACCCTTCAAGAGATGACTTGGAGTCTTTTTCGATTTTCTCTGAGCACTTTTCATATAACGATGTGTAGTCATCGGAATACTCCTGAATCTTGTCAGCTATACTATTCAAGTAATTAGTATCGAAATTCTCAAGAAGCATAACCTCCAGGAATGACGAGAACGAAAACGTATAAAGTGCCAATTGATAATCGTTTAAGCGCGTCATCGTCTTGTTTAGTGCGGCTTTGACTTCCTGCCCGCTTTGGATCAAAGCTTTTTTAGAGAGCGCCTTGGTAAGCTGCTCACGGTAAAGTATTATGCTCTGTTCGGCCTCGCGCTTAATATCCTGAACCAAAATATGTTTATGATCTTTATATTTTTCATTGTCCCAATTGAATTTGTAGTTGTTCATAACATCAGCTAACGCATTAAGGTTACCCTTTAATTTTGCTTCCTCTTTCAATTCTAAAAAGGCAAGTATCTCTTTTTGCGCTTCATAAATAGCGTCAAGTTTCTTTTCAAGCGCCATGATAGCTACTGCCATACAAAGCATAGTCGGATCGATCGGTATCTTTGTCAATCTGGCTAGCCCTCCACCAACACCGCCATTAGCTGCCTGAAGATTACCGATATATTGACTGCCGCTTTTAAACATAGTCTTTCCTGCAGTATTTACAAAGTATAAGCCGCTTTGTCCGGCACTACTTACCGCGAAGCTTAGAAGCTGTGTTAAGGGTTGGAATGCTACCCCTAATGCAGCCGCTTTTTCGATCGGAAACTTCTGCGCTTCAGTCATTTCAATATTCATTTTTTCAAGCTCTGACGGAGCAATATACTCAACATCCATTATTGCCTTAACAATTGCATTTTTTTTATCCATTCAAGTATCCTCCTAATTTCAAACCTCTTAAATCGTGTGCTAATTTGCTTCTTCTCCTGTATCCAGTCGATCGCATACATCCATCCTGATTATACAGACCTGATTTTCTATGTAATATTCGGGCTTTCCCCATAATTCGGGATCTTATCAGTTTTTCCCGCCAATTATAGCACAATTTCCCATAATATTTAAGTGATATTTTCATTAATTGGCATTTATTTGTGAATCATCCGGCCAATCAGTCAGCTGTCAGTCTCCTACCTAAAATTGATCGAATAATCCGTATATTCCATATAATAATCCGGATCAAGTAGTCTTTACGGCGACTCTGACCTTTCCGGCGCGCTCCACGACAGGGGCCGCCGCATTTACACGCACGATAACAGTTAGCCGCGAGCCGCAAAACGCCAATAGTCTCCTCACATAGAAACCGGAGTATCAACTCTTTATAAAACCGCACCGAACTATAATACCGATCTTCTGCAATACAAGGAGATCGGTATTATTATCTGTCGAGCTGCCGGAGTCCGCCGCGGGGGGCTCGATGCGTCAAATTATCCTTACGCACCGGTTTGGATATCGTGCATAAAATGAATCATGCCGGTTAAGTTGTCATATTAGCAAAGGTAAACGTTTATTTTGCTGCAAGGAGATTTCTATGTGCGGGATAGCCGGATTCTGTGATTTCAGCAACGACTTTTTACAATGCGCGGACAAATGGGAGCGGGTTTTAAAAGCCATGCGCTCTGCCATTGCTCACCGCGGTCCGGATCAGACCGGAGAGTATTTACGTCAGACGGTTGGGTTCTCCCAAGCACGGCTGTCAATCCGGGATATTCAGGGCGGACGCCAGCCGATGGTCCGGCGAAGAAATGACGCGGAATACGCTATCGTATATAATGGAGAAATTTATAATACCGACGAACTGAAACCTGCGCTGGAGAAGGCCGGATATCGGTTTGAAACCACAGCCGATACGGAAGTAATTCTCTGCGCTTATATGGAATACGGCATCGACTTTGTCACCAGGCTCAACGGAATTTTCGCCATAGCCATCTGGGACGGGAAACTCAGACGGCTTGTTTTGTACCGCGACCGTGTGGGAGTTAAGCCTCTGTTTTATACTCTGCGAGACAACACGCTGGTATTCGGTTCGGAGATCAAAGCGCTGTTTTGCCACCCGGATATAACGCCGGAGGCGGACATGGATTCTTTCAGGGCTATCTTTGGCATTGGGCCGGCAAGGATCCCCGGCTGCGGTGTTTTTAAGGGTATATATGAGCTTAAGCCCGGCTTTTTCGGGGTATTTTCAGCGGAAGGTTTTCGGGAATCCGCGTATTGGACGCTGATTGCACGGGAGCACACAGACGATTACGCGCAAACGGTCGAGACCGTTTCATATTTGGTGCGGGACGCTGTCCGACGCCAGATGGTTTCGGATGTTCCGGTGTGCAGCTTCCTGTCGGGGGGAGTAGACTCCAGCATCGTCACGGCCGTAGCGTCCGACTATCTGCGGGAGCGGGGCCTTAAGCTGAACACCTTTTCCTTTGATTTTACTGAAAACTCACAGCATTTCAAATCAAGCTCCTTCCAGCCGGAGCAGGACCGCCCCTATGTAGACAAAATGCTTAAGGCTTATGATCTGAATCACACATATCTTGAGTGTGATGATTCCATACTGATCGGCGCCCTGTTTGATGCCGTGTGCGCAAAGGATATGCCGGGGATGACGGATGTGGACGCATCGCTGCTGTATTTTTGCAGGCTGGTTAAGGAGCAAAACAAAGTTGCCTTGACCGGCGAGTGCGCGGATGAAATCTTCGGCGGCTATCCGTGGTTTTACCGGGAAGAACTGCTCAACTCCGACTCATTTCCCTGGTCCGTGGATTTATCCGCAAGAACGCTGCTTCTGAGTGATGAGTTTCGCTCAAGGCTGGATATAGAGGCTTTTGTCCGCAGCCGCTACGAGGAATCGGTCGCCTTGGTGCCGTATCTAGACGGGGAAACGGCGGAAGAAAAGCAAAGGCGAAAGGTTAGCTATCTGAATCTGAACTGGTTTATGCAAACACTGCTGGAGCGTATGGACAGGACCAGCATGTACTGCGGGCTGGAGGCAAGAGTCCCCTATGCCGATCACCGTATTGTGGAGTATCTCTATAATGTGCCTTGGCGCATGAAGTATCAAAACGGCGTTGAAAAAGCGCTGCTCAGAGATGCCTGCGGAGATTTGCTGCCGCCCGAGCTTCTGCACAGGAAAAAAAGCCCGTATCCGAAAACCTACAGCCCAAATTATGAGGCGCTGCTGAGCGAGCGCTTTATAAAGCTGCTCAGAAACCCTGATTCCAGGGTCGCGCCCTTCATTGACAGGCGGAAAGCGGAAAAATTTCTCTCATCGCCGAAGGATTACGGAAAGCCATGGTTCGGTCAGTTGATGGCGGCGCCGCAAATGCTCGCTTATATTCTGCAGATCGAATACTGGATGGAGAAGTTTGACCTCGCGATTGTTTGAAAGGGCAAAGAACTAAACCCGGTACCCGTACAAGCATGCAATCGGGAAATTTTACTTTGGGTATTGCATCCAGCAAATTTATGTGTTACAATCCTAACGAACGTTAAGTATGGAGCGATCGAAATGGAAGACACTAATTTAAAAGACCGCATTAAAAAAGTCGCGATCGAGCATTTCAACAAAAACGGATATCACGGGACCACCATTCGGAATATAGCCAATGAAGTGAATTGCTCCCTGCCGATGATTTATTACTATTACAAGAGCAAAAAAGAGTTGTTTGATGAAATTATCACAAACGATTATCTTCAGCTGCTCAAAAGGCAGTCGAAGAAACTTACAAAAAGCGACGCGATCGGATTTTATACCGAACTGGTAAACAATCTGAACAGTCTATCCGATTTTGACAGGCACCTCTACCGGCTTGGCATAAAAGTGTATATGTCCTTTGACGGCGACGAGGAACATATTCAGGCTATGGATGAATATGAAGAGTCTATATACCCCCGGCATGCCGAGATACTTATGCCATACCTGATCAATCCCGCCGATTGTACCGTTATTGTCCGCGCACTGATACATCTTCTGGACACGTTGATTATTGAAATCGTAGTAAAAGGCAGATACATCCCGGAAGAAGATATCAGGGCCGAGATTTCACTTATTTTGAGCAATAGCATAAAGCCGGGCACCCTTTAGTCCTGAGGACATCAGGAAACGGAGAAGAGATTACATTTGTGAGGCAAGCCTATCGTACGTTATAATAAGAGCCTGCGCGTAATAAGGAAGTATTTATTGAAGGAGGTATTTTAGTATGGACACATTAAAATCCAAAAAAACCAACCGGGTACTGCTCGGTGTGATTACTTTTGTGCTGCTGCTCATTATTCAGGAAATACTGGTGCGGGTTCCGGGTTTGATTGCTGATTCAGTCCCCTATCGGAAATTTGATCCATTCGACAGTTTCGCCGGAAATTTCATACACCACGCGGCTATGTTAATACTCGCACTAGTAATAATTCTGGTACCGGGCAAACTGATGAATCTCGATTTTTATTTTCAGCTCGGCGATAAAAAAAGAGGATTTAGATATTTGGCGATATTTACGGTTGTCTTCGCTTTGATCTCGGTTTTGCAGCACACCTATATGGTTTTGAGCGACAGTCTTCCTGTTTATTCGTTTCCGCTGGACGCGAAGAACATTATCGGCACGTTGGGGTTCCAGCTGCTTTTAACCGGACCCGCGGAAGAGCTTACCTTCCGAGCCCTGACGATCACTCTGCTGATCCGCGCATTCGGTAAAAGCATTCGGATAAAATGCAGTTTTACCCTGGAGGTCATACTCGCGTCGATATTGTTCTCCTTCGCACACGTCAGCTGGTCGATTATAACGCTGCACTTCAAAGCGGATTATTTTCAGCTTATTTACGCGCTTATTATGGGAATGATTCAGGGAATCGCTTACCAAAAAACGAAAAGCATACTCTACCCGGTTTTAATGCATAGTTTCAGCAACGTTTTGATGGTCGGCGGCGGTTATGTGTTCACCGCACTGTTTTCTTAAAGCAAAACAGAGTATTTGTTTGCAGGAGATGAAAGCATGTTAAAGCCTTTGTATGAATATAAAAAGCATGACGAAACGATTTATGACAGTGTTCATGAATACTGTTTGACTGAAAAAGTGTCTGAGGAGCGATTACAGGCTCTGGTAAAAAAGGACAAACGAAGCGGAAAGCACGCGGTAATGCACGGCTTTTTAAGCACTTGTTTATCTTACATATTATCGATTGGCTCGTTATTGCATGTCGGAATATCGGCTGAAGGCAGGCTTGAATGAAAAAAAGGCCGGGCAGCGTTATCACATACCGAAGAATATGCTTACTGTTATCCGCGGCTGCGCTGGGGTTCGTGTTTGTGTTTTCCGGCTGCGGTCCCGTGCCGGGCGCACCGAACGCGGATACCGGGGATAACCCTCCCTCCTTTGAAACGGAAGGCCCAATTTCATCCCCTGCCGATAATACCGGCTTTGAGGCATATGCCGGAGTACTGCGCGGCGAGCTTGAGTTCTACAGCACCGATACCCGGCAGCGCGTTTTCCTGAATGATTTTCTGGCCGATAACGGGGTGTACGAAATCAGCCTGCAGGCCGAAAATTTCGCGGTGCTCGACATGGACGGCGACAATAGTCCGGAAGCGGTTCTTGAATTAACCGCTTCAGGCTTGCCGGAGTTTTATGAGATTTTTCACTATATGGACGGCGAGGTCTACGGATATCTGATTGCGTACAGGGGCCTGCGGGAGCTGCGTTCGGACGGCACGTTTTGCTTTTCAAGCGGCGCCGCCGATTACGGCTGGGGAAGGCTGGACTTTCAAAGATCGGGCGTTTCGACAAAAATGCTCGGATATTCCCGGTCAAATCAGGAGGACGGGAACTTAACCGTATCATATTATATCGACAATGAGGCGGTGACAAAAGAAACCTTTGACTCCGCTATGGATGAACAATCCGCGAAAAGCGAGGCAGTTTGGTTTGTTTACGCGCCCTGAACATGCCCGAACCGCATAAAAATTGCCGCAGCCGCA
>Ga0123335_1004647_pt1 | contig 17533 bp, 20 predicted proteins | sample BiotimSIPDNA_2_FD_89707 | JGI IMG/M metagenome (GOLD analysis project Ga0123335, IMG submission 89707) | Anaerobic biogas reactor microbial communites from Washington, USA - Biogas_R2 time_0 SIP DNA | ecosystem: Engineered > Bioreactor > Anaerobic > Unclassified | place: Washington, USA...
ATCGCATCTTCCGGATCTCCTGTAACATCTCCGTCCGTCTCATCCGTCACCTCCATGAGGTAACTTATCAACCGGACAGTTTATCTGCTACAACACCGGACAAATCATTTGCTCCTTACACCCGTTTTTTCTCCGGTTGACGATTAACCGGGAAAGGGTATAATACCTCATACGTTGAAGTGATACGTCTGGCTGTATCCTCTTTTTCCCTGTTCCTTCCCTTTTGACCGGAATCTGTTTTTTTGTTTTTCTATTCGGCAAGGCCTTCTGATTTCCATGTTTTTCCCGGACTTCGGCAACTGTTTTATCCCGCGCGTCTGGAGCGTTGCCGACCTGCAAAATCCGGCGGCTCTGCGTCACGGATGACGGACCGGGACCGCCTGCAAGGTTGGGTGGCCGGCTTACGGCCGGTGTGTCGCGTTGTCATGCTGGAAAACCTTTAATTCAGAAAGGAGCAAGACGATGAGCATTTACAAGGTGATTGAAATCATCGGGGGCAGCGAAAAGTCCTGGGAGGACGCGGCAAAGAAGGCCGTCGAAAGCGCCTCCAAAAGCCTCAAAGAGATCCGGATCGCGGAGGTCAAGGAACTCGACATGAGGGTCGAAGAAAACAAGGTGGTGGAATATCGCGTCAAGCTGAGAGTATCGTTCAAGTATATCCCGGACTGAGTCTAACCTTTTATCCCGCGCCGAACCGGATACGGCCAGGCGCCGGATGAACCGGACGCCTTCGGGCGGCGGAATTCTTCCCGCCGCCGGAGGCAACGGCGCGGCGCCGACGCTGTCGGGATCGACCGAAAACCGATTCTTGTCCTCGGCCAGAATGTCCCTGATCGAGATGACAAAGAAAAGCGCTCCGCCGGCAATCGACAATTACAGCGCAAAACTTCAGGTTTGCCAAACCCGGCGGAGCTGAAGCCCCGCCCTGCATCGCCCAGGGGTAAACCGTTTTCCTGTAGGGCGAAGCTTCAGCTTCGCCTAAACCGGCGGGGCTGAAGAACCGCCATGCATCACCCAGGGTAAAACCGTTTTTCAACCTCACCGGTAGCCGTTGAAAAAATCCGCGACTTCGGCGGCAAAAGCGGCCGGTTCTTCCCAGGCCGCGAAATGGCCGCCCGCCGGCATCTTCGTCCAGCGGGTGATGTTGAATTCCAGTTCGGCCGCCTCACGCGGCGGCGGCGGAACGATCTCCACCGGATAGGCGGCAAAACCGGTCGGCACGGTGATGTAGCCCCGCGTCGGCTCTTCCTTTGTCGCGCCGTAATACAGCCAGATCGCCGAGCCTACCGCGTCGTTCACCAGGTAAATCATGATATTCGCGAGGAGCTGATCTTTGGTGAACCGGCTTTCGATGCGTCCGCCCGTATCGGCCCATACCGTGAATTTTTCAAGCACCCAGGCGGCAAACGCCAGAGGATTTGTCGAAAGCGCGAGCGCAATGGTCTGCGGTTTTGTCTGCTGTTCATGCAGGTAGCCCCCGCCGCGCGCCATGGCGGCGGCGACCGCTTTACGCCACGCGGCAAGCGAAGCGTTTTCGCTTTCGATATTCAAATAAAAAATGAGGTTGATGTGAATGGCGGCCACGACGTCGGCGTGATCATGCGCCAGAGCCCGCGTCACTCCCGATCCCCAGTCGCCGCCCTGCGCGCCGAAGCGCCGATAGCCCAGAACGTCGACCATCAGTTTGCGCCACAAATCAGCAATGCGCCGTCGTCCGATGGGCGCTGCCGGGCGCGATGAAAAACCGTAGCCGGGCAGAGAGGGAATCACGAGGTCGTATCCGGCTTCGGCAAGCGGCAAGACGGCCTCCAGAAACTCATAAACCGACCCCGGCCATCCGTGCGTCAGGATGATCGGGAAACAGTTCTTTCCCCTGCCGCGGACATGGTAAAAATGAACGTCAATATCCTCAACGCGCGCCTTGAACTGCGGAAAGCGGTTCAGTTCCGCCTCCGACTTGCGCCACGAATACTCCCGGAGCCAGTAGTCGCGAAATTCAGCGAGATACTGCGCGTCGGTGCCGTATTTCCAGTCCCGGTCGTCTCCGGGCGCATAACCTATTTCCGCCGCGGCAAGACTTGTTCTTATCGAATCGATTTTCTTTTGCGGAATCTCAATTCTAAAAGGCAGGGGCATCATCCCGTTTTTTCTCCTTTTCCGAACCGCAGAACAAGAATTGCGATTCTGCAAGCAGATAGCGCTTTAACGGGCATAAGTAAAGAGAGAAACGGCCGCTCCGATGCATGATGCATTTCATCGTTTGGGACGCTTGGCGCAGTTTTGACACAAAGGATGGGGCTGCCGACCGAAAGACGCGCGAAACTCACGATAGGCGGCACTTTTCCAGACGGCCGGCAGGGTTTCATTGTTAATCGCGCCGAAGGTCAGCCTTTGATAGTTGCTCTCTTTTCCACCCGCCACGCAGGACAATCGCTCCGCCGGTATGCCGGCAAAGGCGCAGGGAGAGATGCTGCCATCCGACGACACAAAGACCGCCCGGCATGGATTTTCCGTGCAGACGCGCCCTTCCGGATCCGGTAAAACCAGGTTGCCATAGAGAGCAAGGCCTTGCCGGCGCGCTTCTTCCGACATCTGCTCGAAACGGAATTTCAGTTGCCCGTATGCAGCCTGATCGGCCGGCGCAAGATACTCTTCGGCTAAATCCCGATGCGCGACAAAATCGAGAGTGCTCACGACGATCTGCTGGACGCCGACGCCGGCCAGCGCCGGAATCATTCTGCCGATGTCCGGCAGATGCGAACGCAGAAGCAGATACGCAACGCCGATGACCGGCGTCGGTTGCCGCCGGATCTTCTTTTCCGCGGCAAGTCCCGCAATCGCCTCAAGAACGGCGGAAAAGCGCGTGCCGCGGCGCGCCTCATCATTTTGATCGCCCACACCCGCAAGCGAAAAGGCAACGTGATCGACGCCGCTTTCGACCAGACGGACAGCCGTCCGGCGGTCGAGCAGCATTCCGTTGGTTGTAGTGCCCACCACACAGCCGGCTTTTTTGGCCAGGGCAATCATGTCGAAAAGACACGGGTGAAGGAGGGGCTCGCCCCAGCCCTGGAGGTGCACCATCCGCGTCCGCTTCATCACGGGATAGAGCAGCCGGAACGTTTCCCAGGAAAGATCGCGGTCGATCCAGGAGGAGCGGTAAACCGTCCGCGGACAATAACGGCAGGAGGCGTTGCAGCGCGTCGTGACTTCGAGTTGTACCCAGTCCAGGCGGGGCATTGTCTGAAACGCCCACCACTCTTTCAAACGCCCGATCAACGATGACCCGCGGAATTCTGCCACGACCTCCCCCGCTAAAACGCCGCTCCCGGCATCGGATGCTGAATTGATTGTATCGTCCGTGCCACCCGGATTTTTTCTCATATTTACTTCCGCGCGTCAAATCCTCCCTTGTCCCCGATCCGGCCTTGCGTCTTAAATATTTGTTGACTTTGTCAACTGTTCATGGCATCTCCAGCCTGCGGTTATTTCATCGTCACCGAAGGAGGACATGCCATGGAAGACCTCACCGGGCAGCTTGGCGAACTTCTGGAAGATATCGCCTACAATTTCAGCGCGCACAACCTGAGCGCCAACTGCTGCGAAAACATCTCCCACGGCGAGTTTCGCGCGCTGCGCGCCGTTTCCCGCCGGGATGGATGCGCCATGCAGGACATCGCCAGAAACATTGCCGTAACCAAAAGCGGCGCGACGCGCATTGTCAGCCGCCTGGAGGAAAAAAAGCTGGTCCGGCGCGTACATGATCAAAACGATGCGCGTATTTGTTGTGTCGAACTGACAAAGGAAGGAAAAACGCTTCTTTCAAGAATAACGGAGGAACCGGCAAAGAAAATGACGACGGTCCTTGACGCCATGGCCCCCGACATGCGGCAGATTCTCTTCATCGGCCTGCGGGCCTTTGCTGAAACCGCGCTGAAGCACGCGGCAAGAAACGACGGGCCCTCCAAAGCGATTCCAATGAACAATAAATAACGGATAAGAAGATTAGTTGCCGGATTCAACTATTATAGATTCTTAATGCCGGAGGTCATCTCAATGTTCGGTCTAAACAATTTCATCACGGCCGGAAAATTCTTTCTCATTATCGCGGGCGAGCTTGTCCTGATCTTTATCGCCGTTTCGTTTATCATCGGTCTGCTCATGGAATACCTGCCGCCGTCCCGCGTTCGGGATTATCTGTCCAACAAGCTTACCTGGGTGCAATATTTTCTGGGGGCCGGTCTGGGCGCGCTCACTCCCTTTTGCTCCTGCTCCACCGTTCCCATCACGGCCGGCCTGCTCAAAGGCGGCGTGCCGTTCGGCCCCACGATGGCGTTTCTTTTTTCCTCGCCGGTGCTGAATCCGATCATCATCGCGCTCTTGCTTTCGCTGCTGGGGCTCAAAGTAACGCTTTTTTATATTGTCGTCACTTTTTTGGGCTCTATGGCCATGGCGGCGCTGCTTTCCAGGCTGGGAATGGAAAAGCAGATAAAACCGCTGTTGAATATTGAAGCCTCGTGCTGCGCGACCGCGTCCCCTTCAGAACCTGCGCCTTCAAAAGCCCAGCCGGCGGCGGCTTGTTGTTCTTCAGGCGGCGCGCAATCCCTGACGTTAATCACCCTGCCGACCGTTCAAGCATCATCATGTTGTTCGGTCAATCTTGACCCGGCCGCCGCCCCGGCCGTGCCATTCAAACAAAAGCTCAAAAATGCAATCCGATCCGCAGTGGATACATTCAAGGGCGTCTTCTGGTATCTTCTTTTAGGCGCCGCCATCGGCGCTTTTATTTATGGATTCTTTCCGCAGGACATTGTCGTCAAACTGGCGGGGCCGGGAAACCCGTGGTCCATTCCCATCGCGGCCGTAATCGGCGTTCCGATGTATATCCGGGCGGAAACCATTATTCCCATCGCCGCCGCCCTCGTGGGGAAAGGCATGGGACTCGGCACCGTCCTTGCGCTGGTTATCGGCGGAGCGGGAGCCAGCATTCCCGAATTGATCATTCTCGGCTCCATGTTCAAAAAGAAGCTGATCATCGCCTTCGCTCTAAACATTTTCGTCATCGCTATTGTAGCCGGTTATCTTGTGGACCTTGTGATCTATTGATTCTTGATCTGAACCGTTGCTCTTACGCGGGCATAACCATGTTTCTCTTTAACCCATGATGAACCCGTAAGCCATTCCGGCCATCGTCGAAAGAATCACGACGATGGCGCAGTACACCGCGGTTTTCTTCACGCCCATGACGCTGCCGATGGTAAGCATGCTGGGAAGCGACAAAGCCGGCCCCGCCAGGAGCAGCGCCAGCGCTGGACCCTGCCCCATACCCGAACCGATGAGTCCCTGAAGGATCGGCACTTCGGTGAGCGTTGCAAAATACATGAACGCGCCGACGATCGAGGCGAAGAAATTGGCCCCCAGCGAATTGCCGCCGACCAGCATCTGAATATACGATTCAGGAATCAGCGCCGGATAACCGGGACGGCCGAGCAAAAAACCCGCGACTAAAACGCCGCCGAATAAAAGCGGAAGAATCTGCTTGGCAAAGTCCCATGTCGCCTGCACCCAGCCTTGAAGTTCTTCTTTCACAAACCACTTTTTGAGCATGACGCCCAAAACAATCGCAAGTCCAATCACCAGAAACCATTTGACGCTGAAGATCATTTGCCAGAGGCCGCCGTCGTTTTCCGCAGGTTTGGCAAACGAAGCAAAAACCAAAATCAAGACCATGACCAGCATATAAACAGCATCCTGCCACAGCGCCCGGCCCTTGCCTTCATCCTCCGGCAGAAACATTTCGCCCGTTTCCCGGTTGGCGTCGTCTTTGCGGAAAATAAACGCCATCAGAAGACCCGTCACAATGGCAAATATCACCGCGCCGACGGCGCGTGCGAGCCCCAACTGCCAGCCCAGCACCTTCGCCGTGAGAATGATCGCCAGAACGTTGATCGCGGGACCGGAATACAGGAAAGCCGTCGCGGGACCGATCCCCGCACCGCGTGTGTAGATACCCGCAAAAAGCGGCAGCACCGTGCAGGAGCAGACCGCCAGTACGGAGCCGGAAACAGAGGCTACGGAATAAGACAGGATCTTATTGGCCGTCGCGCCGAAATATTTGAGCACCGCCGCCTGCGAAACGAACACGCTGATCGCTCCGGCAATGAAAAAGGCGGGAATCAGACAGGTGAGCACATGCTGGCGGGCATAGTCCTGAAGCATCATAAAGGCTTCGAGACCCGCCTGACGGATCAGCACCGATTCCCAGGGGATGTAATACGCGGCGAGAAAGATGCCGATAATCCACAATAATTTTTGCCATTCTTTCATAAATACTTTTGCCTCCAAGAATGATTGCGCTAAGTCTCTCCACGAGAGACGTTTCAGACGGATCAGGTCCCGCCGAAAAGAGGAATACCGCCACGAAGGGAAACATCACCCGCAAACCCAACCGTTACCTTATCGCCTTCGACAATGACCGGCACTTGCCGTTTCCCTTGCGAAAGAAAAAGCATTTCATCTAAATATTCCTTTTTTTCATCCACATCGACAAAGACGGCCTTGTTGCCATAGGCTTCGCGCGCCTGCGCGCAAAAAGGACAGGTTCGGGTACCGTAAATGGTAATCTTCTTTTCCATGATCTTTCCCTCCTGATCTTTTAATCCCCATGGTCCTCTGCATGAATTTGGACCGCTTCTTCCAGCCACTGCCGGATTTTTTTCTTGTCCGGCGTTGTTCCCACCGAAACAACTTTTTGATTAATCACCAGCGCGGGCACGCCCATCACTCCATACCTGCTTATTTCCCGCGCGTCAGTGACATGGACCATTTCGCCCGGCGCGTTCATTTCGGCCAGGACATTCCGCACATCCGTTTCCAGACGATTGCAATTGGCGCACCCCGGCCCGAGGATGAGCACCTGCAATCCGGCGGGCGCTTCTTCCTCTACCGGTTGCCCCAGATACTTTTTAAACTCCCGCACAAACGCCTGAGCGTAAGCATTTCCGGCGCCGTCGGGGATGTAATTTCCCCCGGACAGTCTTCGAATCATTTCCGCGCCGATGGCCTCATCGGTTTGCCGAAAGTAGTCGGACGACATCTCTTCCATCGTTTTCTGCAATCCGACAATCCCGACCAGATTTCCTTTAACGCGAATCTGCGTTATACGATTATCGTCCACAGGCAGCTCTCTTCCTTTATATAAAATGAATCCGTTTCCCCTATTTTTTCGCACCCGCCAGATGCGCCTTGAACTGGTTGAGCCCGTACCATATTTCAATATCGCCGATGTATTTTTTAACCTCCAGGGGAGAATACTTGATCACGCAGGTGGGCGTCTGATCCACTTTATGTTCTTTGATCACGGCGCTCAAAAGCGGGAATATTGACTTTTCATTCAACGGTTTCCAATTGATTTTCTTTTCCCTGAGAAAAGCGGCCAGCACATTATCATCTTTAATGTTTTTTTCCTGCGCCGCCTCAAAAAGGACGTTGCGGACATGAAGAATGTTGCCGATGCCGGAATCGTTGTTGGCGGAATACAGGTAATACTTTGCATACATCGGTGTGGCGCGGGTGAAAGGCACATCGATAAAGGTCAATTTCACTTTTCCCGTCGCCACGAATTCTTTCAGCAGCGGCTCAGCTTTTATATCGATGCGCCTGCAGGGCGGACAAAAGTAGTCCGTAAAAATGATCACTTCATAAGGCCCCTTGCCGAAAGACGGAATTACCCGGACGGCATCCTGCCCGGAGGCCGGCATCACGGAACCGGAAAATGTGAGCAAAATGGTCAGATACCCCAGCACACTCATGAACAACCAAGGAAATCGTTTAATCTTTGCCATTGGAACATCACCCTCCTGAATGATTAAAAATACTTTTTCTGAAATTTAAGCGCCACCGTAACCAGGCCGATCATCACCGGCACTTCCACGAGCGGGCCGATAACCGCGGCAAACGCCGCGCCGGAGCTTATGCCGAAGACGGCAATCGCCACGGCAATGGCCAGTTCAAAGTTATTGCTGGCCGCTGTAAAAGCCAGAGTGGTGGTTTTGGAATAATCCGCCCCCAGTTTCTTCCCCATATAAAAGGACACCAGGAACATTACCACAAAATAGATTAAAAGCGGTATGGCAATGCGCACCACGTCGAGCGGAAGTTGAATGATCAGACTGCCTTTCAGACTGAACATGACGACAATCGTAAACAATAAGGCAATCAGGGTAAGCGGGCTGATGAACGGCACAAACCGCGCGTGGTACTTTTCTTTTCCCATCACCTTAATGCCGACAAGCCGCGTGAGGGCGCCGGCAATACAGGGAATCCCCAGATAAATAAAGACGCTCTCGGCGATTTGCCGGATACCGACATCCACAACGCTGCCGGAAAACCCGAAATAAGGCGGCAGGACGGTAATGAAAAACCAGGCGAATACGCTGTAAAACAGCACCTGAAAGATGCTGTTGAAAGCGACCAGTCCCGCCGCGTATTCCGTGTTGCCTTTGGCCAGTTCGTTCCAGACAATGACCATTGCAATGCAGCGTGCGAGCCCGATCATGATGAGGCCCACCATATAGTCGGGTTTATCCGGCAGAAACACAATGGCCAGCACAAACATCAAAACCGGTCCGATCACCCAGTTTTGAACAAGCGACAGTCCCAGGACTTTCCCGTTGCGGAACACCTGCGGCATTTCTTCATATTTCACCTTCGCAAAGGGAGGATACATCATCAGAATGAGGCCCGCCGCAATAGGAATATTGGTAGTGCCGACCTGGAACGAATTGATAAAAGCCTCTGCGCCCGGCAGAAAATACCCCAAGCCCACCCCCAGAAGCATTGCCGCAAAAATCCATACCGTCAAATAACGGTCCAGAAACGACAATTTTTGTCCGATGTGTTCCGTCATAAAATTCTCTTCCGCAGGAAACGGTCCCGCCGCCCGCGCGGACGGCATCAACCGGTCCCTAGGCTGTGTTTAAAAAATACTGCGCCAATTGATCTATCATCTCGTCTCGCACCCGGCGGAACTCCCGCCGGACGTCCTCTGCGCTTCCGGTCGCTTTCGCCGGATCGTCGAATCCGATATGCATCTTCTTCGTTGTGCCGATATAGAGCGGACAGGTTTCATTGGCGTCGCCGCAGAGCGTGATGACATGATCGAAATTCTGCCCGTCGAACTCCGAAAGGTTCTTTGAGCGATGCTTTGCAATATCAACGCCGATTTCCTTCATCACCTCTATGGCCAGGGGATTTACAAACGACGCCTGCGTGCCGGCGGATAAGGCCTCCAGCCGATCTTTCCAGAAATGATTGACGATGCCTTCGGCCATCTGCGACCGGCAGGAATTGGCCGTGCACAAAAACAATACTCGTTTTTTCATCAGCTCTTAAATCCAGTTCAGCGCAATCAAATAAATCCCGCCCAGGATCACCAGCACGCCGCAAATCTTTTTGAGAATCACCGCGCCCCTGGAGTTCTCCGTCCAGCGCAGGTAATGCTGCACGACCTCCGTAAAGGTTCCCGCCAGAATCAGCACCGCGCAATGACCGACGGCAAACGCCGCCAGAAGCGCCACCGCCAGCGCAAGCTTTGTTCCCGCCATGCTGAACACGACCCCCAGCATCGTCGCCATATAGGCGAAGGTGCAGGGCCCCAGCGCCACGCCGAAGATCAGCCCCAGAATAAAGGCCGCAAGCAATCCCTTCCTTTTGTAATTCGGATTCGCCCCGCCTTCCATAAAGGGCAAAGGCAAGATCCCCAGCAGATTCAACCCGACGGCGAAGAAAACAATCGCTACAAAATAATTCCCGTAACCGCCGATGTCCCCCATCATTCGTCCCGCCAGCGCCGTGATGAGGCCGATGAGCCCGATGGTGAGAAGAATTCCCAGTCCGAAAAGCAGCGACAGGACAAACGCCCGCCCCGTACTGATATTGCCCTGGCCGTCGATGAAACCGACAATCAGCGGAATGCACGCGATATGGCAGGGCGAAAGGATAACCGACAAAATGCCCCACACGAACGCTGCGCCGATGGCGATTTCCGGAGACTGAGTCAGGGCCGCCGTCAGAGCCGTAAAAAGGTCGACGAGCATTTATTTGACCCCGCCCATCTTCAGGGCTTTCACGACACCCTCTTTGGGGAAATAGCCCTCATGCCGGTAATATTCTTTGCCGTCGAGGTCGAGAAAGACCTGCGTGGGAATGACGCGGATATTGTATTTCATCGCGTCCTCCTTGCCCTGGGGCGTCCAGACATCGTGAAAGACAACCTTTACCTGGCCTTTGTATTCCTCCTCCACCGCCTTCATGATCGGCTGCATGGCGCGGCAGGGAATGCAGTTCACGGAACCGATTTCCACAAACGTCACGCGCGGCTTGAAAACGGACGGCTTTGACGCCGTCGTTTCCTTTTGGGCCGCCGTTGCGGCGGGCTTTTTATCCTGGGCAAAAACCGTCCCGTCGCCCAGCGCAAGAAAGATGAGTGTCAAGACCGCAACTACAGCCAGTCCCCTCGTTAATTTTGAACGTATCAGCATGGATATCCTCCGAAGTTATTTTTAATCGCATGTCAACATACAGCAGACTGCATTTCAGGGGCACAGACGCTTTATCGGCGGCGCGGTCCCTCACAGGGGCCGGATCGGTCAACCGCCTAGCCTTTGATCCATCCTTTGATCTGCTCCGCCGTCGGCACCTTGCCGGCGATTTTAACCTGACCGTCCACCACCAGCCCCGGCGTGGTCATCACGCCGTAGGTCATGATCTTTTTTATATCCTTCACTTTCGACACCTCGGCCGAAACGCCGGTTTCTTTGACGGCGTCGTTCACCATTTCTTCCAGTTTGATGCACTTGGCGCAACCCGTTCCCAAAATCTCGATTTTCATTGTTCCCTCCTATTTCTTGCAGCACTTCATGATTTTTTGATGGTCTTTTGCGCTGACGGCCAGGACCTCCTCCACGCACTCCATGAAATCCAGAATGCAGGGGCAGCGCAAACGGTAATAGATGCAGTTGGCCCTGCGCTCGTCCGCTACCAGACCGGCGTTTTTAAGGACCGTCAAATGCTTGGACACCGTGGACGTGTCCGCCCCGACCATTTCCGTAAGTTCGTTGACGCACCATTCCTGCTTCTGCAGTTCCTCAATGATCAAAAGCCGGCTGGGATGCGCCATCGCCTTAAGAATTTTCGCGCGCGCCTCATACCGGGGCTTAAGCGATGCTTTCATGTTCGGTCTCTCCTTTCGTGTTTGGCCATATAGCCAAATAGCCATTTGGCTGTCAAGCGAATTTTTTTAAGAGGCGGCGGCTCCGGACACCGGGAATAATTGCAAAAAAATGCTTGACCCGTCTATAACTTCATAGTTTAGGGTGCTGTCACCATCGGCCATGGAAACCTTGTGATGAAAGGATGATGTATGAGCAAAGTCAGCGTCGAACAGTGGATCGAACTGTTCCGGGAGATCGGGCTTCAGGAAGCGGACATGACCAAGTGGCACCGCCTGTTTGAGGCCAAAAACCCGGCGGGCCACCAAAGCTTTCTCGAATGGCTCGGTCTGGATGAAAGGCGGATTCAAGAGATCCGGAAGATGTAATTTTCTCTTTTCGCGCGGGCGGGCCCGCCCGTCCGCACGAAAGCGCCCGGAGAGACGACCATGCCCTACACCATTTCGCAGATTGCCGAACAATTCGGCCTTGCCCGAAGCACGCTTTTGTACTACGACCGGATCGGCCTTTTGACGCCTCGCGGAAGAAGCGGCGCAGATTACCGGCTCTACTCGGAGGACGACCGCCGGCGGATGGAGGAAATCTCCCGGCTGCGCGGGGCGGGCCTCCCCCTGCGGGCCGTCGCAAAACTGCTTGACGGCGGTTCGTCGCGCCGCACGGAAATTCTGCACCGGCGTCTCCAGGACATCAACGATGAAATTCAGCGCCTGCGCCGCCAGCAGAGCTTCATTGTCAGCCTGCTCAACGACAGCGCAATCGTCCGCTCGACGCGTCTTCTGACAAAAGAAAAGTGGGGGGAGTATCTCCGGAAAGCCGGATTGGATGAAGATGGAATGGACCGCTGGCACGCGGAATTTGAAATGTCGTCTCCCGAAGCGCACCAGGATTTTCTGGAATCCCTGGGGCTTGCCTCCGAAGAAATCCGCCTGATCCGGGAGGGATCGCGTGCACACGGCGCAAAGCGGCCGACGAAGAAAAAAGGAAAGCCCGTCCCCTAGATCATTTCATTCCCAGAACAATCTGCTTTGTCACCAGCGACGGCTTGCCAAGGGCGATCTTCCAGTATTCCAGCATCAGCTCTTCCACCATTTGCTCCTTCGGAACGCCGGCAGAAGAGTTGGGCTTTTTGGTTTTGTCGGCGTTCACCTTGCCGCTTTGCACGGCCAGGGACAGGCGGGCCTCCTCCAGCGCCTCGTATCTCTCCCGCAGCTCGGTCGGAGGCAGCGAAGAAAGCCTCTGGTAAGCCGCGGCAATGCGGGCCGGCGAAGGAAGATGGGGGGATTCCAGAATGGTCTTGGAGTTCACCGCATTCCGCTTGAAACCCCGGATAATGTGTTCCGGCTTCACAAAATTGACGCCGTTCCATCCGGCGCGAATCCACTGAAAAGTGCCGGAACGGACCGTGGCGCCGTTTTCGACAAACACGCCGACGGAAAAATAATCGTAGATGTAGGATTTTACCCAGCCCAGTCCGGTTCTCGCCGACCCCGGCTCGCCCGAGTAGTAGTAGTTCCAGTCCTCATCGCTGCCCAGGATGAAGCCTTTCTTTCCGACTTCGGAAACGTCAACCTGGTTGGAAATGGTAAAGAGCACCTGCTTCCCCTTGTAATGAAACAGGACCAGCGTCCGCCGGAGGTCGTATTCATAGTAAATGCCGGTGTTGAGATCCGGCGTGATGCCGTCGCGCTGCATGCCGCGTACAATCGTCGGCTTGCCGTTTGGCGCAACCGCAGGCCAGCTGGCGGGAAGTTTCTGCAGCTTCCCCTGCTCATGGGACCACAGGGAATAGCGCAGCGATGACGGGCTGGTCAGGATGGACGGGATCTGGCTGGTATAGGAATACTGCAGAAAACCGGCAAAGCCGATTTTCGTATCGTGTTCGTAATAAGCGCCCGGCGCCTTGTTGACGGTCGGCAGGGCGGTTTCCCGGCTCGGTTTGGCCGCAAGCACGTAATCGACCAGCGCCGCGGCGGCCTGGGCATCAAACGGAATTTTGGGATCAGCGCCGAAGCGGATCAGCTTCATCGCCGTGGCGGAAGCGGACTGGGTGCTTTCCGAAGGCGGCGCAGCCTGCGCGGGCTGGAAGCAGCAGAACGCCGCCAGAAATAAAATCAGGGATATCGCAAACCGCCGGAAGAAGGCGGCAGGCATTGCAGTGTGTATATTCATAGGTCATGGTTCCATTTCTCTCATTTAATTATCGCTTAGAGCCTACAAATTTTTTCCACCTCTGTAAAGAGAATATATGCGCATCGCCCACAAGACCGATATCGTTCAGTTTCCGTCCCCTCAGCCCCGAACGCATTTAACATGGGGGACATTCCTCTTGTCCTCCGCCGGCGGAGGTGTCACGAAGTGACGGAGGTGGTTCAAACGAACATGAAAATGCGGCGGGTCTTAAGACCCGCCTTACATCAACAAGACGACGAAAGGTTTTTCATGTAGGGTGGACCTTCAGGTCCACCAGATCCCTGCCAACCCACCAAATGCAAAAAGGCGGCACCGCCGCCTTTCGCCATTTTTCCCCGTCTGTCCTTATTTGCCCCAGAAACTAAACGGATGGGCGCACAAATTCGAATTGAAATACCGCGGATCGCCCGTCACTTCCGCCCCCAGCCACTCCGGACGCTCGAACGGCTGGTCTTCTGTTTCCAACTCCACTTCCGCGACAATCAAGCCTTCATTGGCGCCCAGGAACTCGTCCACCTCCCAGACCAGGCCCTTCCAATCCAGCGTGCGGCGTATCTTCTCCAGAATCGCCCCATCGCAGATTTTCAGCAGTTCCTCGGCGTCGGTAACCGGAATGGCATATTCGTATTCCCGGCGCGAAGAGCCTGTGCTCACGCCCTTGACCGTGAGAAAAGCCTTGTCCCCGGCAATGCGAACCCGCACCGTTCTTTCTTTGTCGCGGTTGAGATACCCCTGACGGATGCGGACGCCCGCGCCTTTGCGCCAGCCGTCGCCCCGGACCAGAAATTTTCTTTCAATTTCGACGGCCACGCCGCTCCCTCCTCCGTACCCCACTGCACGGGCCTTCAGCCCCGCTCTGCGGTGCGGGTACAGGCCATGCGCTGCACTGCGATCTCACTGCGTGATCATTATTCCGGTAAACGGATCCATCCAAACCACACGGACATGATTCGCCGCGCCTCCGAAATCGCCGATCGACGCCGTTTCGTGAACGGGAATCTCGCCCTCCAGCGTATCCTTTTCCTTGCGGTGTCCGTGCCCCACGAAAATTCCCTTGATGCGGTCTTTGTAGGCGCGGGCCACTTCATAGAAACGATCTTCGGCGCGCACCTGCATGGCCAAACCGGCGGCCGACCAGTTTTTGACGTTGTTGTTGTCGGTAATCACCGGATGATGGATAATCAGCAGACAATATTCCGGCCGGCGAAGCTCGTTTTCCAGCCAATTGATCTGCGCGTCATCGAACGACCCCTTGCATCCTGTTTCTCTTGTCGCCGGATTGGCGGACGGACAGGGCGTGACGTATTCGGGACCGCGCATCGCATTGAGAACAATAATCCGAACGCCGCGGTGCACAAACGAATAGTAAGGATCGACATCGAGCACCTTCTTCCAGATCGCCTCCATAGCGCCGGGATCATTCGACGTAATTCCCTCCCGCGCCGCCGCGTCGAACCCTTCCTGGTAGTCGTGATTGCCGAGGGCGACATAATAGGGTTTGCCCAGCGTCTCTATCATCGCCTTGAACCGTTCGGCGGGATTGTCGCCCCCGACGCCGTAATCGTCCGGATTGCGCGAAAACAGGCATCCCACAGTATCGCCGCTGACGACGACAAATTCCGCGTCCGGATGTTTTGTCCGGATCAGCTCCAGCGCGCCGGTAAATTTATTCAGATTGCCGGCGTTATCGTAAACCCCGTCATCCGGATTGCCGGGAATGCGGACATGCATATCCGAGATGACGATGAACTTGAAGGAATCGGGAGACGGCTCAGGAGGCGGAACCACGCCGCCGCCGCCACTGCCGCCGCCGCCGCAGCCGAAAACCAACAGCAGGATGGTAAAAAACAGAATCGGTAAAAAAGCTCTCTTTCGCTTTGCGGCCGACAAGCCGCCGCGCATCAGCATTCCCATTCATCGTCTCCTTTCGCAGACGCCCGTCACACCCTCGCCTGCGGCCGAAATTTCCGTAACATTTTCTCGCCGATTGCGGCGCAACCCCAAACAAATTCCCCTTCGTCACGTCGCCCACAATAAAGCTTTTACCGGCCTTTTTCAAGGCACATCTCGCCCTATCGCCGCGAAATACCGGCCGGCATCAAACACATGTCGTGATGATAGCCTTGAGTGCAGCAATGCAGCAAGACATTGTTGTTCCTGACGTTGTTGTGCCAGACGCTGTTTTTCCTGTAGCCTGGACCTTCAGGTCCGGTAATTGGTGGGGCCGAAGCCCCGCCCTACGATGCGGTTTCCCACTAAATGTTTGTCGCTCTTTGGAGGGGGTTCGGGGGAGGCGGTACAAACTGGTAAGATAGTTTTCAAAATAGACCGGATCCAAAGTTTAGACTACGGGGTTGCGGTGATGATAGCCTTGAATGCAGCAATACAACAAGACATTGTTGTTCCCGACGTTGTTGTGCCAGACGCTGTCGTTCCTGTAGCCTGGACCTTCAGGTCCGGTTATCGGCAGGGCCGAAGCCCCGCCCTGCGATACGTGTTTCCATTGAATGTTTGTCCCCCTCTGGAGGGGGCGCGGGTTGACGAACTTTCCAATCACCACAAAACATTCAGCACAAATCCCCCTCACAGCACTGCACTGAAAATGCAGGTCGACAACACCACGAGCAGATAACAAACGGTGCTGCCGGAGATCGACCAATGGCCCGCGCGGGGCACGACTAAGATAGTTCTTTTGTTTTCGCCTGAGGCACTTGGATCGGTTCATCCCCACGTGTGTGGGGAACATTTAACCTGGCCGAGATTCAGATCGTTGGCCAGCGGTTCATCCCCACGTGTGTGGGGAACATGCCTACAGCAGCGTAAAGGCGCGGGAAGCCATCGGTTCATCCCCACGTGTGTGGGGAACATCGGAGCAACACTTCATTGCGGGCGATGGATTCCGGTTCATCCCCACGTGTGTGGGGAACATGCGACCAGGGGGATCTGGCGATCATACTGCAGCGGTTCATCCCCACGTGTGTGGGGAACATTACAAGCCCCAGTTGCAAGTGAAGTTTTAGACCGGTTCATCCCCACGTGTGTGGGGAACATACTCGCCTGGTACAAATGCCCGCAATGCGCAACGGTTCATCCCCACGTGTGTGGGGAACATTTTTATTTTGCAGGGATTTTCCTGCGTCATGGCGGTTCATCCCCACGTGTGTGGGGAACATCAGAAGCGCCCGGAAATGAGGGCGGCGGCGTTCGGTTCATCCCCACGTGTGTGGGGAACATGTCTTTAGATGCGAATGCGATAGTGAAAAAGACGGTTCATCCCCACGTGTGTGGGGAACATGACAGGCTGATTTTTGGCGGCTCAAAAACGGCCGGTTCATCCCCACGTGTGTGGGGAACATGGTGAACAGATTGTCGTCATCGTATTGCAGCTCGGTTCATCCCCACGTGTGTGGGGAACATCCGGCGCCACCTCGACTCTCGACAGGCCTGTCCGGTTCATCCCCACGTGTGTGGGGAACATGCGTCGGCCGTGAACACCCGGCTATATGTTTTCGGTTCATCCCCACGTGTGTGGGGAACATATTGAGGAAGAAAAATGATCAGTTGGCTCAAGCGGTTCATCCCCACGTGTGTGGGGAACATGTCCATTGACCTCCGCCGAGGAAACCGCGGCGCGGTTCATCCCCACGTGTGTGGGGAACATTCGGCGGGTACGTTGGGCAGGACACCAGCCACCGGTTCATCCCCACGTGTGTGGGGAACATTGTCCACTCCCCACGTTCGCCGGCGCGTCACGCGGTTCATCCCCACGTGTGTGGGGAACATGTCGCCAGCCAGCGGATGACGTCAGATTGCAGCGGTTCATCCCCACGTGTGTGGGGAACATTCATATATCCCACACCATAAGAACCGGTCTGTCGGTTCATCCCCACGTGTGTGGGGAACATGGAAATTGATTTGTGGTGGGCAGATAGGGTGCCGGTTCATCCCCACGTGTGTGGGGAACATTGCACGATCACGGCCGCCGGAACGACGGCATCCGGTTCATCCCCACGTGTGTGGGGAACATAATCTTGTCGCCGTCGTCCACCGGGAAGCCGACGGTTCATCCCCACGTGTGTGGGGAACATTCATAGAAGCAACCGCAGGCAGGATAA
>Ga0123335_1004651_pt1 | contig 17510 bp, 15 predicted proteins | sample BiotimSIPDNA_2_FD_89707 | JGI IMG/M metagenome (GOLD analysis project Ga0123335, IMG submission 89707) | Anaerobic biogas reactor microbial communites from Washington, USA - Biogas_R2 time_0 SIP DNA | ecosystem: Engineered > Bioreactor > Anaerobic > Unclassified | place: Washington, USA...
ACTCGACAGCCACCACCGGGAAGAACTCATGAAACGGATCAGGGAGCTGCAAGACTTCATCGCCGGGCAGGAAACCGACATCACAGAGTTTGATGAGGCTCTGGTCAAAAAGCTCATCGAGAAGATCACCGTCTTCACCGAGCACTTCACCGTGGAATTCAAGTCCGGAATCACAATCGAAATCGAAGCATAAAAAGGCTCCTCGCCGCCGACGCATTTGCCGGTAGTGAGGAGCCTTGGTCTTAATTGTACATATCTGAATTTGTCAGTATCGGCTTCCATATTCCTTTCTTGCTTCAGCCGTCCATTTAGATATGAAATCTGTCTTTGCATTTGTATAAGCATCTCGGTTATGTTCATATTGTTTCCAAAGCTGGAGCTTCAATGTTTCATATTCTTTTGCCACGTCAGGATGGTCATTTAAATAATCGCGGAAGTATAGTTCATCATTATCCCCGGCGTATCGCAAATGAATATGATACACCTTGTCCGCAAATCCATTTTCAGTATATCCCTTATTGAGCGAAATTCGGTTTGCTTCGGAGGACATGATGGTAAAACCGTTCTGTTCCAAAACCTGTGCCATATCTTTCAAGCTACTGCTTTCAGGTATTTCGACCATCACATCAACAATATTCTTTGCCCATATCCCTTTAATCGTTGTGCTTCCGATATGGCTGATTCTATGAATGGGACAGCTTGCAAACAGATCCTGCAACAAAATTTCAATCTCTTTGTAGTCATCTGCCCACTTATCAGTATGCTCGACAAGAAAGATCGGAAACAGCTCCCATAGTTCTTCTAAAGTCATTTCTGATAATTCTTTTCCCATAAATTTCATCTCCTCAAACATCGAGTGATCGTTCTGACATCTATCTCACAGCCACAACTCCCCGACATCTAACTCGGCAACTCAACATAATGACATCTATCGTGGCAACTCAACTCTCACACTTTTCGAGCCTGTTTGCCCTTGGATAAGTTACCGAGAAGCGTTTGGTCTACTCGATGCCAAATTTGTCCGATTGCCTGAAAACCGCAGTATTACTGGGCTTTCGCGCCTATTTTCCTTCGACCCTTGACATCAATACAACCGTCTCCACATGCGCCGTTCTTGGAAACATATCGACCGCCCGGGCGCGCGTGAGCCGGTACATGTGCGAGAGCCGCCCGATGTCCCGCGCGAGTGTCGCCGGGTCGCACGACACGTACACAACCCGCTGCGGTGCTATCTCCAGAATCGTCGCTGCAGCCGTTTCATCTAAACCCTTGCGCGGCGGGTCAACCACCACAGCGTCCGGTACTATACCATCGCTCCGCAGTGTACGCGCTACCGTTCCCGCGTCTCCGCAGAGGAAGTCCGCGTTCGCAATCCCGTTGCGCACCGCGTTTCCGCGAGCATCTTCAACGGCCTGTTCCACGACCTCGACGCCCGTCACATGCCCGCATGCGTTTGCACAGTACAGTCCGATTGTTCCTGTGCCGCAGTAAAGGTCGAGAAGCAGCGCCGGATGAAATCCTCCGTCGAGCAGATACGCCCGCGCACGGGAATATAATACCTCCGCCTGCGCCGGGTTCACTTGGTAGAATGACGCCGGACGGATCGCGAATGTCAGCCCGCCCAGCGTATCCGTCAGCGTATCGTCACCCCACAGCGTGCGGTACTTATTTCCCAGGATGACGTTCGTACGCGCAGCATTGACATTGAGCACCACCCCCGATACCGCCGGGCACGCTTTCTGCAGCCGGTCGAGCAGATCGCGCGCCTCCGGGATTTTATCGCGTGTCACCACCAGCGTCACGACCGTCCGACGGTCGCATTGTGCTGTCCGCGTAAAGATATGCCGTACCAGCCCGCTTGCGTTTTTCTCTTCGTACGGCGCAATCCGGTGCGCGTTCATCCACTCCCGCACTGCCTTCACACATGCGTTTGCCTCGGGTGTCTGAAGACGGCACATGTCCGTTGCGACGATATCGTGGGAGTTTGCACGGTAGAAGCCTGTCACTGCATGACCCGGGACGCCGCCGACCGGGAACTGCGCCTTATTTCTGCAGCCGTCCGTATCTGCCGCGCCGTCGATGCCGTCCCACACGGGCGCGTCAGGTGTGCCCCATGCGATACCGGCAATCCGTGCGAGAGCGTCACGCACCCGGGATTCCTTATACCGCAGCTCCTCGGCGTAGTTCATATGCCGCAGTGCACATCCTCCGCACTTCGGATATACCGCGCAGTCCGGAACAACCCGGGCGGGTGAGGGCGTAATGACCCGTTCGAGTTTCCCGTATGCCACCGTCTTCGCGACTTTCAGGATGCGTACCTCGCACGTCTCGCCTTTAAGCGTACCGGGGATGAACGTCGCCATACCCTCCGGATGTGCCACACCCGCACCCTCGGACGTATAGCCTTCAATCGTCACCGTAATAAGGTCGTTCTTCTTCATTAGAGCAGTACCACGCTCTCGTGGGGCTTCAGGGTCAGCGTGAGTGTTCCGTCCGTCGGCGCATAAAGCGTATCTGTCCACAGCTCCTTCGTCTCCCGGGTACACGGCAGCGTGAAGGTACGCGTGTCGTCATGCCAGTTGATGACGTACAGCCGCTCACCCTGCCGCCAGATGCAGGGATAGTCCTCCGTAAACTGATCGAGCGGTTCTGCAGCGATATCCGAGCGATGGGTCAGCGCCTTTTCGATGATTGCCAGCCCTTCTGCGTTCAGCATCGTCAGACGGTCGGAGAGGTTCATATTCCCGCCAGTCAGCATTACGCACGCTGCCCATGACCGTGCCTCGTCGATCGTGAAGTCCGCTCCGGCCCGCCAGCGCCCGCGTGTCGGGTTATGAGCGTTCGGATCGGTCACATTGCGCATCGGGTCGCAGTCGGTATCTTGTCCGCGTACGACCATGAAATCGATGTCCGAGACCCACACACGCCGATGGTCTCCCCAGTGGTGCTGGTAGTTCTCAAACGCCCACTTCGCATGATTCCAAGTAATGTGGATATCGATGCCGGTACGTCCGCAGTCGGCGTCCGGCGACGCGGCCTCTACCGGCAGTGAACAGCCGATGATCACACTGTCGTGCACACATTCCCGGATGTCCCGGAACAGTGTTCGCAGCGCGTCGTAGTGGCCAGCATTCGGGTCGTGGAACTTCTTTGCGCGCAGCAGTGAGATGACATAATCTACCTTGAACAGCCGGAAGCCCGCATCGTACAGCCGCGTGTACAGCTCCCTCACATGTTCCCGTACTGCCGGATGCGTCGGGTCCAACACGTACATCGCGTCCTCGGTGAGCGGATCGCCGTACATGTTCTCGAGGTATCCGACCATCCGGCGCTGTGCGTAGGACGAAAGCGCATAGGCGTGGATGGGCGCCGACCAGATGCCCGGAATGAAACCGGCTTCCCGGATACGGGCAGCCAATGAGGGAAGACCGTGCGGGAAGCGGTAATTTGCGTACCAGTCGCCCTGGATCGCCTGCCAGCCGTCGTCAATCGTGAAATACCTTAGGTTCTCACGCAGAAACGGGGTCTTTTTGATAAAATCAAGGTTCTCTTGCACACATTCCTCATCGATGTCAGTGAAATAGTAGTCCCAAGTGTTATAGCCGACAATGGGAGGTGTCCCGCGGTCAACTTGTGGCAGGAGAGCGTTGTAGTCGCGCAGCGCCTGAGAGAGGTCGCCGTACGCGATGAAGACAGCCGGACTTTCGAAAGTGTCGGATACGAAGCTGTCCGGCGGTGTGACAGTCTGTGTGATTGTACAGAGCCCATCCGAGCAGGAGACGTCGAAGTGTTCGGCAAACCGGAGCGGGTAGACCGATCGCGCGAAGAAGCCGGTGCCCTGACGATAGAGGCAAGCGTTCTGTGTTGTCTCACGTAACCCGTCGGACAGCTGTACGAAGCGGGAATCAATGCCATGTTTGACATACATCCGCGTGTCTTGCGGATACTGTATGCGCGCGATAACCGGGCATAGCATGTCGATCTTCCCGGGCTGCGGGAGTGTAAGCGTCAAGCGGATAAGGAGTCCCGCGGCGTGTGGTGTCATGTCCCAGCGAACGAGCACTCCGTCGGAGTCTCTATGAGTATAGGATGTGTCAGCTGTAAAGGTATGGGTCACGCCGCCGATGGTGTAGGAAAAGCCGATTGAGATAATCCCGGGAATGTGTTGGTTCATGGATAACCCTCCATTATTTGATATCATGGATAGTATACACCAAAAACCTCGGACTGTCCAGTTATTTTGATGACAATATACTGGACAAGCGCGTGAGAATCTGTTATAATACCTCTACTCACGGGCTTGACGGTTGACGCGTGCCCGTGGTATTTTCCCTATGGAGGTTCCGATAATGCCGGTACATGAAGCGCTCATCCGGGAAATCAGCGAGTCGACGCTTGAGGAAAACACGCTGGCGTTCTGGAAGCTTGGGCAGATGGGTTATGCGCTGCGGATGGGACCCTACACGGTCTATCTCGACGCGTATCTGACGGCACACCCGTCACGACTGTTCCCGTCACCGCTGACGCCTGAGGAAGTTGTGAATGCCGACCTGGTCTTCGGCTCGCACGACCATTCGGACCACATCGACCGGCCTGCGTGGAAAACGATCGCGAAAGCGTCCCCGCAGGCGCTGTTTGCGGTTCCCAAAGCGCTGGTGGACAGACTCTCGGACCTCGGTATTGACCACAACCGCTTCTGGCCGCTGTCCGACAGTGTCTCCCGCAGATGCGGTACGCTGACCGTCACAGGCATTCCATGCGCGCATGAGATGCTCGACACCGACGAGAACGGCAATCACCTTTACTCCGGCATCATCCTCTCCAACGGTAGGATGCGTGTGTGCCATCTCGGGGATACCTGTATCTATCCGGGACTTCTCGAGCGTTTGAAGCTGTTCGCGCCGTATGATGTGTTGTTCCTGCCGATCAACGGACGCGACGGGGAACGGCTGCGGCGCGGCTGCATCGGCAATATGACTTTCCAGGAAGCCGTCGACCTCGCGGGCATGGTACGTCCGGGTCTGGTGGTACCGGGTCACTACGAGATGTTCCGCGGAAACACCGAAGATGTCACGAAGTTCACCGACTACCTCGACGCCAAATACCCCGATGTACGCTGTTGGGTCGGTGAGAGCGGAGACAGAATGATCGTCAGCCGAAATGAATGAGAAATAAAAACACGGGACGCGGTATCTCATCCAAACTGCGTCCCGTGCTTTATGCTGTTATCCCAGCTTCCGTTCTGCCATTGCGAAGAAGTCCTCCTCGGTAACACCCCAGCCTTCATCGGCGGTATACGGGAGCGAACAGCCGCCCATGATGCCGGAGTGGTCGGAGCCGCCGCTGCGGTAGAGGTGCAGCGCGTCGGCGGCCTCCCGTGCGAGCTTTTCATCCTCCGCGTCCAGAAGGTGGTGCACGACCTCTACGCCTAAGAGTCCCATGTCATGGAGCTTTGGCAGGTACTGCGTCTGGCGATGCGGATGCGCGAGGATCGGGATACCTCCCGCCCGCCGGATCATCGTAATCGCCTCCACGGCAAGCGGTTCCTGAATGTGCTGCGTCTTTGCAAAGGGGCCGTGAAAAACTTTGAGGAAGTATTCGTGCTGCAGTGTTTTGTCGAATACGCCCTTCAGATCCATCGCATGAAAGACCTGCTCATTGCAGAACCACTTGCAGCCCGGGTTATATGCCAGTACCTCGTCCCAGGTGATGTCGCGCAGCAGACCGTCGCGCACACCCTGCTCGAAGATCGCGCGGGTGTGGACGTTGCGCCAGTCACACAGCTTATTGACAAATTCAACCAGCGGCGGATAATCGATGTCTATCCCCAGTCCCACCAAGTGGAAACCGGCGTCGGACGCGCTGTGGTCACCGGTCAGGCGGCAGGTGATCTCCGCGCCGGTCAGCGCGGTCATCCCAAGGAGCTTTGCCTCTTTTAAAAGTTCCGTATTTCCGCTCATCACATCGTGGTCGGTCAGAGCCAGCGCGCGGTAGCCCATCCCGTAGGCAATCCGCGCCAGATGCAGCGGACGGAATTGTCCGTCCGAGTGGGTGGAGTGGAAGTGACAGTTGGCGTAGTACATGTGTGAGCCTTCCTTAAACAGAGTATTTATATTGTCAGAGCCGCGCGCCATACCTCGATGAGCCGTGGGAGATTCCACACGGCGTTCGCGGGGCTGGTCGACGGAAGTGTGAACATGGGGAGCTTAGGAAATCGCATGTGCTTTCTGTATAGCCGCCCCGCCGTGCTGCCGTTGCAGACAACGCGGACGATCGGGCAGACGTCGAGGATACGCGTGAGGTCATTCGGGACGGCGCCGCGGATGGAAGCGTCGGAGGAGCCGGTAATCTCGCAGCCCGCGAGCACATCCCACAGCGCAAGACCATTCTCCAGCAGCAGCGCCGACTTCCCTGCGATATCCGTCGGTTCCGGTACGCCGAAGATTGCCGCAAGCATCGGCCAGAAACGGTTGCGCGGGTGCCCATAATAGAATCCCTCTTGCCTGGAACGGACGGAGGGAAAGCTCCCCAGAATCAGCACGCGGGAATGCGCGCCGTATACGGGTGGAAACGGATGCGCGGGCAAGTTACGCCGCCTCCTTTGGTATTATTGCAGCTGGACATGAAGACAGCTGACCTTATTCCAATACCAGCTCGCCGAAGTACGCCGGGACATGGAATGCGGGTTCCCTGACAACCGCGGGATCGATCGGGAACAGCGTGATAAAGTGCGGAATCTCGCAGTCATCACCGCATTTGTACGCGTTGCCGTGAATAACCGTACCGGGCTTCGGATCAAACGACGGGACATGCTTTGAAAGCAGCGCGTAGGGAACCGTCAGATGCAGTTCCCACCACGGACGATTGTCCTCAACATAACGGATGCATTCAAGCTGGAAATCCTCGAGCGGCCAGTCGACCGGATGCCGGTGCTCGTCGTCGGTGTCGACGCCGAAGTGGCACAGCAGCGCGGGATAAGCGTTCATCTCGCAGTTAAAGTAGCCCTCGGAGACATCACAGCCCGGGGCGATGAAGAACTCCATCGCAGAGTCGCACCACACGGGCCCGTTGCGCTCGGTCGTTACGACGCGCGGGTCTTTTTCATTCGTGCGCATCCTGACATAGATGGCGGTATCGGAGTGCGCGGCGGAGAAGGACGTCTCCGGACGGTACTCGCCGCCCCACGGACAAGTTTCGATGCGGAAGGACGGATACAAATCGGGAGCTTTCAGGAACGCGTCACGGTCGGACGCACGGCGGATGAGGTACATAAACGTTCAGCCTTTCATTTAGATTTGACAGAAGTCTGCGCTCCATGGTATAATCGTTAAGATAAGGGGAGTGGCTTTGATGGATACGACGAAGTCGCGTGTGCTGTACATGCTTGAGAAATCGCGCGGGGAGTGGGTCACGGGACAGACAATCGCGGAGAGTATGAGCGTTACGCGCGCGAGTGTCTGGAAAGCGGTGCGCATGCTGCGGGAGGACGGCCATGGAATCGACGCCTACCCGCGCCGCGGCTACTGCCTGCGCGCGGGCAGCGACGTGCTCAGCGCGGAGGGAGTCCGTGCAGCGTTTAAGAACGCAATGTTCCCGGTACCGGTGGAATACGCAGAGACGATCGACTCGACGAACGCGGAGCTAAGACGACGCGGCGAGCTGCCCGACGGCTTCACGCTGATTGCGAATGAACAGACCGCCGGACGCGGACGGCTCGGACGGCGCTTCTATTCGCCGCCGGGAACGGGGCTGTATCTGAGCATCTACCGAAAGCTCGGCTGGGAACCTGAACGCGCGCGGCTTGTGACGCTTGCGGCGGCGGTCGCGGTGAGCCGTGCAATCGAGACGCTGACCGACACGCACACGTCAATTAAGTGGGTCAACGACATCTATGTCGGTGAGCGCAAGATCGCTGGGATTCTCGTGGAGGGCGATACGGATTACCCGACGGGGACACTCAGGTCTGCGGTAATCGGCGTGGGAGTGAACTGCGCAACGGAGGCATTCCCGGAGGAAATCGCCGCACGTGCGGGGAGCCTGACACGTCCGGTACTGCGGGTTCAGCTCGCAGCCGAGATTATACGCGGGCTGATGTCACTCAACACGTCCACCGAGATGCTCGATGCGTATCGGTCACGCGACTTCCTCTACGACCGTCATATCGCGTACGAGCGTAACGGTGAGCGCTTCACCGGTCTTGCACACGGAATCGGTGACGACGGCAGTCTTCTTGTTCGCACCGATGCCGGCGAGGTGACACTCGGCGCGGGCGAGGTGACATTATCGCGCTGGGCAAATGAAGAAGCTGCGTTAAAATACTGAAATAGCGGAAAACCGTGGGAAAACGCCGGGAGAAATGATGAATTTTTTCGCGCGCAGCGTTTTACACGTTACGAAGGCTCTGCGCGAAGTGTTTGAGGATGACAAGCGGCTCGGACGGACTATTGTTTTTGAACATGACGCCTTTTTCGGCTGCGGGCGCCGCGACAAAGTACTCGTCATACGTCAGCTGCCCATAGCGCATCATCGTTGGTGCCTCGAGCGGACGCCCGTTGATGCTGCCGTGTCCCTGAACGCAGATCAGACCGTACGCGCCGGGATCGGTGACGGCAGCGGCGCATCCCGGGTTGACCGTCAGCCGTTTCGCTCCCGCAACGGGGCTTAAATAGCATATGGCCTCGTCGGTATGCGCGGCATCGGAGGTCAGGATACGCGGACGCATAAAGTGGTGCTTTGAGAAGTAGGGGTCGGTATTGGCGTCCCAGTCGACAGCGTCCATCAGGTAATCGAAATTCCCCACCTCTTCGGGCGGGCAGTTCTTCCACAGCAGATCGGATGGTACGGTGTGGTCGAAGTATAAAAGTGACTGGTACATCGCAAAGACGTCGGACGCAAACTGCGGCTCATAGGTGCATAGGCTGCCGGGCGCGTGGAGGATACCGGGCGCGATATCCCAGCCGGTATCCAAGGTCAGCTTATATCCAACCGACAGGTCAAGAATATGGTTATCGCCGCGTGTGAAATCCATCAGCGCCTGGCGCAGCTCCTCACGCGTCGTTTCCGGGCGCAGGCCGAAGAAGCTGAACGGAAACTCACCGCCGGTTGGATTGTACTGCGCGGGATAGAAGTACATCTCCGGCTTCCCGCAGGCGCCCACCCGTGCGGCGAAATCGTCGTTATGGTGAATGTGGTGTGGCAGCGGTCCCGCGTTATCGAAAAACTTCGCGTAAGCCGGCCACCGGTGAAAGGTATCCCACAGCGGGCCGATCAGCTCAGCCCCGAGATATGCGACCGCGTCACGCAGCAGCACCCGTTCTGATCCGTCATCCGAGACAATGTAGGACAGCCCTTCATCTTCCGGTGTGCCGGGACCGTTGTCTGCCTGAACCGTCGACGCAAACCATCGCTCATCAATACCGCCGCGGGACATTCCGAGGGCGTAGTAGTCATCGGGATGGAGCCGCAGACGCCGTCCGGGACGACAGAACACACGTGGTACCCAGGTCGGGGCCAGACGCAGGACGCCCTCACCCGCGCGATACAGCTTTTCGATCGGTTGCATACGAATCTCCCCTTTATTTTTGTTAAAAAAACACTTGCATTTTTCTGCCGGATATGGTATAATCCACATTCGTAACATAGTATAAACGAAAGGAGTCCCCGTCATGCCGAACATCAAGTCCTCCAAGAAGCGTGTGAAGGTCACCGCCGCGAAGACCATGAAGAACAAGATGACAAGGTCCGAGCTGAGGACCAATCTCAAGAAGTTTGCCGCCAACATTGCCGACGCAGAAGACAAGGCTGCCGCCGTCGCGCTTGCATATAAACAGGTCGATCAAGCCGCCGCCGCCGGTATCATCCATCCCAACAACGCCGCTCATCGCAAATCCGCGATTGCCAAGGCTGCGAAGTAATTCCATGTTTTTAAGAGAACGCTTCCAAACCCGGGGGCGTTTTTCTTATGCCCCGATCTTTTTGACGGAGGGTTTCATGAGGCACTCTTTTTATATCCCAGCAGCCGGTCGATGAGTGAGCGGCGCGGATGCCCCGATAGGGTGAGGATGAAGGAGATGAGGTCGTCGAGGGTCAGCAGTGCGCACGCGGGAAACAGCACAAAGCTCAGCGGGTTCCATTCCCATGCGCGAACAAAGTCTCCGCGCAGAAGATTTGCGAACGCACGTGTCATACCGCAGCCGATGCAGCGCTGTCCGGTCATGTGATAGAAGACGCACAGCGACATCCGCTCGATCACCTCGAGCGGAATCAGCCGCAGCACTGCGAACGCCGAAGTACAGACGAAAATCCGGACAGCTCTCCAGAGCATCGCGCATCTCCTTTCCTTTTACCGTCATCAGTATACCACATTCTCAAGCCACTTGCAAGTCTGAGTATTTTGCAAGTCATTCCGTTCGAAGCGTCATAAAGAGCGAATACACATAATGTACAATCGTACGGCATCGGCGAATGAAACAGTGAAGAAATATTCATACGATAAATAAAGAAAGTGTATCATAGGATAATTCTTGACAAATCGTGTATAAAGGTGTATCTTATACAACAAAGCTTCGTCCCTAAGCAAAAGCAGATGACAGAGAAGATGCGGCGGGATGAAGGAACACGACGAAATACCTGCATATCGTCGTGTGATTCCGATTTTTTGTTAGGAGCCTTCGAAAATGGATCTGTCCAATGCCTATCTGTCCGGGATCTACACTGACGTCTGTCGCCGCAATCCCGGTGCCGTTGAGTTCCACCAAGCCGTCCATGAAGTCCTGCAGTCACTCACTCCCGTCATCGAACGCCGCTCCGACATCGTTGAGGCAGGTATCGTCGATCGGATCGTCGAACCGGAGCGTCTGATCCAGTTTCGCGTCTCGTGGGTCGATGATGCCGGACGCGTTCGCGTCAATCGCGGCGTTCGCGTGCAGTTCAACTCCGCGCTCGGTCCGTATAAGGGAGGTCTGCGCTTCCATCCGTCGGTCAACCTGAGCATCTTGAAGTTCCTCGGCTTCGAGCAGATCTTCAAGAACTCTCTGACCGGTCTTTCTCTCGGCGGCGCGAAGGGCGGTTCGGATTTCGACCCCAAAGGTAAGTCCGACGCGGAGGTTATGCGCTTCTGCCAGAGCTTCATGATCGAACTTTCCAAGCACATCGGTGCGGATACGGATGTTCCGGCGGGCGACATTGGCGTTGGCGGACGTGAAATTGGCTTCCTCTACGGACAGTATAAGCGTCTGACCGATCAGACAACCGGCGTTCTGACAGGCAAAGGCATGAGCTTCGGCGGCTCTCTGGTACGCCGTGAGGCCACCGGCTACGGACTGTGCTACTTCACCGAGGAAGTACTGCAGAGCATCGGGAAGAGTTTCAGAGGTGCAAAGGTGCTGGTATCCGGCTCAGGCAACGTGGCGCTGTACGCGACGCAGAAGGCAACGCAGCGCGGCGCGACCGTCCTTGCGATGAGCGATTCGTCCGGTTATGTCTATGACCCCAACGGCATCGACATCGACGTGATGCGGCAGATCAAGGAAGTCGAGCGTGCCCGCATCATCGAATATACGCACCGCGTACCGGGTTCGGTGTTTTATCCGGGCTTCAGCGGCATCTGGACGATTCCCTGCAACATCGCGCTGCCGTGCGCCACACAGAATGAGATTGACGAGGAGTCCGCCTGCGCTCTGATCCAGGGCGGCTGCAAAGTTGTCTGCGAGGGTGCCAACATGCCCTCCACCCCAGAGGCAATCGCCGCGTTTGTCAAAAACGGCGTTCTCTTCGGACCTGCGAAGGCTGCCAACGCCGGCGGCGTTGCGACGTCCGGACTCGAGATGTCCCAGAACTCCATCCGCATGGGCTGGACGTTCGAGGAAGTCGACGCCCGTCTGCGCGAGATCATGCGCAACATTTATAAGAACAGTTACCGCGCCGCCGCCGAATACGGCTATGAGGGCAACCTTATGATCGGCGCCAACATCGCCGGCTTCCTTAAGGTCGCTGAGGCGATGCTCGCCTACGGCATCACTTACTGATTGTTACGTAATGACAACAATACCCCGGAGTTTTATGGAATCCGCGAACTGGACAAAAACAAGACAGATTGTGAGAGAATCGCTCCCGTTCATCATGAAACGGGAGCTTCTTCGTTACATATCCCAAGGAACGGCAAAGTGTACCTAATGCGTTTACACAATCGTGCGTTTACGCTGTCGCGTCCCTCTTGACGCTCTGGGTCTGCAGCTGCGCGAGTACCAGTTTGCGGTAGACACCGTCGGGGTGGCGCATGAGTTCGGCATGCGTACCGACCTCCGCGATTCTGCCGTCGTCGAGCACCACCAGGCGGTCGGCATTTTTGAGCGTCGCAAGCCGGTGCGCGATGGCGATGGTCGTGCGCCCGCGGATCAGCCGTCCGAGCGCCTCCTGAATCGCGGCCTCGGTCTCGACGTCGAGCGAGGATGTCGCCTCGTCGAGAATCAGGATCGGCGGGTCTCTTAAAATCGCGCGGGCGATCGCAATGCGCTGCCGTTCACCGCCGGAGAGCGTGTATCCATGCTCACCGACCTGGCTGTTGTAGCCGTCGGGCAGCTTGATGATAAAGTCGTGAGCGTTTGCGATTTTCGATGCCGCGATGATTTCGTCGGGTGACGCGTCCGGCTTCGCGTAGGCGATATTGTCATAGAGCGTCCCGGCGAATAGGAAGTTCTCCTGGAACACGACGCCGATGTTCTCATGCAGCGACTGTCCGGCGATGTCGCGAAGGTCTGTACCGTCGAGTTTGATGCTGCCCTGCCCGACATCGTAGAGCCGCATGACGAGGTTGATGAGCGTGCTCTTTCCGGTTCCGGACGGCCCGACCAGCCCGATCATCTCGCCGGGCTTGATGTTGAGCGTGATGTCTTTTAATACAGGCTCGTAGGATTTGTACCCGAAGGTCACGTGATCGAAGGCAATCTCGCCCCTGATCTGCGGATACTTCGCGGCACCGGCTTCGCGCACCTCCGGCGTCTCATCAAGCACCTCAAAGATTTTTAAGAGCGATGTCAGCACTTCCGCCAACCAGCGCGGCAGGCTGGACATCCAGCGCATCGGGCCGTAGATATAGCTGATGTACATCGTAAACTCCACCAGCTCGCCCATCGTCAATTCGCGCCCGAGCACCATCCGGCCGCCTAAGTAGAGCACGAAAAACTCGCCGATACCGATCAGGTAGTTGAACATCGGGAACAGCTTTGCCCACATCCGTTCATTGGACATCGACACACGCGCAAGCTCCTGATTGACCTTGGCGAATTTCGCAATCTCGCGCTCCTCATTGCCGAATGCCTTGACAACGCGGATACCGGAGATGATGTCGTGGAGGATGGAGTTGGACTTACTGAACAGCCGCCACTGCTTCTCATACCGCAAGCTGATATGCTTCCACACGCGAGTCGAGAGGTACAGTACCAACGGCGCAGGTGCGACAACCAGCAGTGCAAGCTTCCAGTTGGAAACGAACAGGATAGTTCCCACGACAATGAACAAGACGCTCATCTCCAGCAGGAACTTACCCTGGTCAATTAAGAATTCGCGCACCTTCTGGGTGTCCTGAGTGATGCGTTTGAGGAGGTCGCCGGTGGTCTTGCGGGAGAGGTTTGCCATTGAGAGCTGCTGCACCTTGTCGTATGCCTGATGTCTTAAACCGTTGGCGAAGGAGGATCCGGCGCGGGTTATGAAGCGGCAAGAAAAGATATAGATCGTCTCACCGAGTGTGCGTACCAGCAACATCAGCCCGCACAGCAGCAGGACGATTTCCACGGTACCGGAGCCCGAACGGAGCTGACCGTCGATGAGCAGCCGGTTGAAAATCGGCGAGAGGGAGTACAGCAGGTTTGAGAATGCCACCAGCACACAGCCGATGAGAAAGGGTTTGGCCTGCGGCTTCATCAACTTCAGCGCACGCAGGAAGATCGCGCCGGTCTTGACGCAATACATGCAGATGGTGGTATTTTCAGGGTAGCTGCGTCCGCACTTCGGACATACGCGCGGCACCTCCTCGACCACCGCATTCAGCTCGCCGGTTTCGAGGTAATAGGTGAGCGCCGTGACGAATTCCCCGGCGAGCGGCAGGCGCGACGTCGTCATGCGGCACAGAATTCGCGGCTTGCCGTCGACTGTCGCCTCGAGGTAGCCGCAGCCCACGTCGCCCGTCACCTTCGGCTCTTTCAGCAACGCAGTCGAAAGGGTATAACTCACCGCGCCGTTGACCGTACAGGTGAGTGTCCCCGGCGTAACGTCGATGCTGCCCTTCGCGAAGCGGCCTTCGAGGTTTAAGTCAAAGGCCAATGTTAATGTTTCAGTCATTGGGTTCTCCTTAAAAAGCGTCCCTCTTACAGAAGATACGGCTCCAGCTTGCGTTTTGACTTGGTGTCCATATTCTCAAAGCTCTCGATGTTGTATCGGTTGCCCTCTACGTCGGTGATAATGAGACGATAGGCATCGATCGAGCGGATATTGCGGGAATAGTCGCGTACGGCGAAGACACGTTCGCCGCCATCAATGCGTACGTCCATATAGAGGTACCCCATCTTTTCCTTCACAGACCGAATCTCACGGATGACAGGGGAGAAGTAGCGCAAACGCAGAGCCTCACGCATCAGCATTTTCTGCTCGTCGGGGAAATCATTGAGCGCACGGACAATCCCCAACTCTTTGTTATCCGGGTCAAGGACGGAGATATACTGTTCGGGGAGGGTAAACGGAAGCGTACGGGCGAGTGTGACGCGCGGGTAGTCGATGCCGCGTATCTTCGCACCGAGGAAGGCGTCTGATGCGTAGAACGTGACATCGTTCTCGGTGAGAATGCCGATATCGGTCAGCGCGGAGGACTGTGTAATTGCTTCAGGCATAATTCATATCCTTTCGAGGGCTATCAGACGCCGATGCCGGTATACTTCAGCGCTTCGGTCTGAATGGTGTAGAGTTTATAGAACTCGCCCTTTTTGCGGATCAACTCATCATGGCGTCCGTACTCGACAATCTTACCGTCGAGGATGACGGTGATGTAGTCCGCATCTCTGAGCGTCGAGAGTCGGTGTGCAATGGCGATGGTCGTACGGCCGGACTTGAGCGCATTGATGGAATCCTGTATCCTGCGTTCGGTCTCGGTATCCATCGCGGCGGTGGCTTCGTCGAGGATGAGGATTTTCGGATTCTGGATGATGACGCGCGCGATGGACAGCCTCTGCCGTTCGCCGCCGGAGAGATCCTGACCGCCTGCGCCGACGCGTGTCTCGTAGGCGTCGGGAAGCTTCATAATGAAGTCATGCGCACCGGCAGTTTTCGCGGCAGCGATGACCTCCTCAATGCTTGCTTCCGGGCATGCGTAGCGGATGTTGTCGGCGATTGAGCCGATAAACAGGTAAATTTCCTGCGATACAAGCCCTATATTGCGGCGTACCAGGGACATCGGAAGCTCGCGCAGATCCACGCCGTCGATCCGTACGACACCTTCGGTGGGGTCGTAGAGCCGCGCCATCAGGTTTGCCATTGTCGATTTGCCTGCGCCGGCTTTGCCGACGATCCCGAGCATTTGCCCGGCTTTGACGTTCAGGCACATTTCCTTTAATACCGGACGTGCCGGTTCGTACTCAAACGTCACATGGTCGAACTCGATGCTGCCGTCGATGTCATCTTTCTCAACCGGATGCTCGGCATCTTTGACATCAGGATTGGCGTCGATGATTTCAAAGACACGCTGGGCTGAGTCGACGCAGCGCGACCACCAATTGGAAACCCAGGACATGAACTCGAGTGGGCCGTAGAGCATGAACATATAGGATGTGAAAGCGATGAGCGTGCCGACGGTGATCTCACCGCGCAGCACCATGATACCGCCGACTGCGGTGATGATGACCTGTGCTGCGAACATCAGCAGGTAAACGAGCGGGAAGGTGGTAGACTCGGCATTCCCCAGATGTACCTCGGCGGTCGCCAGATTGCCGGAGGCATTGTCGAAGCGGTCAAGCTCGGCATCCTCTTTCGCAAATGCCTTGATGACGCGCTGTCCGGCGAGTGTGTCAGAAACGAGGGACGACAGCTTGGCATCGTGAACCCAGAGCCGGTGGTGCAGCATGCGGAAGCCGCTCCACATCAGCCGGAAGAAGATGATGACAAGCGGGATTGCGGCGATAGCAATGAGCGCAAGTTTCCACGACATGCGCAGCATCATGACGCCGACGCCGATAAACAGCACCGAATTGACGAACAGATACGGGACGCCGTCGACGAAGAACCAGTAGATGTTGTTGGCGTCGCGATTGACGCGGGTCATCAGCGCGCCGGTCTGTTTGTTGGTGTAGTATCCGACGGAGAGCCGCTGCATTGCGGTGAAGATTTTGAGCTTCAGGTCGTAGACGATCCACGGCATGATCGAGCCGATAACCCAGGTATAGAGGATGTTCATCAGCGTCGTACACAGGCGTGCGGCGAAGATGAGCGCGACAATGCCGAAGACGAGACCGAAAAACCGACCGCCTTCGGTGAGCACTTCGTCGTACAGAAGTTTCGACCCGACATACGGCGTCACGAGTGAGAAGCCGGTCGACGCAAGCATGACAAGGATAATGATCGCGACCTTACCGCGGTAGTCCTTAAAGTAGGACAAGAGGCGACCGGTGATGGAGAGCTTGCCGGAGCAGCCCGGGCAAACGTCACGGCCTTCTTCGGGGTAGGGCATCCCGCAATTCGGGCAGACGCGGGATTTATACGGAGCCATGCGCGGAGTCTCACCTTTTAAGTAATCGTTGTAAGCGCGGGCGAAGTCCTCCATCCGCTTTGTCTCACCGATGGACGCGACAGCAAGACAGACGGGCTTCCCGTCACGGTCTCCCAGCAGCGCGGAGGTCGCGATACGGCGCTCGACGCGCAGATTGGAGAAGTCGCGCAGCGGCTGCTTGTTGAAACTTTTCAACATGAATACGCTCTCGAGCTTTTTCGCACCGCCGGTACGGATGAGCTCGACAGTCCCACATGCGGTATAGAGCGTGTCGGAGTCGAACGCGAGCAGGGTTTCGCCGGGGTTTCCATCCTCCAGCAAGTCGCATGACAGGTAAAAGAGCAGCTTACCCGCATCGCACTTCTGCTTCTTGAACACATCGGCAAGCCGCGCGGGCAGAGAATGATTCGTCATAAATATCCCTTTCATAACCAAAAAACACGGGGATAACCGCAATTCAAATGCATTATAGCAAAGGATACCGGAAATTGTCAAGAGAAATAGGACCATTCCATGCAGATGTAACCTAAGTGAAATATAAGTTGTCGCAAAAACGCAAAATAACCGGATATGTTTCACACGATTGTAACAAAACAACCCAGTGTACAAAAACTCCGGAGTTTTTGTAATTATACAAGCGTAGCCGAGTCATGTTGAGGTACAATACACCTTGGAAATTGTATAATTCTGTAGGATTACAATAGAAGTGTTACACTAGTGAAAAAAGGATAGCAATTGAGAGCCGGATGTGTTACAGTTA
>Ga0123335_1004653_pt1 | contig 17506 bp, 1 predicted proteins | sample BiotimSIPDNA_2_FD_89707 | JGI IMG/M metagenome (GOLD analysis project Ga0123335, IMG submission 89707) | Anaerobic biogas reactor microbial communites from Washington, USA - Biogas_R2 time_0 SIP DNA | ecosystem: Engineered > Bioreactor > Anaerobic > Unclassified | place: Washington, USA...
AAAAGTCATTTTCAAGACAAGTCCATCCTCCTGTGGGATTTTTTCGAGGGTCACTCCAGTGGGAAACGCCATCTCAATTTCAGTGGCAATTTTCTCCCAGGTTTCGAGTTTGTTCAGCGAGCCTGCCACTTCTTCCTCCGCTGAGACCAGCTGCACATTCGCCAATTTGTCGGCGGATACGTTTGTCCTGGCGGCAGGCGATATTCTTCTGCGTCTGTCTATGCCTTCTTTCGACTTTGCAAGCACCTTTACTTCTCTGGTAAAGCTTTTGCCCGGCTGCACCGTTTTCAAATCAATGAGCAACGTTGGATTATCCAATGCCAGCAACCAGCCTGTCACCGTTCCAAATAGTCCTACCTTAACGGCTCCATATCGCTCAACACCACGCGTGGAGATATCAACGATATGTTTGAAGCTGCCCTTGGGCAACGGCAGCTTCGGAGTAAATTCCAATTGATACTCCGTAGGAGAAAGTCTTTCCAGCTTATATGCAAAATTTTCATTTTCAGGCGGCGGAAGCAATTCCAGGACTTGATTGCCGGCAAAGCGGGATTTGATGCGAATGGTACGGCTCCAGGGCACATCCACTCCAGCAAAAGTTCCCAGGTCGATGCCAGGGGCAGGTTCAAAATCGAGCATCTGAACACGTTCCCCAGTAACATGAACCAACTGCAATTCTTCCCCCTCAACTTCAATCATAATTACCCGGTCGAACTTGCTGGCTTTTATCTTTCCTGCATCCAAACGCGCCTTTACCCGACACTCCGCACCTGGTGCCAGTGTGAGTTCTGCAGGGGCTTCCTGAAGGCTCAGACAGGGACAATTAACCCGCACCCTCTTCAACAACAAGGTCTTCGCCAGACCATTGCGCAGGCGGAAACTGAAATCACGCTGCTCCCGGTCCAAGATATTCCCCAGTTGCAGCGACTCAGCATCAAGTATCTGCAGAGCAGCTGGCTTTTTGGGTACCGTTTCGGCAGAAACTTTTTCCTTATTAACCTGCACTGTATTTGCGAAAAGCAATGGCACAACACTGACAAACAAAATCACTGCCAATCGACAGGCCGCTCTTCGCGCATATTCTAGCCTGAATAACATGCCTCTAGCCCCAAACTTCTTGGTTTTTCCGTGATGAAAGCGAAGCAGGATGCCCTATGCCACTGAGCCGGCGGCTCTCCATATCGTGGCGGAAAACCCGCAAAACTCAAACAGTATCTCCCACCCCAAGCCCCCTTGAATTCAACTCGCGAATGTCTTGGACGCAGGAGACTTTGCCGGTTGCCAACCTGTTGATGCGCCTCCTGTTAACTTTGCCAACAGAGCCGGGGTGAGAGGTCAAAGAAAACAAACATGGTGGCGCTTTTACCCAGAGCGGCGCGAACCCCGAGCCACCAAAGACGACACGGCGGAAGCCCGTAATGTTCTTCCGCCCGTGCCATTTTCCACGAACTGGCACGGCAGCGCCATAAACGGCGGCTGCCGTGCCGCCCTCTTACTGCCAGAACCAGGCCGCTCTGCCGGCCGGCAGCTTTTCCCCGGCCGGAATCAGCTCGAAGAAGTGTCCATTCCAAACCCAGACCTGCACGCCTTCGGGCACGGTATAGTCTTTTGCTGGCGGGCCAGTCATGACCCAGGCGTTGTCGCTGACTGGTGGCGCCCAGTCTGGCTGGTCGAGGCGCTTCAGGCCTTCCAGGACAACGTCGCCGTTACCGCGGTTGAAGACCCAGAATGATTCGCCGTAGCCGGGTTGGCGGTCCCGCAGGCTTTGCATCACTTTGTCCTTAAAGCCCCACACGACCAAGTTCGCCCAGGAGGCAGCTGATTCGGCGGTCAGGTCGAGGCTCATGACCATCATGCTCCAACCGATGGGGATAATCTGGACATTATACCGGATTTCAGCCTTGACATCATCGGCGAAACTGAACTGGTAGTTGCCATCGTCATTGCCGGTCACCGTGAAGCCATCGCCGATGGTCACGAGCCACATGCCGACCTTGGCTTCAGCGAATTGCGCCGTTGCGGCTGCCATTGCCAGGGCATCGCCGTCGATGACGTCGTGGAAGACAAAGTCGTGCACCGTCGCCACGGTGGTGCCATCGTACTCCTTGTCATCCGCCGAGAAGCCGACTGCAATCGTCTTAGGCGTGATGGAAGCGGTCACATTGTCAGCAAAGTCGATGGCGTAGTTGCCATCGTCATTGCCGGTCACGGCGAAGCCGTCATCAATGGCCACGACCCACTCGCCGACCTTGCTATCGGCGAATTGCGCCGTCGCAGTCACCGCCAAGGCGTCGCCGTCGACAATGCCGGGGAAGACGAAGTCACGAACCGCCGCAACGGCGTTGCCGTCATAGACCTTGTCATCCGCGGTGAAGCCGACCGTCATCGACTTGGGTGTGATGAAAGCCGTCACATTGTCGGCAAAGTTGATGGCGTAGTTGCCATCGTCATTGCCGGTGATGGTGAAGCCATCATCAATGGTCACAGCCCACTCGCCGACCTTGCTGCCAGCGAAGTGCGCCGTGGCGGCCGCCATTGCCAGGGTATCGTCTCCAATGAGATCAGGGAAGACGAAGTCGCGCACCGTCGCGGCTGTGCCGCCGTCGTAGACCTTGTCATCCGCCGCAAAGCCCACCGTAATCGCCTTGGGCGTGATGGCAGCCTGAACCGTGGCAAAGGCAATTGCGTAGTTGCCGTCGTCATTGCCGGTCACGGTGAAGCCATCGTCAATGGTCACGGCCCACTTGCCGACCTTGCTTTCAGCGAAGCTGGCCGTTGCGGCCGCCATTTCCAGGGCGTCGCCTTCAATGACGCCAGGGAAGACAAAGTCGTGCACCGTCGCAACGGCGGTTCCGTCATAGACCTTGTCATCCGCTGTAAAGCCGACCGTAATCAGCTTTGGCGTAATTTTGGCTTTGATGTCAGCAGCAGGCGTCAGGTTGTAGTTGCCATCGTCATTGCCGGTCACCGTGAAGCCATCATCAATGGTCACGACCCATTCGCCGACCTTGCTGCCAGCGAAGTTTGCCGTAACGTTCTCCACCCCCAGGACGTCGCCGTCGACAACGCCGGGGAAGTCAAAGTCACGCACCGTCGCAACAGCGTTGCCGTCGTACTCCTTGTCCTCCGCGGTGAAGCGGAACGTAATCGCCTTGGCCGTGATGAAAGCCGTCACATTATCGGCAAAGTTGATTGCGTAATTGCCATCGTCATTGCCGGTCACGGTGAAGCCATCATCAATGGTCACGACCCACTCGCCGACCTTGCTGTCAGCGAAGTGCGCCGTGGCAGTCACCTCCAGGGCGTCGCCGTCGATAATACCCGGGAAGACGAAGTCACGGACGGTCGCAACGACGTTGCCGTCATAGACTTTGTCCTCCGCTGTGAAGCCGACTGTAATCGCCTTGGCTGTGATGGAAGCCTGCACCGGGGCAAAAGCAATTGCGTAATTGCCGTCGTCATTGCCGGTGATGGTGAAGCCATCATCAATGGTCACGCCCCAGGCGCCGACCTTGGCTTTAGCGAAGCTCGCGGTGGCGGCCGCCACTGCCAGGGCGTCGCCGTCGATGATGCCGGGGAAGACAAAGTCGCGCACCGTCGCAACGACGTTGCCGTCATAGACCTTGTCATCTGCCGTGAAGCCCACCGTAATCGCCTTAGGCGTGATGGAAGCCGTCACATTGTCGGCAAAGTCGATGGCGTAGTTGCCATCATCATTGCCGGTCACGGTGAAGCCATCGTCAATGGTCACGCCCCAGGCGCCGGCCTTGCTATCGGCGAATTGCGCTGTGGCAGTCACCTCCAGGGCGTCGCCGGCAACGATGCCAGGGAAGACAAAGTCACGAACCGCAGCAGCAGTGCCGCCATCATAGACCTTGTCGTCCGCCGTGAAGCCCACCGTCATCGACTTGGGCGCGATGGAAGCTGTCACATCATCGGCAAAGTTGATAGCGTAGTTGCCATCGTCATTGCCGGTGATGGTGAAGCCATCATCGATGGTCACGACCCACTCGCCGACCTTGCTGTCTGCGAAGTGCGCCGTGGCCGTCACCTCCAGGGCGTCGCCGTCGATAATACCCGGGAAGACGAAGTCACGGACGGTCGCGGCCGTGCCACCGTCATAGACCTTTTCGTCCGCCGTGAAGCCGACTGTAATCGCCTTGGGCGTGATGTCCGCCTGGCCGGTCGCCACGCGGAGCAGGTACAAGTCCGCGTCTGCGCCGGTCAGCTCGGCTCCGGTCAAGGTCACTGGCTTGCGTTGTCCCTGATGCGGCGTTGCGAAGGCATACGCGCCATTCGCATCGGTGACTCCCACCTCATGTCCCTCCACCTGTCCCTGTCCGACCAATTCGCCGGTGCGTCCAGCCACCGTGGTTCCGTCATAGACCCGATTGGCGGCGGTGAACTTCACATCATAGTATTTCCGGTAGGACACCAGGTCAACCCAGCCGCAATTCTCTCCGGCTGGCGCGACGTGGCCGCGGGAATACGTCCAGGTCAGAATCTGGTCGCCGATGCCGGTGATCGGCATTTCCACGACCTCCCAGTCGTCGCTCACGCCGCTGATGGCCTGCTGCACCGTGCCGTTGATCGCAAAGGCGAGCATATCGCTGCCTGCGGCTGATGACACTCTCCAGCTGAAGCTCAAAACGCCCGGGCCGGGCACGACCAGGCTCAGGACGCTGGCTTCGCCATTGCCGACCGCGCCTGAACGCACGGACTGACGCGGATCAGCGTCTGGCGCATCGGCGCTGACCTGTTCATCCACCACCCAATAAGCGTCGCCAGCGCTGTCAAAGTCAGTCCAGCCGCTGTTGACCGCCTGGGCCAGGGCCAACTTCTCTTCCGGGGTGAGCGGATACAGCATCTTCCAGGCAGCGCTGCACGTGCCAACGCCTGGCAAGCCGGAGGTCTTCTTCTTTAACACACTCAGGTTAAGTTGCAGCAGATGCATCCCGGAAACCCTGGTGCAGTCGTTCAAGCCCTCAAGCAGATATTCACGGTCACTGCCAGGAACCGGAGTGATGTTCAGGCCGGACAAGTCCACGCCCGCCGCACTGCCGTTGACCGTCAGGCTCAGGCCAGCCCGGATTTGGTCGGCATCCAGGAGCGGTGCGCTGAACAGCAGGCGAGTCACGGCCGGAGACACGTCCGGCAAATCGGCAAACTGCGCTGACAGCGGAATCGTATCAAGGAAGATATTCAGGCTGTCATCCGTGCTGTTGCCGGCAGCGTCCGTCATTCGTACGGTCAGGGTGATGGCGCCATCGACCGGCAGGGTGATTGGGATGTTCATCGCCGTCTCGCCAGCAGCGAATTGCCGGCTGGTCAGCGGGGCGCTGACAGTGGCGCCGGTCATCCGGTAAAGGATTTCCACTTTCAGGCCGCCTTCGGGCAGGACGCCCACAACGGTCTTCTTGCGGCCCCAGGTCACGCCGTCGTCATCTGCAATGCCGTCATCGACGACGATGTGCAGTCCGTCGACGTGTCCAGGCGGGGTGGTGTCAATCGTCCAGGTGATTTCCTTGGTGGCGGTGCTGGCATTGCCGCCCTGGTCGATGATTCCGGAGGCGGCGGCGTCAAAGCGCAGCCGATAAACGCCATCGCCTTGGGTGTAGGCGTCAATCCCGGCAAAGCTGAATTGACCAGGCAATTCGCCGACGCTGACGACAACGTCCTCGCCGAGCGGGACGTTCTGGCCATCACAGGTGAGGGTCAGCCCATCTCGGCTCACGCTGGCTGCCTCCACCGCGCCGTTGAAGTCGATATCCACCTGGTATTCGCCTTCCTGCATGCCGTCGACAACGACTTTCTCCATGCGGGCGATGCTGACGCCGCCATATGCGGCCGTGCTCTTCACCCACATCACCTGCTTGCCGACCTGCCCAGCAGCGCCCTGCCGGTTAGTAATGCCGGCTGCCTGGACGGTCAGGACGTAGAAGCCGTCCTCCATGGTCAATGCGCCCAAGTTTCCGATGCGGTACTGGTAGATTTCGTTGGCGTCATCCTCGGCCACTTTCTCAAAGGTCAAACTCCCCAGTTCCTGCTGACTGACCAGCTGCCCTTGCCGACGCAAAGTCACGTCCGCAGCGGAGAACGTACTGAGGCGAATGCCGTCGCTGAAGAACACATCGATATGCGGCAGTGCCGTCGGCACGACATAGCCGTCCACGCCGCCGAAGCTGACGACCTCCAAGGTGACTTCGGGCTTCTTCCGCAGTGTGACCACGTAGTCCTGCGCATCATTGCCCGGGAAATAGTCAAACATATGCAGGCGCGTTTCGTAAATTGGGTCAGCGCCGTCCGGCAGGGTTCGATCAGTCAGCCAGCAGTTGCGGAATGGGATGTCCTCAACGCCACGTGCGGTGCTGACAATCTCATAGCCAGCAAGCGCCTCCTGCGGGATGTTGACGTAGAACCAAGCGCCGCCGACCTGCGGCGTAACCGTGAACGAATACGTCGGCGGGTCAGCCGGGTCTTCCGAGCCAGCCGCAAAAACCTGACCGCTGACTGTGCAGTCGTCGTACACCTCAACGGGGGTAGGCTCAGCGCCGTTGGCGAAATTTTTGCCTATCCAGAGGGTGTCGGGCGTATCCTGTGGGTCGGAAATATCGTTGACCAAGAAGGCGGTATTGCCCTCAAGGTCCTGCCCGGAACGATGCAGCTCATGGATGTCAACACTGTCAATCAGGCAGATGTCCGGGTTGCCGTTGCTGGTCAGGTGCGTGTAGGTGGCGCTCATGCCGACGAAGTGCCCTTGCAGCGACGCGGTCATCCACCATTGCGCCAGACCGTGGCCGCCGGCTTCGATAGTGCCCAGGTTGACCTGCCCCAATGGCGCTGAATTCGGCTGGCCGTTGAGCGTTGACTCTTCCAAATCGTAGTCCCACAGGGCAAAGTCAATCAGCATGCCCTTGTCATTGCCGGTGATTTCCGGCTGGCCAGAGTCAATGCGGAAATTCTTGGCGTCGCCATAGCCGGGATTGTAGATCAGGACAGACAGTTCGGCCGGATAGCACGGCTCAATCGCCTCGGTCAGGGGGTCGTCGCCCAAAATGTCACGCTGCAAGAAGTAATGCATCTGCAAGCGCGGTCCGGGGAACACCTCAAGGGGCACGGCGGTCAGCTCAATCGTCGCTGTCTCGTCCGAGAAGGGATTGGTGTAGGACAGGATGCCGCCGAAGAAATACATCTTGCTCGTGACCGGCGCGGCCGCGTTTTCAGGGATGAACCGAACTACTGCACTGCCGGTCGTCTTGGGGCCGAGAACGCCGGCGCCGTTGATCGCGGTCAACTCCACAAACCGCTCCGGCAGCTCGCTGATGTCAAACAAATCGGTGCAGTCCTTGCCAAAGGCATCGGTCACCACCAGTTGCAGCCGGACATTCGTCATGTTCTTGTTCTCATGGCCGTTGAACAGCGTCAACGTGCCTTCGAAAGCCTCCCTGGTCAAAGACACGGTCTGCGAAATCTTGATGGTCACCTGGGCGCAGACGGAGCTGGTGCCCCTGAGCTCGGTTTCCATGTACTTGGTGACCTTGAGGTACAGGTCTTGGACCGATTCATAACCCAGAGCCTTGGCCTCGTCCTCGCAGCGAGCCATCTCCCGGGACAGGTCGTAGAGGCGCTTCAGGCTGAGGTAATCTTTCGGATTCGCGCCTTCCGGATAGTCCGGGAAGGCATCCATGCTGCAAGTCTCCCAATAGGCCACGGAGCGGTTCCAGCGCGACACGAAGACATCCAAGTCGGCCGGCTCAACGCCTTCCGGCAGCACGGTCAGCAAGGTGACCTTCTGTGCATCGCTCACTTGGACGGCGATGCCGTTGGGCAGTCCCAAGGACAGAAAAGCGTTGAAAAACGCCCTGACGGCTTCCAGATCAGCATCGCCCCAACAGGGCGCACCGTAAACTTCCCGGAAATACGCCGCTTGCTGTTCCGCCAGATCGACGACGACCTGGAGCTTCTCCTGTGAGTCGGCCAGCCATTGGGGCTTGTGGACATTCTCGTCACCGCGCAGTTCAACCGCGTCGTCACAAGCGCCAATCAAGTCGAGAGCGCAGGAAGCTACGTTGGCACCCGGGATGCCTTCGACGAAGGTGAGGACGCAGCCAAGGCCAACCTTGGTCCAGGACTCGGCGGTGCCTTTTTTAGCTGCGCCCCACACTCCCGACAAGCAATCAATGGCGCCGACGGCGGTGCCTAAGCCGGGGACAAAGCCGATGGCGCACTTGGTCAGCGCGACGCCTATGCCATTGGTGCAGGGCGTGCATCCGGAGTCGGTCGCGGGCGCGGAAGGCACGGGCGGCTCCACCACATGCGACGACCCGCCAGGGCCAGTGGCGACCGGCCCGCCGCCTCCGCCAAAGAAGCCGAAGCCGCTCCCGCCATCCCATCCGCAGAGCGTGCCTTCGACGGAGAAGACCTTGTTGACCCGATGCCACTTGCGATCAAAGCCGCATTCCCAGGACCAGAGGGTCGTAGAAGAGCCACGGCAGTCGCTGGAGCGGGTCGGCGCCACCCCGGTAGCCACCACCGGGATAGTGACCGCCTGCTGCGGCAGCAGGCTGTAGGTTCCCTTGGGATAATTAAAGGCAATGGCGCATTGCGGGCTGTTGAACACCTCCGGCAACGTGAACTCAACGTCGTCGGCGCGGATCAGGCCCTTATTGGTGAGAATTGCGCTGAAGGTGTGCGTCTCTCCCGGTCGCAGGAACGGCATCTTGGCCGGCATAATCGTCTCCACCACCGGCATTGGGACATTGGTCTCATAGACAACGGTCAATTCGATTTCATAGCGATCCTCGATCTCCACCCGCACCACGTCCCAGGAATAGGTGATGGCCTGGTAGTCCAGGAATGCCTCCAGGAAGGTTTCCCGCCCCGGCTGAATCTCGACGTTGTTCGTGTATTCGGCGTGCTTCTCCGCGCTGACCGTGACCTTGCAGAGGCCGACCGGCAGATTTTCCAGGGTGACTTTGCCATTGGCCAGGGTGGTGCCGCGGGCCAGTTCCTGGTTGGTGTAGGGATTGCGCACCACCACCAGGGCGTCCGCAAGATGCGGTGCATGGGCTTCATAGTACGTATAGTCGTCAATAGCGTCCACGGTCAGGCTGCCGGTGCCCTCGGCCACCGCCGTCGCTCGGAACGGCAGCGTCGCGCCGGCAAAGGCATTGGGCGCATTGATCGCCAGTGTGCCGCTCAGCGGGGCGTTAAGGGGCGTATTGCCGTCTGCCGTCAAGGTGAGCAGGAACGAGGTCGACTCTCCCGGCTGAATACTGGCCAGGGTATTGCTGCCGACCAGTTTCATCCAAGTCAGGCTGGGGATGGAAACCGTGATCGGCCCGGTCTCATCCGCCCCCTCGTTGGTAATGGTGACTTCGATGTTGCGCGGCGTCCCGCGGTTGTTTTGCGGGTCCAGCTGCATGGTCACATCCAGTGCGGTCGGCGCCAGCGCCAGCTGGGCGTAGCGCGGCTTGGCATGGAAGTAGGCTGGAATGTCAAGCACGACGCCTTCGTCCGTAGTGACCCTGACGGTGAAGTACTGGTAGTTTCTGCCCTGGGTCGGCGCTGTCCCCTTGACCGTGAACATGACTGTGCGCGTGGCATTGCCCGGCAATTCATCAAGAATCAAGTCGGTTCCGCCGTCTTCGTCCCAAGTCACCTCGCAGTTGGCTGGCGCGTCCACGAGCTGGGCGCGCAGGTTGACCAACGGCACCGGGCTGCGATTGCTCAGCTGCAATGAGCAGACATTGACGTCGTTCATGGTGACTCCCCATTGGACATACCTGGTGGAGGTGTTCTCGCTGCAGACGCTCTTGACAAAGCGCAGCCCGAGAATGTCGAATTCGTCCTGCGCCACTGTGCTTCCCAGCCCGGGGTAGCAAGCGCCGACGGTGACATGGCCGGCCTCGCCCGGCAGCGGCGTGAAGTCAACCGTGAAATTACCGTCAGCATCGCTGGTCACCGGCAGAATCCGGCGCACGCCGTTGACGATGACGTACACGTCCGCGTCAACCGGGCCAACCGACTCGTCCGAGTCAATCCGCAAGGTGCGGCCGGCCAGCGTCACCGGCTGTTCCATCAGGGACGTGACTTGGGCAGGATTAGCCAGCTCGACGGTCGCTCGGTATGATGCCTCCACGGTAAATTTCCCCGACCAAGTGGTGTTGTTGAGCAAGCTGACTTCACGCAGGGTGCTGCGCGGGTTGACGACGACGGCGAAGCGCCAGTTGGCGCCAGGCGCCATCTCCAGCGGGATATTGAGGCGCAGGCTGGCGCTCTGACCAACCTCCAGGCTGCCGATGTAGTTCGTCTCCAGAATCCGATTCTGGTCGTTGAGCATGTCGTTGGCGCTGGCATGGACGGCGAGAGGGATGTTGCCAGTCATATCCATCCGTCCCTGGTTCTTCAAGGTCACTTCTAGCTCATAGACGTCACCGCCGGACAGCGGCTCAGCCGGCGTAGCGACCGAGGTGACCACGTAATCCGGGAAGCTGAGGTCGCTGACCACGACCCAGCAAGCGCCGGGCGCGTACTTGGTCTCCGGCTCGTCCGGCGGCGCGGCGTCGGTGTCAGCATATACGGAGATGAGCTGGTTGCCGTCTTTCTCGCCGTCATCCAGGGTGGCGATGTCCACGGTCACTTCAAGTTCGCCGGCCGGTATCACGACTTCGGTCACGGGCAGGCCGTCCAGGCGGAACTCGAATTCACTATCGTCCGGCTCGCCATTCACGAGCGCGGACAACGCCACAGTGATGGCCGGAAGTCCGTCGCCTGCACGGTCGTTGCGGCGGACGGTCAAGGCGTTCGGATACAACTTCTCGTCGGCGCCAGGCTCCGGCTCTTGCATGGTCGACGGGTTGACCGTCACCTGCAAGGCCGGGCCGTCGTTGTCATAAACCGCCAGGGCGGCGGAAATTTCCGCGCCTGAACTCGGGGTACCGTCGCAATTGCAGCTGGAGGGGACGGAGACCCGACCATTCAGGCTGAGCATGCGGCCACGCCCCAGCACAGTCTCCCCGTCCGCCGCCAGAATCTCGGTGACCTCACGCAAGTCATTGTCTACTACGCCGACCGTGAACTGGACGCGTTCGCGCTCGGCCGGAATGGTGATCGAGGAAGGGAAGATAAGCGCGCCGGCCTCGCTGGGGGTGAAAGCCACCGTGATTTTTTCGCGGCGGTCAGTCTCTCCGCCGGGGACGCGCGGCAGGCGGCGCAGCGTCGCCACGGTCGCGGACGGCCCAGCGCCCTCCGAGACCTCGCCCGGCGAAAAGCTCAATTCCAGGTCCGGGATGTACTTGCGGTATTTGCCGGTGAAGTTGTGGCGTTGATTGGCAGCGACGGTGACAGTCGCGCTCCCGCCATGATCCACGATCAGGATGTCCGGGCGGTGCCAGGTTTCAAAGCCAAATTCATCCAGCACCGAGGTGAATTCGATTTCATACTCGCCCTGCTCCAGGACGACGGAGGCGCCATTGCCCAGCCATTCACCGCCTGGATAGCCGGTCTGCGGATTGGCCTTGACGCGCCATTGGGCGCCGAGATTGCTGGGATTGAGCCAGCCGACCAGGGTGCCGGTGGTAATCTTGCTGTACTGGTAATCCAAGACCAGGTTCTCCTGCGGCAGCACTTTTAGGGTATTGCCTTGCTCGGGCGGCAGGTTCCAGCCATACTGTCCATAGAACTGCAAGAGGCAGTCCTTGCCGTCGTCGTCCTCGACGTCGAAAACGACCTTCTGGCCACTGGCCAGCCAGGCGGTCCAGGGAAATCCCCAGCGCATGGTCGGGGGTTCTTCGCCGGGAGTGTCAGAGGTCAGGTTGACGGTGACGCTTGAGGTGCGCACAAATTCAGCCACATACTCGGTTACGCCTTCGGCCACCGGCATATTGCGCACGGCTGAGGTCGAGCCGTCATTCCAGCGCCGGAAACGGGCGTTCGGCTGCGGCGTCGCCTTAATCTGAATCCATTTGCCGACATGGAAGTTCGGCCCGGACTGGGCAGGTGCGTCCTCGTAGACCATCTCAACCGCGCCCCAGGCCTCCTGGCCAGGCTTGACGCTGCAATTGATCGTGGCGCGTTGCGCAAACACAGCCGTGAAGGTGCGAGACCTGTCAATCACCATGTCCGTGACAACGGGATTTTTGGAGCCGTCCCAAGTCCAGCGCACAAAGTCGCAACCGTCATTAGCAATGGCCTGGTAGGAAATCTTAGTGCCGGCATCAACCACGGCTGAATAGGTGCCGGTATCGTGATTGAGGGTGAATTCAGCGCCGCCGTCATCCGTGATGGCGACCGCGCCAAGCTGCTGCTGGCCCGACCGTGGCTGCACGACGACGTTGCAGACGCGCACAAACATGGCCTGTAAGTTAATGCGGCTGTTGACAATGGCGCCTACGGTGAGTTCGCGCTCGGCCGGCGCGGCCGGGTCGTCAAGCCAGCGGTCAAACCGATAGCCGCTGTAGGGAACCGCAGTGACCGTCACCGGGAATTCATCATACAGTTTCTGGCCCGTGCCGGTGAAGGAGCCGCCGCCGGTCGGCGCCAAGGCCGACACGCTGATCACCGGCTGGTACAAAGCCGTGTACTCCAGGTTGTCAACGCCATCAATATGGATGGTGCGGCTGGGTTCCGTGCTGTCGTTGTCCTCCCATTTGACGAAGCTGTAGCCATAGTAAGGCGTGGCGGTGATGGTCAGGTCCGTGCCCACATCGGGGGTGTAGGTATTGGTGACGCCGCCGCCGGCTTCGCCGGTGGTGGTGATCTTGGCCTTCATGGTGACCGTGCCGGTTTTGCCGAACCGGGCGGTGTAGATGTTGTCCCCAGGCTCGATGTAGACGGTGCGGTACGGATTCGCGCTCTCATTGTCCAGCCATTTGATGAAACGGTTGTTTTGGTCAGGAATGGCCCTGATGCTGACTTGCGCACCAATGTCACGGCGCTGGCCGGGTTGGTAGTCCTGCCCGTTGACCTGGAACTTGCCGGTGCCGTTGCCGGCCGGATCGACTTGCAGGGTCAGGGGCGCCTGGGCGACGAACGACGCCGTAAACAGATAGGACGGATAGTCCCAGATGTACATGGTGATCTCGGCATCGCTTCTGCTGTTGCTATAGTCGCCATACTGATAGTCCCAGCGCTCGAATCGGTTGACGCCGAGGCCCGTGGCCTTGAACCAAAGCGTCGAACCAACGTCGATATACGCACCCCCGTCCTCATCCAGGACGATCTCCTCGCCAGCGTTATTGTCCTTCCGCACTTGCAGCAGACCGCGGCCTTCCTGGCCAGCCGCAGCACGTACCGTCAGGCGCGTCTGCTTGTAGAACCTCGTCTGCGGAGCAAAATACTTGGTCTTATTCCAGTCGAGAGTGACCGTCAAGTCGGAGCCGTCGATTTGGGCGGCATCGACCGCATCCTGGTTAAACTCCCATCCGGCGAAACGGTACGATTCCGGATACTCGACGCTGATGGTGTAGGTGATGGTTCCGTCGGCATTGAGGTCGGTCAGAACCCCGGCGCCGCTGGTGAACGTGATGTCGTCGGCATTGCCGGGGTAGTCGACATTGGCCTGCGGCGCGGAAGTAATGCACCTGGTGAAGTTGCCTTGCAGGGTAATGTCCTGGTTGCAGACGATTAGGCGATCCTGCTCCGTAACGCCGTCGCTCCAGCCAGCGAAGATATATCCAGCTGAAACTCCCGGATAGAATCTGAGCACGGAGTCCTTGGCAACCAGGCGAGCCTCGGTGTAGTTACCCTGCGCATAACCGTTGCCTCGCCAAGGCCACGTGCCGCCTTCGCCGAGGGTGACCTGTAGCTGAACTGCCGGCACAAACATGGCCTTGTAGTCGTTTTCAGCCTGGTCGCCATCCTCGTCAGCGCGAATTTGGAGATTCGCCTGCGCATCGAAGCTATAGAGTTCGTATTGATCGGTGTCAGGATTATAGCGCTGCCATTGCGCCAACATATATCCCGGCGATGGCTCAGCCCGGAACGGTATCCACTCGCCGACTAACCAGCGTTCAGTTCCCAGGAAGGGCTGCCAATCGTCGGCCTGAGTCAACCGATAGCTGACAGCGCCGGCGCCGGGGGGGTCAATTGTCACTTTGGGCACGGCCCTGGGGGCTTTGACGATAAAGCGGTCCAGCTTCAGGTGGCTGATGCCGGGCTGGGACGCCCAGTAGTCGTCAAACCAAAGTGTGCCGGACAGCCAGCCGCCCTTTGTCACATTAAAGTTCGAAGTTTGCCAGGTTGTTCGATGTTTATAATTCGACCAGGTGGCATGCTCTTCCAGCCAAAACTTCCACTCGCCGGCGTCAAAGTTGCCCGGATTGGCCTTGGTTGAGACCAGGCGCCACTGGAAGCTGATTTTTTCCGGCAATTCATCTTCCGGGTAATAGACATAAACGTCAAGATGCGCCTGCTGGCTGGATTTTTCCGGGTATGGCCCTGCCTGCAGGTAGCGGTTGATGACTTGCTGCTGTTCATCGGTCTCCTCAATGATCTGCCATCTGGCCGGGTCGCGGAGCACGAAGATCGCGTCAAAGCAATCGAGAATCTCGCTGAGTTCCTTGGCATTGCGGAAAGTGACGCGGGCAACGCCGCTGCATGGCGCTCCACCTCGGAAGACGCGGGCGCTGACCGTAATGTCATCAGTGGGGTCATCAAGCTCGACGGGGACGCCCCCGTACAATGACCCCGGGGCGGCAGCCGTCGGTACAGCGCCGCCTAAGGCATAGCGGACTGTCAGGCCCGGGCCGTCATCAGCTTCCATAGTGACTTGGAAAGCTTTATTGAAGTACATGAATGCAGATCCGGGCACATCGTCGCGAAGGAAAATCGGCTCTTCAACGCGTTCGCCGCTGATGGTGATTGTCACCAGTCCGCGATATGTTCCGCCGTCAACCCATCCTTGCTGTCCCTGGGTAAAGATGATGGCGGCCTGGCCGCCCAGGTCGCCGCCAGCAGCCGGCCGCGGCCCCAGGAATGCGACATGGCGCAAATCGTCATAATCGGCAAACACGCCCTCGCCCAACGTCGTCACCGACGCCGGAATGACGATTTCGTTCATCCCGAAACAACCGCTGAAGGCGTAATCACCGATGGTCGTGACTGAAGGCGGAATGGCCAGAGACGCAAGCTCCAGACCGGCAAAGGCATGCTCGCCAATGCCGGTGACCGGCAATCCACCTAGCGTGGCAGGGATTTCCAAGACCGCCGGGATTGGCTCCTCCCACGGCCCCCGACCATCGATGTAGGCCATGACCGTGGCGCTGGCGCCGTCCGGATTGACGACATAGGCGAAATTACCCTCCAGCTTCATAAACTGAATCTGGTCAATGTACGCCGCCCCGCCGTCATTCCAGCCCCCGAAGCCCCAGCCGACCTGGAAATCGCCCTCCGGGATGGCAACCGTACACCTGACCCAAGTCTGAGGAGAGTCAAAATAGGAAGGGAGATGCTGCCACGGAATGGGGCTGTCTTCCTTGAAGCCATTGAAGCCTGCGCCGGTCGGATCGATTTCGCCAAAGTAGACAGCGATGCTTTCCCGTTCCGGATAAATCCAGCACGAGAGCAGTCCCGGGCCGGTGACCTGGGTCATCAGCTTCGTCATCCAGGGTGGGTTGTCCTCCGGGCGGCCAAGATCGACCAGCACCGAGCTGCCGCCGACCTTGAACTGGTCGGTGCTGACACTCCAGTATTGCGGGTCTTCCAAGGCGAATTCCAGAATATGATTATCAAGTGCGTCGGCATACTCATTCCAGCGCAGATAGCTCCTGACCATCGTGCCCGAGCAGCGGCTATAGCCGGGAACGCCACGCGTGCCATTGGCAGGACGGATGGCGTAACTCCGAAAAGCAGCGCTCACAGTCAAGTTGTACGTCCATTGCGCAGCGCCGGCGACTGCGGTAAAACCGCCGTTGCTTTCGCCAGGCGTCAAAATCGTCTGAACGAAGGTTGCGCCGTTATCTTCCGAACGCTCGACCAGCAATTTGTCGCCTGGCAAAGGCGCCTGCAACGTGAAGATGACGTTGACGCTGTCAATGAACGAGGTCTTGTCTCCCGATGTGGAAATCTCCGGCAGCGGGATCGGCTCGCCGGTGAGAGATTCAGTTCGATAGCCGTGGAACCTGCCTTCCTCGTCCAGACCCTCCGCCCAGGCTGCTTGGTGAGCGGCTTGATAGACAACCATGGCGTTGCCAAGGGAATCTGGATCACTAGCCAGCCCCTCTGCCCCAACCGCTGGTGGCGGCCCCATGAAAAAAATGACCAGGTCGTCGCAGTAGTTAAAAGCCAGGTTACCCAGTGATGTCACGCTGGCGGGAATGCGGATGGCCGGAATGTCTATGCTCTCAAAATCGTCCCCGCCCAGCATATGTGCCGGCAAGGTCGTAATGCCCTCAGGGAGAATGCACTCGCGCAGGGGGACATTAAGTTCGAAGCATCCATCGCCCAAGGTGATGTCATTCCCGCCGCGCTCAGCGAACACGATGCTGGTCAGCTTGCACCAGCTGAACGCATCTTCGCCGATCTCTGTCAAGCCTGCTGGCAATGCCAGCTGCTCCAACCGACAACCGTAGAAGGCCCCCGCTCCGATGTATTGCAGCGTCGAGGGCAGGGTCACCGAAGACAGGGCGCTGAATGAAAAGGCATCCGCTTCAATGCGCTGCAGCCCTTCGGGCAAAACCACGGTCGTAAGGTTTTCATTGCCTGTAAAGGCGTTAGCGCCAATGACGGTGACTGGCTTTCCCGCAAACGTCGCCGGGACATTCACCTCGGCAGCGTCACCAAAATATGCCGCAACCACATAGCTCTCGCCGTCTTCATTGAGCAGGAACACATACCCCTGCTCGTCAGCAGGATACCAACGCACTTCGTCAAGCAAGACATAATGCTCGGTTTGACCAGGCAGGCTGCCAGACGCCTGGTTTTCAAAGCACCACTGCACCGTGGTCGGCTCGGTCAGCGGGAGTTTCAACTGGTGGAAACGCCATTCTCCGTCCGCGTTTCCGCTGTATTCAATGGTTTGCCAATAACCGCCGTTAATGCGGAGGTCAAGTTGGCCTTGTCCGGCTTTCTTCACCCAAAAAGTCAGCACCCCGGGTTCCGTCAAGGTAGTGCTCAACATACTGCGGGTATAAGTGCCGGACGAATAGTAGTAGCCGGTGGCGCCGGAGCGGGCGGCGGCCGCGCCATCATGCGTTGCCTCTGGCTCCGTCACCACGGTCCACGGGTAAGACGGGTCTTGCACACTGGAGGTGGTGAACTCCAGCAGTCCACCCGGCACGTTCAAGGCCGCATTCAGAGTCGTCTGGGCTCGCATCAAACGCCCCCCCAAGATGACCAACACCAGGAGACACACGCCCGAAAGACGGTATCGATTGTTTGTCTTCATGATTTCACCCCTTTGCCTTCATGTAAACCTGAATCCGTGAAGTAATATCCAGAAAAAGGTCAAAAATAGTTGACAACCCGTTGATTTGCAGTACATTACGATATCATCCTAAGGTCGTAG
>Ga0123335_1004654_pt1 | contig 17487 bp, 14 predicted proteins | sample BiotimSIPDNA_2_FD_89707 | JGI IMG/M metagenome (GOLD analysis project Ga0123335, IMG submission 89707) | Anaerobic biogas reactor microbial communites from Washington, USA - Biogas_R2 time_0 SIP DNA | ecosystem: Engineered > Bioreactor > Anaerobic > Unclassified | place: Washington, USA...
CACCTGTGTGGAGAAGGATTCAAACCCCTTATTGGCATTCAGTTTATATACTTTTATTTGTTTGCCTTCCTGAAGAAGGGCAGGGTGGTTGGCAAAGCGCATGTAGACGAGGCGCTGGTTCCGGGCCAGTGCCTTTTCCACGAAGGGATTGACAAATTTCTTATAGTCCTCAATCGAGTCAACCTGAAGGACAACATTGTCACCCATTTGCAGGTAACCCAGTATTTCATTCAAACCGTTTATGCCTGTGCTGACGCGGGGGTAAGGAGTCATAAAATCTTTCCTTTATTCCAGGGATTCTTACGGAACAAATTTGTACACCAAATATGGACTTATTTGTTCCTGATCATTATTGTAAAAATCAGGATCATATTAAATATAATTAGCATTATCAGGTACTTGCCTATAATAAGCCAGACCGGTCAATCTTTCGTTTCATTGCGCAGGACGCTAAATCACTTCCACCTTTCCATGTATATCAATTTCTGTGCCATGAATATTTCATGGATGAGATGAATCTCTTTCGAACTTAATTTTTCCTGCGACCGGATCATGACATTTTTGCACAGTTCTCGATGAACCATTTCCATAGAGCCAATTGTTTTTTACCGACATTTCGGTTTTCTACATGGACAAATCATACAATAATGTTCGAATTTATTGATGGAATTATTCGATTATATACGAGTTAAATCAATAACTAATCAATCATCAGCCGGTTTGGCACCATCCTTGCGCTAGCAAAATCTGAAAGAAAATTTAAAAAAGGAGGTATTGATCATGAATTCTGGAGATACAGCATGGGTTTTGATGGCCAGCGCGTTGGTCCTTTTAATGACCATACCGGGACTGGCATTTTTCTACGGGGGATTGGTTCGCCGCAAGAACGTCCTCTCTATTTTGATGCAATGTTTTATTATTGTCTGCGTCATCAGTTTACAGTGGGTTTTGTTCGGATACTCACTGGCTTTCGGGCCGGACTTCCACGGTATCATCGGCAACCTGGACTGGGCCGGGCTCAAAGGAGTGGGAGCAGCGCCCAATCCTGATTATGCCGCAACGATTCCTCATTCGGTATTCATGATTTTCCAGGCCATGTTCGCTATTATTACGCCTGCCCTGATCATCGGCGCGTACGCGGAACGGGTAAAGTTTCCGGCTTTTCTGCTTTTCACGCTGCTGTGGGCTACATTTGTTTATGATCCTCTGGCGCACTGGGTCTGGGGGAAGGGTGGTTGGCTCAAGGCCATGGGCGGGCTGGACTTTGCAGGTGGAATCGTTGTGCATGTGAGTTCCGGTATTTCGGCCCTGATCCTGGCGTTATTGCTTGGTAAGCGCGTCGGTTACAATCACAAACCGATTCGTCCGCACAACCTGCCTTTTACCGTTTTGGGTGCGGCACTTCTGTGGTTCGGCTGGTTCGGGTTCAACGCAGGCAGCGCCCTTGCAGCTGACGGCCTTGCGGCTAATGCCTTTGTGACCACCCATACAGCAACGGCCGCGGCCGGTTTGACATGGGCCTTGATTGAGTGGTGGCACAACGGAACCCCGACGATTCTTGGCGCGGCGACCGGTGCAGTTGCAGGCCTGGTTGCCGTCACTCCCGCCTGCGGTTTTGTCAATCCGATGAATGCCATGTGGATCGGCATCACGGTTGCCTTTATCTGCTACATCGCTGTTGCCGTCATCAAAAGCAAACTGGGGTACGACGACTCTCTGGATGCCTTTGGTGTGCATGGAGTTGGCGGAACGATCGGGACCATTGCCACGGGATTATTTGCGGAAAAAGCGGTCAATGCCGCGGGCGCGGACGGCCTTTTGTTCGGGAATCTCCATCAGTTCGGGGTTCAATTCCTGATGCTGGTGGTGACGATCGCCTTTGCCGCGATCATGACCTTTATCATTTACAGGATCGTGGATGCGGCCATCGGTATGCGGGTTGAAGAGAAAAACGAAATCATCGGCCTCGATCTGACCCAGCAAAGCGAAGCTGCTTACACCGTCATTGAATAGGAGGATCATACCATGAAATTAGTTATTGCCATCATACAGCCGCACAAACTGGAGGCAGTTAAAAGAGAGCTGGAAGCGGTGGACGTGAATTTAATGACGGTCACCAATGTGGTCGGGCAGGGAAGGCAGAAGGGTGTTACGGAGATTTACCGTGGCGCCAAAGAGGCAGGCGGCCTGCTCAACAAAGTCCGCCTGGACATTGCGGTCAACGAAGCGTTTGTCGAACCGACCATCGCCGCTGTCAATCGGGGTGCGCATACCGGATCGGTGGGCGACGGCAAGATCTTTGTGGTGGAGCTTGCCGAATGCATCCGCATCAGTTCCGGCGAGCGCGGCCCGATGGCCATTGGCTGAGGTTGTGACCATGGATAATGTCAAAACATCTACAATATCAAGCAGATTAGAGCGTTGTGTTTCAGACTGCGAAAAAACGGTCATCCTTCACGCACTGAAAAGGGCAGAAGGTGATGCCGTGGTGGCGGCGCGGATGCTGGGAACAACGAAACGTGTTTTGGCGCGCAAAATCCTGAAATATGAAATCGATTGCACACAATTCGAATCTCGATAACTGAAAAGGAGAAACAAAAAGACTATGAGACTGAACATGACAGGAATACGAATATTGATGATCCTATTGCTGATAATATTTTTATTTCCGGGGTTTATCCTGGCGGAAGAAGCCTCCGGAAAGGCACTGGAATCTGAACAGGCGATTGAAGAGAAACCGGCTGCAGAATCAAAAGAAAGTGAACAAAAACAGGAGAAATACGGGATAACCGGCGAAGTAGCCGCCAGTATTTTAAGTGCATATATCTGGAGAGGGCAGGAGATGACGCGTCATGGCTGGGTGGTTCAGCCGTCGGCGACCATTGGCTATAGAGGTTTTTCAGTAAATATATGGGGAAATATTGATGCACGCCCTTACTCCGCCGGAGAGGAGCAATATTCTACTCATTTATCAGAAATGGATGTCACTTTGTCTTATACACACAAATTCGGCATCGTATCCCTGGGCGCCGGTTATATCTATTACGGCCTGGCGGCATTTTATCCCGGCGGTACCGATCCGCTGGATGCCCAGGAGATATTTGTGACCATGAGCGTGGATACTGTTCTCACACCGACTTTGACCATTTACAAGGAGATCGATCACTATCATCAATGGTATGCAACGCTGGGTGTCTCACATACCTTTAAATTGCATGAGAGAGTCGGTTTGAAACTGGCAGGCCAGATCAGCTACCTCAAAAGCCAAGACGAAACAACCTATCCGAAATTTGATTCGGATTCACTGGCTACAACAGACAAGTTCAACAATTTCCATGATGCAATGGTTACGGTTTCCCTGCCGGTCACCGTGACGAAGAACATTACGATTACGCCGTTGTTGACGTATGTTTTCCCGCTGTCGAATGATGCGAGATATGAGATGAAGGCCCGTGGGCTGCAGGGCACACTGTACCCGTCAGACAAGGACAGCTCTTCATTTCTTTACGGTGGGGTAAATTTCAGTTTTGCTTTCTGAAAGGAGACCGATTTTTTCACTGCGGCGATTGATCCGGATCAATCGCCGCGTTTGATGGGAAGTTTTCACGATAGAACGTAAGGAGAATCATGATGAAACTTGTCATAGCAATCGTACAATCCGACAAACTGCAGGATGTCAAGCAGGCACTGCGAAACGTCAAGGTAGGTAAAATCACGGTGTCCAATGTGGTGGGCTGCGGAGCACAGGTCGGTAAAACGGACACCTCCGATGGGGTTATTACTGATGGAAACCTTCTGGATCGTGTGCGTTTCGAAGTCGCTGTCAACGATGACTATGTTAAACCCACGCTGGAAGGGATTATTGAAGGTGCGCGCACCGGAAATATTGGCGATGGCAAAATTTTCATTGTTCCACTGGAGGAATGCATCCGCATCCGTACGGGGGAAACGGGACGATTGGCCATCGGATAAGGTGTTAAAAAGGAGATGATCATTCAATGAAAGCCCATTATTTCAAACATGTGCCTTTTGAAGATCTCGGCAGCATCCGTTCGTGGCTGATGAAAGACAGCTACACCATCACCTGTACGCCTTTTTTTGAATCGGCAGACCTTCCCGTTTTGCAGGAAATTGACCTGCTGATTGTGATGGGTGGACCGATGAGCGTCAATGACGAAAAGATCCATCCGTGGCTTGTTCCGGAGAAAAAATTTATTCGTCAAATGATCATGTCCGGTAAACCGGTTTTGGGTATTTGCCTGGGCGCGCAGCTTATCGCCAGTGCAATGGGGGCAAAGGTGTATCCGAATTCCATGAAGGAAATCGGATGGTTTCCGGTCTATGGCATTCCATCAGACGACAGTTCCGTATTTTGCTTCCCGCAATCGTTGGAAGCTTTTCACTGGCACGGAGAAACATTTGACCTGCCTGTGGGAGCAACGCACATCGCAAAAAGTGATGGATGCAAAAATCAGGCGTTTCAACTGGGCCGATCGGTCATTGGTTTACAGTTTCATCTGGAAACTACACCGCAGTCCGCACGGGAACTTGTAGCGCATTGCCGAAACGAACTTGTCCCTGCGGCCTGTATTCAGACGGAAAAGGAAATTTTGTCCGCAGAGGCTGCACAATATCAATCCATCAACCGTCTGATGGACAGGATCCTGGCATTCCTTTCGCGAAACATTTGATTACTTGTTTCTGCGTTCGTCAATATCGCCCGGATACATCATGGCGCCCGGTCCCCTCTCGCGTGTCCGGACCCGGATGACATCCTCGACAGGTGTCACGAAAATAATGCCGTCGCCGGTTTCTCCTGTATATGCAGATTGTAGAATTGTTTCCAGCGCGGCGTCCAGGTTGCGTGTGTTTAAGACAATGTTGATCTGAATTTTGGGAAGCATATTGACCTGATAGGTTCCGGCGCGTCCAACCAGCTGCACACCGCCCTGCCGTCCGTGTCCCCGTACTTCAAATGTGTTCATCCCCACGATTCCAATCTCTTTGAGGGCATCGATAACGTCGTTTACCTTATCTTCACGAATAATCGCTTCGATTTTTTTCAGCATGGTAAATTCTCCGTATAAAATGTTTTATGGGTTGCCAATTCAGGATTCATCATCTGGTCGTCAGTAGGATCGCTCCCCGTGGGAACTGATGTCGAGCCCCACGTCTTCTTCAATCGGGCTGACCCTCAATCCGATGCTCATATGGAGCGCCTTGGCCAACACATAGGTCATGGAGAAAGAAAAGATGATCGTGACAATCACAGCGGTAATCTGAATGGCAAGCTGGGCAGGATTACCGAAAAACAGCCCGTTGGCGCCATCCGCGTTGACCGCCACGGTGGCGAACAAACCCGTAGCGATCGTGCCCCACATGCTCCCCATGCCATGGCAGGCCCAGACATCCAGGGATTCATCCAGTTTCCGTCTTTCCCGGAAACGCATCGCGTAATAGGCCAGGGGCGCAGACACAGTCCCGATCACCATGGCGGCCAGAGGTGTAACAAATCCGCAGGCCGGTGTAACAGCAGCAAGTCCAACCACCATTCCTGTTGAGATTCCGAGTGTGCTTGGCCTTCCGTCCAGCCAGGACAGCAGCATCCAGACCAGACCGGCAGAGGCCGCCGATGTGTTGGTTGTGACGAGGGCGTTGACCGCCACACTGTTTGCACCAAGGGCGCTGCCTGCATTGAACCCGAACCAGCCTACCCACAGTAACCCGGTTCCCAAAACCGTAAGGGGAATATTATTCGGCTCCATCGGGACCTTGCCATGGCCTTTTCGTGGACCAATGACCATGGCAAATGCCAGCGCTGAAAAACCTGCGGCAATATGAACAACCGTCCCGCCTGCAAAATCAAGAACGCCCATTTCCTTCAGCCATCCCCCCTGTCCCCAGACCCAGTGGCAAAGCGGATCATACACCAGGGTTGCCCAGAGAAGGCTGAAAAGAAGAAAACTTTTGAATTTAACTCTTTCCACGAAGGCGCCTGTGATAAGTGCAGGAGTAATCACGGCAAACATCATCTGAAAAGCGGCGAAAAGTTCATGGGGGATGGTTTTTGCGTAAGCCGTATTCGGCTGGCTGCCAACCCCCTGAAAACCCAGGAAATCCAGTCCGCCGATGAATCCCCTGATATCGGGACCAAACGAAAGGGAATAACCGTAAAGCACCCACTGGACCCCGATCAGAGACATGAAAATATAACTCATCGTTAACGTGGATAGAACATTTTTCCGCCGCACCATGCCGCCATAAAAAAACGCCAAAGCGGGCGTCATCAAGAGAACGAAAGAACAACACACTAATATCCAACCTGTATCGCCTGTACTGATTTGAGAACCCATGATGTCGATTTTCCTCCCATTGGTATATCGTGATACCAGACAGCAAAGTTCCTGCCACAATATATTATTGATTAAATACTGGTAGTTCTGTGTTTTGTCATTGGGCTGGCCACCGCATATTTGTGCAGTTTGAAAAATAGTAAAACAAAATTGTATTAAATGTCTAATGGTGTTCAGGCAGAAATCCGGCTGTATTCTGGCAGCTGTTTGTCATGAATGTAGAAATAATAGAACAATATTGTCTAATCGTACATTCTATATTATTTTTAAATACATTAATAATTACAATAACTAATAGATCATCAACCTGTTCGGCATTAACTTTGCTTTCATTTCGGACAAAAACTGGAAGGGAAAGATAGCCTTATCATAAATAACTTCATCCGTGTTTTCAATTTCTGCACTGAGGGGTCGTCTAAAGGCAGGACAACAGGTTCTGGCCCTGTGAATCGAGGTTCGAGTCCTTGCCCCTCAGCCATTTCCTTCATGACGGATCAGAACAGAATTTCATCTTTAGCCATCTTTTTTTATTCTATCTAAAATATGGTTTCTTCTTTGCATTATATCCAAAAGTGACAAAATACCGGTTGAACTTGGTACAATATTGTCACATAATATAAATATAATTTGATCCATCAGGTTTATGAAAAAATTATCCAATTTTTACTGAGGAAATAAAAAGTGAGTATTCACAGTTATGAAGAATTAGCAGCTTTGCACGCGATTGCTAAAATTCTGGCACAGCCGGACGACCTGCATGACCGGTTGGAGAATATCCTGAAGGAAATGAGTATACGGCTTGGGATGCAGCGCGGTATGATTTCACTCTTGGACCGTGAAAGGAAGGAAGCCTGGCTGGATATTGCCCATGACTTCAATATCGACGGGATGGAGGTTACCTACAAACCGGGCGAAGGCATTACCGGAAAAGTGGCGGCGACCGGCCGCCCGATGGCTGTGGCCAATCTTGGCCAGGAAACGCATTTTCTGGATCGTACCGGTGCGCGCCGTCATTTGAATCGCGCAGAGCTTTCCTTTCTTTGTGTTCCAATCATGTACGACGGAGAAGTGATCGGCGTTTTATCTGCGGACAAGGTAGCCAGGGAGGTTGAAAACCTGGATAAAGAACTGGCGATGCTTTCTTCGGTAGCCGAGTTGATGTCTAAGATCGTGCATATTCGGGCACTGGAAGAAGAAAACCGCCGTCTGCGTAAGATTGTTGGCAGTGGTCACTCCCCCTCGATGGACATTATCGGTCATTCCAAAGCCATGCAGGAAGTCTTCGGACTGGTGGCGCAGGTTGCCGATTCCAATACCACGGTTTTGATCACCGGTGAGACAGGGACCGGTAAAGAACTCATTGCCCGGGCCATTCACAATAACTCTCCGCGCAAGGACGGGCCGATGGTGCAGGTCAACTGTGCCGCGATTCCTGATACGCTGATAGAAAGTGAATTGTTCGGCCATGAAAAAGGCGCTTTTACCGGAGCGCTTGCACACCGCCGGGGGCGCTTTGAAGAAGCCAACGGCGGTACCATATTTCTGGATGAGGTCGGCGAACTTTCCGCTGCTGCACAGGTCAAGCTGCTGCGCGTTTTGCAGGAAAAGAGGTTTCAACCGCTGGGGTCCTCACGGGTGGTCAACGTCAATGTACGGATCATTGCCGCCACCAATCGGAATCTGGAACAGGATATTTTGTCCGACCGTTTCCGCGCGGATCTGTTTTATCGTCTGAATGTCTTCCCCATCTATTTGCCGCCGCTTCGTGAACGGGGCAGCGATGTGATTCTTCTGGCGGATCACTTCCTTCTGAAATACAACAAGGAAATGGGAAAGAAGGTCAAAAGAATTTCAACCGCTGCCATTGAAGTTTTTCTGTCCCATAAATGGCCGGGGAATGTCCGCGAACTGGAAAATTGTATGGAGCGGGCGGTATTAATGACCAGGACCGATCAGGTGGACTGTGTGCACCTGCCTCCGTCTTTACAGATCAAAGAAAGAGAAACAGACCGCAAAGATCGCAGCAAGCTTTCTTCCGTTGTTGAAGCGCAGGAGAGAACGCTGATTATCGATGCGCTCACAGAAACGGGCGGCAATCAGACCAAAGCGGCAAAAATGCTGGGTACGACGAAACGTATTATTCAGTACAAGATATCGAAAATGGGCATTGATCCAAAGCATTTCCGTAAAAACAACAAAGATTCCAATGTGTGAGAAACGTTTTTGTCCGTTTGCGGGCTGAAGCTGCGCTTCCTGCCAAAGCGTCATGTAAGCAAGCGGTACAATAATGTTTCATTCTCAAAAAAGATAACAAATTTGTTTGTTTTTTCATAAAATACAGAGCCAAAAAATTTTCATCCATGATATCTTTTTTTTATTTTATTAAATTTTTCATTTCCTGCCTGCTGCTTTATATACACGACAGAGCAAATCATGGAAGCACTTGACAAGACTCAATTCCTCTCTTTCCGGAACTTACCATTATAAACAATCCATATGCGTAAAAGAATAAATCATCACTGACGTGGATGCATTTTCACCTATCCTCCGCCTCTGGCATGACTCTGGCAATCATGAATTCAGGTACGGGTTTATCAGACAGCCCGAGTTCAGGGAGGAATATTTTTTTATGTGTCGTTTGTTTGCCGTCACCAGTAATGAACCACTTTCACCGATGATGGCCATCGATGCCCTTAATGTGATGAAAGAAGGGCATGACGGTTCGGGACTGGGCTTGTTCTTGACAGATCTCGGAGGTGACTTTGAAAAATTTAAAAACGAGCCGATTCTTTCGGGAATCTTTTCCAACGAAGGCATCAAAGCGCTGGACCGTTTCATGATAGATCTGGATTTCATGGTCAAATACAAACTGTCTTTCCGTCCGACAAAGACAACCCCCGCCGGGACCCCCAGGAGAGACAACTATGTCATCCGTGTTTATGAATATCCGGCGGAATGGGAAGGTTTGAGCCCGGAGGAGATTCAATTCCGGCTGATGATGGTGCAACTGCAGCTTCGGGAAATGGGAGCGAAAGACAATTCCATGCTGATCTTCAGCTTCTGGCCGGACATCATCATGATCAAGGAAGTGGGAGACCCTTTAACCGTTGCCCAGTATCTGGGATTGGACCGGAAGGAACTTTTGGCGCGCACCATTCTCAGCCAGGGCCGTCAGAATACAAACTATTCAATTGATATTTACGCCTGTCACCCGTTTTTTATCCAGGGGATGGCAACCATGACCAATGGGGAAAACACGGCATTTGTGCCCATTCGTGAATTTCTGATGTCGCGTAATTTTCCGGGCTATACGGGCTACCAGTCCGATTCGGAAGTTTTTACCCACATTCTGCATTACATGCAAAACAAACTGGGTATGGGCATGGAGATGTACAAACACATTATTACACCCCTGAAAGATGAAGAGCTTGACAGACATCCGGACGGAGCGCTGTTGAGAAAGTTGAAACAAAGCTGCCGTCCTTTGATCATCGACGGTCCGAACTGTGTGATCGGCTGTTTGCCCGATAAGTCGATGTTCATGGTACAGGATTCTAAAAAGCTGCGTCCCGGAGTGGTGGGTGGACGTCCGGGCATTTTCGCTTTTTCATCGGAAATGTGCGGACTGGACGCGGCAATCCCGGAGAGAGACATCAACCTGGACGACCAGCCGATGCGATATGAAACCGTCATTGTTCGCCGTGAAAGGCAGGAGATAGAAAAATGGAACCAATGGGACGCCTTACCCCCTCTGCATTGAGCACCAAAGACCTGCCCTGGCAGATTCTCTGGAACAAGGAAAAGTGCACACTGTGCGGAAGCTGCGCGGCTGTCTGTCCCGTGCGGGCCATTGATCTGGGCGTGCACCGGAAACGTACACTTCAGGTGCCGGTTGGCCTGGAAACCAGATCAGGCAACCTTGTTTCCATTTATCACGGGATTGACCAGCGCACAGACCCGGCACACGCCTGCATGGGATGCGGCATGTGTACGATGGTTTGCCCCAATGGAGCTATTGCACCGATGCGCAGTAATGAAATAGACAAGCTGCGTTTTCATATCAATCAAAACGGTGAACCGCGCAGGCGAGGCGGCCGCAGAAACAATCCCGACAGTGTTCTGGATAAAATCAAGTTTGTCCGCATTTCCATGCTGACCGACCCGGCGTTGGATGCGGGGCGCCATGAGTTTGAACTGCGCACATTGCTGGGCAGGGTCCTGCCGCCGGACGAAATGCTGAAAGTCAGCCGTGAGTCCGGCTGGATGCCGCCGGTTCGGGAAATCTATCCACTGGTGATCGGCAGCATGTCTTTCGGCGCTTTGTCTCCGAATATGTGGGAAGGCCTGCAAATGGGTGTGACCTACCTGAATGAAGAACTGGGCATGCCTGTCCGCATCTGCACCGGCGAAGGCGGTTGCCCTCCGAGGCTTTTAAAGTCGCGCTTCATCAAATATGTTATCCTGCAGATCGCCAGCGGCTATTTCGGCTGGGATGAAATTATCCACAGCCTGCCCCAGATGAAGGAAGATCCATGCGCCATTGAAATCAAATACGGCCAGGGAGCCAAGCCCGGCGACGGTGGCCTGCTGATGTGGTATAAAGTCAACAAACTCATCGCCGCGATCCGCGGCGTGCCGCAGGGCATCAGTCTGCCCAGCCCGCCCACGCATCAGACAAAATATTCGATTGAGGAGGCGGTGGCCAAGATGATCCAGTCCATGTCCATGGCCTGGGGATTCCGGGTTCCGGTATATCCGAAAATATCCGCAACGAGTACGGCGATGGCCGTCCTCAACAACTTGACCAGAAACCCCTACGCGGCCGGACTGGCGATCGACGGCGAAGACGGAGGCACAGGAGCTGCATACAATGTATCGATGGATCATATGGGGCATCCCATCGCCAGCAATCTGCGCGACGCATATCTAACCCTGGTCAAACTGGGTAAACAAAACGAGATCCCCCTTTTCGCGGGCGGCGGCGTCGGAAAAAACGGCAATCTGGCCGCCAATGCCGCCGCCTTGATCATGCTGGGCGCAAGCGGCGTACAGACCGGGAAATACGTCATGCAGGCAGCTGCGGGCTGTCTGGGTTCGGAATCCGACCGCTGCAATGTCTGCAATATCGGCGTTTGTCCCAAGGGGATCACCTCGCAGGATCCGCGGCTGGACCGCAGACTGGATCCGGAAAAAGTCGCAGAAAGACTCGTGGATATGTATGTAAGTTTTAATACGGAATTAAAGAAAATTGTCGCTCCGCTGGGACGTTCCACGTCTCTGCCGATCGGTATGTCGGATGCGCTCGGCATTAGTGACGCGGATGCAGCCCGGCGTCTCAATATCAAGTATGTGCTGTAGATCATGAAACAGGGAAGCAACATGACCAAAAGAGATTCGATTAAAATTGACGGACTGGAAAATAACATCCGTGTTGAATCGCGGATCATGGAAGAGCGTATTCAGAAAGCCGTGGAAGCCGGGTATCGGCAAATTGAAGTAACGGCCTATGGCCAACACGGCATCGGTGGACGTCTGTGGAAATCCGGCGAAAAACAAATTAAAGTCGATGTGCTGGGTACTTCCGGCCAGCGCCTGGGTTCGATGGGATTTGCCAATACGGTTATCGAAGTGTTTGGTCCTGCTTCCGATGATATTGGTTGGCTGAATGCCGGAGCTGAAATTATTGTGCATGGCGATGCGACCAACGGTGTGGCCAATGCCATGGCGCAGGGCAGGATCTATATTGACGGTGATATTGGCGCACGCGGAATGACCATGACCAAGCACAACCCCCGATTTGAAGCGCCCCAACTCTGGGTGTTCGGGAAGGTGGGAGATTCGTTTGCCGAATTTATGGCGGGCGGCAAGATTTTTTTCCGGGGGATGCAGGAAAATTACAGCCGGGCCGATGCAAAACTATTGACCGATCTTCCCGAAGAGGAATGGCAGTGGCTGCAAACCAATATGAAACGATTTTTGCAGGCTGTCGGAAAACAGTATTTATTTGATCAACTGACTTCACATCGCAAAGAGTGGAATCTTCTGGTGGCCAGAAAGCCCTCCGAAAAACTTGCGCGGGATGTCCGCCCGATGGCCCGTTTCAGAGAAGAGATATGGGACGGTGAACTGGGGAAAGGCGGTGTGATCGGGGATTTGTCGAGCCTGGATCGTTCGCCCATCGGTCTTTTACCGACTGGCGGGCTCAGGCGCTTTGTTCCTGTATGGGCCAATGAAAAATATCTTCCCCCCTGTCAGTCCGCGTGTCCAACCGGCATCCCGGTGCAGAAGAGATGGGAACTGATCCGTCAGGGGAAAATCGATGAAGCGGTCGATCTGGCCCTGCAATATACGCCTTTTCCGGCAACGGTTTGCGGTTATCTTTGCCCGAACCTCTGTATGCAGAACTGTACACGCCGCCGGGTGAGCCTTCCGGCCATCGATATCAGGGTTTTGGGAAAAGCTTCGCTTTCGGCGAAAACACCGGCTCGTCTTCCTGGTACCGTTAAAAAGATTGCCGTGATCGGAGGCGGCGCAGCGGGATTATCCGTAGCCTGGCAGTTATGGATGAAAGGCCATGAACCCGTGATCATCGAAGGGAGAAAAAAACTGGGCGGCAAAATCACAGATTCCATTCCCCAAAGCCGTATTCCTGCTGACGTGGTGGAGCATGAAATCAACCGGCTGGCCAAATCTATCCGTAAAATGCAGTTGGGAAAGCCTTTAACAAAGGAACGGTTTTTGAAGCTGAAACAGGAAAATGACTATTTGGTCATTGCCACGGGGGCCGTGAAACCCAGGAAATTGAATGTTCCCGGCATGGAAAAAGCGCTGACCGCTCTGGAGTTTTTGCAGCAAAGCAAACTGGATTGCGTCACGGTGGGTCAAAAGGTGGTAATTATCGGTGCCGGAAATGTCGGATGCGATGCGGCAACGGAGGCTTTTCGTCTGGGAGCGCAAAGCGTAACGCTCATCGACATTCAGCCGCCGGCCTCTTTTGGGATAGAAAGGGAACATGCCGAAGCGGCGGGGGCAAAATTTTTATGGCCGCGTTTTACAAAAGCAGTGACGGATGAAGGGGTAGAATTGACGGATGGAGAACTGCTGCCGGCGGAAACCGTCATTGTTGCTGTGGGTGACATGCCGGATCTGTCCTTTCTGCCGGATGAAATCCGTACAGAGAAAAATTTTATCACGGTGGATGAAACATACGCAACCAGTGATCCTCAGGTTTATGCGATCGGTGATGTGGTTCGTCCCGGTCTGCTGACCGACGCCATCGGCGCCGGGCGCATTGCGGCACGTACCATTGACGGCCTTTTGAGAGGTGCGTCGGAAACCTATGACAAGCTGCCGGCCATTCAATATGAGCGGGTCAAGCTTCAGTATTTCGATTCCCGCATGGGAGAATTCACCGACACGTCGTCCTGTGCAAACAGCTGCGCTTCATGCGGTGCCTGCCGGGACTGCGGCATGTGCGAAGAAATTTGTCCACAAAATGCCATTACCCGCAAAGAGACGGCCGGCGGAGGTTTTGAATATATTGTCAATGATGAAAAGTGTATCGGCTGCGGTTTCTGTGCAGGAGCCTGCCCAACCGGCGTTTGGGAAATCATGGAGAATGAACCTGTTGAATAAAACATTATTTGAGTACATGGAAAGGATGGAGACGTTATGAAAAAATTAAACCCGATTCTGGCAGCGGAAAGACAATATGTAATCGAAAAAGAAAAGTTTGTCCCCGTATCGCAATATTTTGGAGAGGATACCTTCAGCAATAAGGTAATGAAGGAGAAACTTCCCAAAGATACCTTCAGGAAATTAATGGAGGCAATTAATGAAGATAAAATGCTGGATGCCGAAACAGCGAATATTGTCGCTCATGCAATGAAGGAGTGGGCACTCGACAAGGGTGCAACACATTTTGCACACTGGTTTCAACCGATGACAGGAATCACGGCTGAAAAACATGACGCATTTGCCGATCCCTGCGGACCCGGCGCTGTGATCGAACGGTTTTCCGGAAAGCAGCTGGTGCAGGGTGAACCGGATGCATCTTCTTTCCCCTCCGGCGGTATCCGTGCAACATTTGAGGCTCGCGGTTATACGGCCTGGGATATGTCTTCCCCCGCTTTTATCAAGCGCAACGGCATTTCCACGACGCTGTGCATTCCCACGGCTTTCATTTCCTATACCGGTCAGGTCCTGGATAAGAAAACGCCGCTGCTGCGCTCCATCCGCGCACTCAGCAACAGTGCCGTCAAAATGCTTAAACTGCTGGGTGCTAAAAACGTGAAAAAGGTCCATTCCAATCTGGGACCGGAGCAGGAGTATTTCCTGATAGATATGGATTATTATTATAAGCGCCAGGATCTGGTACTGGGCGGTAGGACCGTAGTCGGCGCACCTCCCGCCAAGGGGCAGGAACTGGAAGATCAGTATTTCGGAAGCATCAAAGAAAGAATATCTTCCTATATGCACGATGTGGAAGAAGAGCTTTTCAAGCTTGGCATCCCTGCCAAAACACGTCACAATGAGGTTGCGCCAAGCCAATACGAAATTGCCCCTGTTTATGAAGAAGCCAACCTTGCCGTGGATCACAACCAGCTGGTCATGGACACCCTTAAATATGTTGCCAAGAAGCACCGTCTGGCGGCCCTGCTGCATGAAAAACCTTTCGCCAAGATTAACGGCTCGGGCAAGCATGTGAACTGGTCACTCTCCGATGATAACGGCAATAATCTCCTTAATCCGGGGAGTACGCCACAGGACAATATTCATTTTCTGGTATTTTTGATCGCTACCGTGCGTTCCGTCTACAAGCATGCGGATATTCTGCGTGCAGCGGTGGCCTCGTATGGCAATGATCACCGTCTGGGCGCCAATGAAGCCCCTCCGGCCATCATCTCCGTATTTCTGGGCGAACAGCTGACCCGTATTTTGTCCAATATTGAAAAAGGCACAGTGACCAAGGCAACCAAGGAGGAAATCATTGATCTTGGGATTTCCTCTCTGCCTCAGGTCAGCAAGGACAATACCGACCGCAACCGAACATCTCCCTTTGCCTTTACCGGCAACAAATTTGAGTTCCGGGCGGTTGGTTCGTCGCAAAATATTGCTTCGCCGGCCCTGGCGATCAATACGATGGTGGCCGAAAGCCTGGACGAACTGGCCGAGAAAATATCAGCCCGAAAGACAAAAAACATTAATCAGGCGGTCTTTGACGTTTTAAGAAGCGAGATCAAGTTCATTAAACCGATTTTGTTCAATGGCGACAATTACACCAAAGAATGGGAAGTCGATGCGAAAAAAAGGGGACTGCCAAACGAAAAAACAACGCCCAGCGCACTAAAAGCGTTAATTACCGACAAGGCGTTGAAGCTTTTTGAAAAATATGAAGTGCTTTCTAACGTGGAGCTTAAATCGAGATACCTGATTCATGTCGAACGCTACATTAAGGATTTGGAAATAGAGGTCAACTGCCTCAACAACATCTGTATGACCCAGGTGATTCCGGCCGCTGTTGCTTATCAGCAGAAAGTGGCAAAAGCCATTACAAGTTCTCAAAAAGCTCTGGGAGCAGGCGCCGTGGTTTCTTCGCAGAAGGAAATCCTCAAGAAGATAATGGAATTGATCAGTAAAATATACAAGACCAACGATGATATTCAGACCAAGGTAAAAGCGGCCTCCGCCGTTCACGATGAGCCTAAGAAAGCGGAATTTCTGGGCAGTAAAGTCAAACCGAAGATGGATGAGCTTCGCGAATATGTGGATGCCCTGGAAAATATCGTAGACGACGAAATATGGCCCCTGCCGAAGTTCTGGGAGATGCTGTTTATCAGCTGATGATCCATATGCCCCTGATTCGAAAAGATCGTAAAGCTTTTCTTGTCCTGGAAGATGGAAGTGTCTTTGAGGGTTTTGCCTTTGCAGGTGCGGGCGAAACCCTTGGGGAAGTTGTCTTTAACACAGGAATGACCGGTTATCAGGAAGTGATTACCGATCCTTCCTATAAAGGACAGATTGTCGCCATGACCTATCCGCTTGTCGGCAACTATGGCATTAATGACGAAGACATAGAATCGGCGGGCATTCATCTGGAAGGTTTTATCGTCAAGGAGTATCAGCCTAATCCAAGCAACTGGCGGATGAAGAAAAGTTTGAAGGCATTTCTGGAAGAGAAAGGTAAAATCGGGCTCGAAGGCATCGACACGCGCGCTCTGACGAGACGCTTGCGCCTGTCCGGTTCGATGAAGGGGATGATATCCACGAGATCTACAGACATTCATGAATTACTGGAGAAGGTGCGGGTATACCCCGGGCTTGTCGGGCGCGACCTGGTGTGCGAGGTATCCTGCAGGAAACCCTACCTGTGGGAAAAAGGCGCACCTTCACCAAATCCAATACCTGCTCAAAAAACGGGCAAAAAACCGCGGATCGTTGTTTTGGACTGCGGCGTTAAATATAATATTTTAAGGCTGCTGGAAAACAACGGCTGCGAAGTCGTTGTTGTGCCGTCATTTGCCACGGGCGGCGAGATTCTTGATTATCAGCCTGACGGGGTATTGCTCTCCAACGGTCCCGGTGATCCGGCGGCTCTTCCGTATATTGTGGATGCGGCGCGGACGGTTCTCGGCCGGACACCGGTTTTCGGCATCTGCCTGGGCCATCAGATTATCGGCCAGGCCGTCGGTGGTTATACAGAAAAATTAAAATTTGGTCATCATGGCATTAACCAGCCCGTCAAGAATCTGGAAAACGGCAGGGTGGAAATCACTTCTCAGAATCACGGCTTTGTGGTTGTGCCGGAATCGGTTGCAGGCAGGGCAGATACATCCTATACAAATTTAAACGATGCAACTTCCGAAGGAATGAAGCTTTCCGGAACCATGAGCGTTCAGTATCATCCCGAAGCAGCACCGGGACCGCGTGATACGGAGTATTTATTTTCTCAGTTTATTGAATTCATCAAAAAGGAAAAGGTGAAAGCCCAGTGATTCTGATCATTGATTTTGGTTCGCAGTACAATCAGCTGATTGCCCGCCGGGTACGGGAGCACCATGTTTACTGTCAGATTGAGCCGCCAAACATCAGCATTGAAGCGATCAGGGAGCTCGCACCGGAGGGTATCATCCTG
>Ga0123335_1004655_pt1 | contig 17485 bp, 11 predicted proteins | sample BiotimSIPDNA_2_FD_89707 | JGI IMG/M metagenome (GOLD analysis project Ga0123335, IMG submission 89707) | Anaerobic biogas reactor microbial communites from Washington, USA - Biogas_R2 time_0 SIP DNA | ecosystem: Engineered > Bioreactor > Anaerobic > Unclassified | place: Washington, USA...
CGGCAACATCGCCTGCCATTACCACATAGCCACTGCCTTCGACATGAAAATAGTCGAAGTAATCGCCACCCAGCTCTGTCATCGGAATATTTCTGCCGTAAAGGTCGAATCTGCTGTCACTTATTCCCTGTTGCGGAAGAAGCCGTGATTGAACGATGCCTGCCAGCATCAACTCCTCGAAATCGGTTATGCTGCTGTTAAACACCCTTGCCATTTCGCCAAATTCGTCGGCAGAAAGTTCCGGCAGCCGGTAAGAAAAATCTCTTTTTCTGATGGCAATGGCTCCGGCCTGCAAAGCCGACAATGGCGAAACAAAACTCGATGCGAATACCAGAGCCAGCCCAAGCAACAGAATAACACCGACAGCACCGGCACTCAGCATGAATTTTCTTTCTTCGTTGATTTGATAATCGATTTTCGCCAGCGGATAAAATGCATATAAATAGTAATTATTGAGGTTTTGTGAATGAATTCCGGCAAAGATATAGTCTTCACCATCCATGGTTGTGAACTGCGGTTCGACGGCAGGGTGACCCCGCGTCTTAGCAAAAATGTCCTTAAACCACGGGCTCTCGGCAACCAGTTGCTTGTCACGCGAAAAAACCATGCCATTCGAATAAATGAATTTGAGCCCGAGCGGATTTCTTTCGAGATTGTCTGTTTGTCGTTGCAGGAAATCACGTTGCAGCACACCATCTCGAAAAATCACCATGAAGAAGTAGTCAAAAATATTGTTATCATGCAAAGACAGCAGTTTAAGAAGAACCGGATTGGTTCTGTCACCCCAGCCAAGCGCGAGAATAGTGTCTCTGGCCATCAACAGATTCTGAATGATTTCATAAAATGGCCTCTGATAGACCATTTCAGCAATAAGTTCAGTTTCATTGAATTTGTCAAAATTTATTGGAATACCGTTCACAACAGAGAGATAGTATGTGGCTATGTCCTGAAAAATCTTCAGTTCAAACAGCGCATTACTCTTGTGCCTGGATTTAACACCAGTAACAGGTTTATACCTGCCGCCGGCATAGCAGCCAGCAATATCCATTACAACCGGGGATGAACTGGCAACAAGCCTGATGTCTTCTAATGTATTAGACATTTGCAGGACGATTTCATCAATAAGCTCCTGACTGCCATATTTTTGCGGCAGCAGGCCTTTCATCGCAGAAACGCAGCGGTTAACCCGATGCATCATATATGATCGATTGATCAGACTTCTACGGTCGACATGCTGTACATAGGTAATACAGGCCTGATAGGCATTATCTATCAAAGCCGACCTTTTGCGTGCAACATGATCTGAAGCGGCCACTACAAGGCAAAACAAAGGCAGACCTGTAGTTACCAGCAAAATTGCCAGCAACTGCATCCAGACAGGGCAGCGATTCATTCTCACGCTGCCTCCGGCGCTCTTTATCAGAATCAGCAGGACAAATGAACTGATGAGCAGCAAAAAGACGGTCAGCTTACCGGGATTGAGCAAAGGCTGATAGTGATTTAAAGCAAACAGCGTCTTCATGCCGGCCATACTTCTGCCGGCGAGCATTGTCTGCCCAAGCAGACTGGCCGACCTGCCTTCACGTTCAAGTTGTCGGATTGAGCTGGTCAGCAAAGCCGGCCAGCCTCTTTCCTGATCTTGCTGCCGGCCATTGAGAAAACCGACGCGCATACCACGGTCATTGAATTCTTTGCAGAATTTGACCAGGCCGACATCGTCCTTTACGGTATGGCGATCGAAAAAGACCAATGCAGTCAAACGGCCGGATGTAAAAACCCAGAAATCAGGGAAGTTGCCGGCGGCATCAGGCCTTACCAGCCTGCGATGTCGAGAATACAAAGCTGCTGCCAGCCGATCCCGGTCGAGATGAGGGCCCAGCAGTTGCCGCAAATTGCTTACCGCAACTTCATCACTGCTTTTTCCTTTGTTATAAATGTCTTTGTAGCACTGCCACATCATTCTGAGTTCAGCAGCCTCGGTGTGCAGCTCGACAAAATGGTCGTTCAAAACAACCCGGCCTTTTTCATCCCAAACTACGCAGGTCAAGGCTTCTCCCGAAGTCTTGCGGTGAACTCTGAGCTTTTCGATAAATTCCTGATGTCCAGAAGACCCGAGCGCGTCTTCATTGAGCTGCCTGACCCAGAACTCCTCGACATCGGCATTTAACAGCATCTGTTCGAGAACCCCTGATGCCGTCCGTGAAAATTCCTGAAGTTTAAAATCCTGGTGGCGGCGCTCAAGCGTCCACAAACCCCAGTACACCAGCAGATAAAAGACCGCCAGCGCAAAAATAGCAGTCAGATAACCAAAAGTGCGCGTGCCTTGTTTTGTTGAAAAATTGGCCATCATCAGCTTCTTTTGATTAGAATCACAGTCTGATCATCAGATTGAGATTCCGCCCATTCATTGTGATTTTTCAGCAAGGTCTGGAGAAAGCGGTCGACGTCAACATGCCAGCTTGTCGCAAGCATCTGTTGCAAGCCCTGGTAACCGAGAACCTGGCGCTTTTTACCTGACGCCTCGGCAAATCCGTCAGTATGTAAACACAGAGTTTCGCCGGGGTTCAATTGTATAGTCATTGGCTGATTGAATTCTGGCGAATTATAGCCGAGTGGAAGCCCGCCAGACTTGACCAGTGCTGAAACCTGACCAGCTGCGTCGATTATGACCGGCATGCAATGACCGCGATTGATCAACTGGCACCTGCCTGTTTCTGGTTCGGCCATAAAGAACAATCCGGTCATGTATTCGCGGGTACCGCTTTTGCGGTTAAGAAATACGGTCTGATCTATGGCATCGGCAAGTTTTCGCATGTCGGTAAAGTTGGCTTTTTCATCGATCATTGTCGCCTTGGCCATTGCCATTATCAGTGCAGCAGAAATTCCGTGTCCCGAAACATCGCCGATAAAGACCAGAAGCTTGTTATCAACTGTAAAAAAATCGTAATAGTCGCCGCCAATGCGCGAGAATGGCTGAGAAAAAGCAACCAGCCTTATATCGCCAACATTGGTCTCTTCTGGCGGAAAAAGGCTCTCCTGCACGATCCTTGCGGTCTCAAGATCTTTGAAAGTCTCGAGCGTCGCATTGAATGTCTGCGACAACTCGCTGAATTCGAGACTTGAATCAATTGCCAGGCGATAAGAAAAATCACGACGGCCAATAGAACTTATCGCATTTTGAATCTCGCCAACCGGAGCGAGAAAATGACTCGCCAGATACCTGAACATCATGAAGGTGAGCAGAAGAAACATACCGGCAACGGCGGCCATCTGCCAACCAAGTTTTCCAATCAGCTCTTCCATATGCCTGACCGGCAGCATGTAAAGCAGACTGATCTGATCCATATTCAGACCTCGCATGCCAACGGCGGTATAATCGCCTGCTGAGAGAGAAAGGTTCCCTTTTCTGATGATCTGGTTGTTGTAAGCATACTGGCCTAATGCCTTCAGATTGTCGCGATCGGTATGCTCGCACGAAATCAGGTCATCACTGGGGTAATAAGCAATGATCTCTGCGCCGGCAGACATGTTTTCGGCGAGATTTGCGGCATGAAAACGCTCAAAAAAGCTGCGCTGCAGGTTTTCCTTGCGCCAGTAAAGCTGGAGCATGGCAAGATTCTGATACTTCTCAGGAATGCCGAGAAATTCAAAATAAAAATACAACTCATGCGCGCCAAGGCCAATGAAAGAAATCTCTTTTTTCTTCGACACAACGTTGACACCGAGCTGGTCGGTCACAATGAAAGATCTGCCAGTATCTTTTCCAACACTTCGGCTCAATGAATGCAGTATTTCCATGGCCAGCTGACTGGCTAAAGTGTAATCAGAAAAAATAGTGCGCCGGTTATCTGCAACAAGGTTCTGCCCGGTATGATTGTATAATTGAATTGATTCTGGCCGATAATCGCCCATCAATTCGGCACGCAGCTGCTTCAGCGTTGGCGACTGCAGAATCTCCAGCCCGAATCTTTTATTGTACCCATTGATCAGCTCGCTCAGGTGCGTTGCATGATCTTCGAGAAAAATCTTAAAATTTCTGTCAATGCCATAAAGCACATTTATACCACGGGTCTGCGCCTCATAAACGAGCTGCTGACGCTTCTGCTCAAGATATTCGAGACCTATACTGCCCATTATCAATAAGGGAATACCGCCGGCATATAGAAAGATGACGGTCAGCTTGAGCCTGATCGAAACGAAGCCGGACCAGCGGGTTTTATACCAGACCATCAGCAGAAACAGCAGAGGCAGAAGCACTTTTGCGAAACTGCCAAAATAGTGAAGCCTCTCGCGTTGCTCAGAAAAAAGCAGATCTGAAGAGCAGTAACACACAGCCCGCTGGCTTTGCCCTACCATCATGCAGCCAACCAGAATATCTGAAAATTCTTCAAAATCAGCGACGCTCATGCTCTCAAAACGGCTCAGAGCCTGCACCAGCTTTGGCGCCAGCGCTGCGTCAGCTGGCGGAAAAAAATCCTCTGAGGCCGGGTAATCGGTCAGATGAACCTTGAAATCCGGCATGTCACGGCGAACAAGATTCAGCGCGTATTCGCTGCCTGCTGAACTCTGAATGAATTCGTCGTTGATAAAACACAAAAAGCCAAATGCATCATTGATACGATACCAGATCCGGCTTCTCGGGCCAGGCGGTGAAGTTTGCAGTGGCTTTCCCTGCTGGCCGCTCATCCAGGGATAGCGCAACTGGTAGATTACCATCAGCTTGCCGAGAAAATTGCGCAGAATTTTAGCTTCCTTCTCTACGTCGCCAAGCGTTACCAGGCTTACCTCATCACTATTTTCCTCCCATTTACCAAGCAATTCAGAGGCCCGCTTCAAGAAATGGTAGGTTTTTCTGATGATGTAACCAAAAGAGGTTTCGTCTGAAACTTCTTTAACCAGATCGCCTCTGGCGTTCCAGTAAACAAAAGTGAAAGCGCCAGGATATCGGCTTTGCAGCTGTTTTTTTAACGTGCCAAAAGTTTTCTCTGGCTGGCGCGATGCAAGTGCCCGCCGATTTATCTCAAGCAGCAGATAATGGGAAAAATACTCATTGTCACTGAATTTTTCGACGGTTTTCAGAGCATGTTCCATTTTGCCGGCAATTTCTTGACGATTATTCGCTGACCTGATTCTGAACAGCTGATCAAGCCCCAGATTTATCAGACCGGCCGGGAACAGCACGAAGCAGAGAAGTATTCCCAGCCACGAAACCAGCGGGAACCTCTGAAAATATCCTTGAAACGAACTCTTGTCTGACATCGCCATCAATTTAACACAGACATGATTTATCAACAAACTCCCGACAGATTGTTCTAGCAGACAACTTACGAATACAGGAGCTGAATGGTAACAAAATCTGTCAGATCAGCTGGCGCCGACGCCAAAATCGGTGTTTTTCCAGAGCACATCTATGCCTTTACGTTCCGGCAGCCAGGCATACTCGCTTTTGAACCAGTTCTGCAGGTCTGGGTCGGCTTCGATACCGGTGGTGTTGTTAACATAAAGGTTGATTGTGCCATATCCGAAGTTATCGAGCAGAATCTTGATGTCTCTCGCTATCATTTCTCTGGTCTGGCCTTTGATACCGACCACCAGACAGACTGACTGAAAAAAACGTTTGATTTCTGCAACCGAATTGTATTCGAAACCTTTTTTGAGCACATCATTGCGAAAGTGCTCGTCAAAAGTTTCGACGCCGGTTATAAAGATTATCGGAATGCCAAAAAATTCGCGCATTTCATCGAGGCGATAACGATAGCCCCACCAGGCTTCCATGTAGAGCTTGCGAATCTGCAGTCGATCGACCGTTTCTTTGACCAGCTGTAAAGTTGCCGGCGGTATTTCAAAGCAGCTGCCAGAATTAATCACCTGCAACACACCGTATCTGCCGGTAATTCTGCCGATTACCTCACGGTTGGTAACATTCATCGCCTGTTCGTCTTCGCTGTTGTCATGAATGTAATCGCAGAAACTGCAGCGCCCCCAGCGGCATGGAAAAGCCTTGAGCAGAACGATTTCGCGTTTGTCGTGAACGGTTTCGAGACAACTGTAACGAACTATATCCATTGTCTTATCCTGTTGTTGTTTGCCACTGTGTCAGAGTAATGTTAAAATACGATAAATGCAATACTTCATCAAAATCATCGTTACTGCACTGCTGGTTGTAGGCATAAGCGAAGCCGGCAAGCGCAATCAGTATGCCGGCGCTGTTCTTGCCGCGCTGCCAATAACAAGCATTCTGGCACTGACCTGGTTCTTTTACGAAACCGGCAGCAAAGAAAAAACCGCACAGCTGGCAGGCGAAATCATGCTTATGGTGCTGCCTTCGCTGGCATTTTTTATCTCTCTGCCCATTTTGCTCAAAAAAGACTGGTCGTATCCAGCTGCGCTGGTAGCCAGCTCTGGCGTGACATTCGGCTGTTATGTAATGTTCTTTAAAATTCTGAGCGTTTTCAGGCCGGGCTGACCGGTTCCCGGCCACTCTGAGGCGCCACGACAGGAGACTGACATGTTCGATTTTCCCCAAGGTTTTTACTCAGACGTGCGTAATGAAAGGATTTATCGCTCTCTGGTACGCATAGAAATGGGAAAGCTTGAAGAAGTTAAAGAAAAATCCGACTCAGGTGCTTTCATCCGACTCTATGACGGAAAACGCTGGTTTTACGCATCTACCACCGACACCGCATCGATCAATCAGGAACTGGCGCAGCTGGCCAGGCTGGCCGACAAGCCAGACGAACAGGCAATCAGCCGACTGACCAGCCGGATGGAAAAGAACCTCGGCGATTTTTGCAGATTTGCCGACCAGTCAGTCGCAAAAACAGGTCTTAAAGACAAGATTTCACTGCTCGAATCTTATGCCGGTCTCGTACAGAACGACCAGGAAATCACGCACTGGTCGGCCTCTTACAGCGACAGCCATATCAGCAAAGATTTCTATTCCAGCCTGACAAAAGCTGACACCGGATTGAAATTTGACACCCAGACCGCCGGGTTGAGGCTTGGCGTGCGTTTCGGCAGCGGGGCCAACGTCTTCAGCGAAACCTGGTGCAAGGCCGAAACCGGCTTTGATCAGTTAAAACAGCTGCATGAAGAGGCGAAAAAATACATCGAACAGGCGCGCGACTACTTTCACCGTGCCGAAAGCATCGAAGGGGGAGTTTATACCGTCGTTCTCTCGCCGCTGGCAGCAGGCATTTTTGCGCACGAGAGCTTCGGTCACAAAAGCGAAGCCGACTTTATGATCGGTGATACAGCCATGCTCAAAGAATGGCAGCTTGGCAAAAAGGTTGGCTCTGAACAGCTGAGCATAATCGACGACGGCAATCTTGCCGGCAGCGGCTTCACTCCGTTCGACGACGAAGGCACCGGTGCAAAGCGAACGGCACTGATCGAGAAGGGCATTCTGAGTGGTCGCCTGCACAGCAGCATTACCGCAGCCGATCTCGGTGAAGCAGTGACCGGGAACGCCCGTTCCATCGGCTTCGAATTCGAGCCGATAGTGCGCATGACCGCGACTTTTATCGAACCGGGCGAACTCAGCAAAGATGAGCTCTTCGCCGGCGTCAGCCGCGGAATATTTATCGATTCGGTCAAGCACGGGTCGGGCATGTCGACCTTTACGCTGGCGCCATCTATGGCTTATCTGATTGAAGATGGCAGGATCACCAGGCCGGTGCGGTTTTCGGTAATCACCGGCAATGTAATGCAGACTCTCGACCACATCGATGCGGTATCGGACAAGCTTGAGATATTGAGCTTCGTTGGTGGTGGCTGTGGCAAGATGGAACAATTCCCGCTCCCGGTCAGTTTTGGCGGCCCCTATGTGCGGGTCAGGCAGATTAACGTTCAATAGGAGGCCAGATATGCGCGAAAAAATAGTTCAACAGGTGAAACAGACATCCTTGAGTATAGTTCAGAACTCGATCAGCGCGATCAGGCGCAAGAACATACAAAAGACCGGCTGCCGGGTGATCAAAAACAACAAAATCGGCGTAGCCGGCGGACTTGGCAAGGTGAAGGATGAAGAGCTTTTTGCCCGTGCCGAAAATGCACTCGAATACGGAGTCGAATACCCGGTAGAGATCAGCAGTAACCGGCAACTACAGGATCGTCTGAATGAATTGAGCCTCGATGACTCGCAAATTTGCGCGGCGGTCGAGCATGTGCTCGACGAACTCAAACGGCGACACCCTGATTTTGCGGTAAGCAACAAGGTCAATTACAGTAATGCCAGCCTCAGGCTGACGAACGATGCCGGGCTTTCTCTAAGTCACAGTGACAGTTATATCAGCTGGAGCTTTGCGCTCAAAAGCAGTTCTTCGACCGGCATCATGGACACCTTTTTCGGAATCGTCGATCGCAAACTCGAGCCAGAAAAGGTTATTGAGGCGACTTCGGCCATCATCAATGCCTATAACAATAAAGTCGAACTGCCCGCAGGCGAACTGCCGGTGATCATTCACCAGTCGGCTTTGACCAGGCTTTTTCAGCGTGACCTCAACGGCAAAATTGTCGGCAACAAGGCTTCGTTGCTGCAACAGAAGTTCGGCCAGAAAGTTTTTGCCGACAACTTCAGTGTGGAGATAGCGAATGACCCGGTTGAGACTTTCAGCCCACGCTTTGACAGCGAAGGCGCCATCTGCGAAGACAGTCTGCGCTGGCTGATTAAAGACGGCGTTATTCTGCGCCCTTACACCGACAAAAGAACGGCGCTGCGTTACGGCTTCGACCATACCGCCTGCGGCGAAGGCGGCTACGACAGCGTACCCTCGCTCGCCGGCTGCAACATGGAAATACAACATTCCGGCAAAACTCTGCCCGACCTCCTGCCAGAGGGCCACGGCATATTGATTGCAATTGCCAGTGGTGGTGACTTTACGCCCGACGGCAAATTCGCAACCCCGGTGCAGGTCTCTTATCTGACCGACGGTGTTAAGCTGCTGGGACGGCTGCCGGAACTCACCATAAAAGGCTCGCTGTTCGACTTTTTCGGTAGAGATTTTATCGGAGTAAGCTCTGACAAGCTTTATTTGAGCGGAAACGAACGCATGCTCGTCACTCGACTGGCTGCGCAAAAACTTTGAGAGAACCTGGCAGAACAAGACTGTTTACCCTTCTGCTGGCCGGCCTGATCGTGCTGGCCGCACCCCTGTGTTTTTTCAACAATCTCATCGAAACTGCCATGCACCGCAGCGAAGACTCAGCGATGGGTCTGTTGCGCGAAAAACTGCTGCAGGAAAGTGAACGTGTCAAAGAACTGTTGACTCCAACGGCCTACGTCCGGGCAACGATCAAAAAAGCTCACGGTGAAATTCTGCCAGATGTATCGCAAAATCTCATAAAAATGAAGCCCGCGAAAGATTTCGGGGTCGACCTTTTCGATGAACGATTACCGTCAAAAATGCTGGAGGCTCTTTGCAGACTGCAGATGAAGCCTCTCTTCATAACCGTTGCCAGCCCGGATTTTTCACGGGTGCATTACTGGTATGCTGACGAACTGCACAAACAGTGCCCGGAACCAGACAATCTGGCGCGAGTGATGGCTTATGAACTCATGACTATCAGTTCGAGACTTTATCAGCAGTATTATCAAAAAGAATGGTCGACTTACCGAATCACTCCAGGTCTGTTAAAGCTCGGTGAATACGGGTTTAATGTTTCAACCCCGATGAACTTCAAATACCTCAATCGCTACGGCGAAATCGTATTGCCTCACGACACAGTTCTCGAGAGATTCACCGACTATTTCGACAAACAAATGCTCTATTATTATGCCTACAACTGCCTGAGCAGCGTAAGTCTCCATGGCGGCTATAAAATTGGCGTATTGCAGAACAGCATCGTTCCACGAGAAGTGTTGCGAACAGCTTTAGCATCTGGCTCAAGCGAAATCGAAGCCAGACTGGTTCGTCTGCACGAAAAGCAATCTGGTTTTTACATAAACGGGAAAACTGTCGACTTTTTCGACAGACCTCCGACCAGCTTCTGGAGCCATTTATCCTTCTATAGAAGAACTCTTGGCCAGAAAAGTCTGTCAGATCCAGGCAGTTACCATCTACGCCTGCGGGCACCACTCCCTCAAGAAATCATCAACTTTAGAAGAAGTCTGCAGATTTTTCGCATCATTGCAGGTGCCATGCTGCTTTTTTATGCAATGACCGCCGTATATATCTGGCTGTTCGGATTCAGTCTACAGTCAAGCATTAGACAGAAACTGATTCTACTGCTGGCCGGCATTATTTTTATTCCGGTCGTCGGCTCTGGACTGCTTGCTGTTATCAGCCTTAAGGGCTCAGATCGTGTCATCGAAAATCACGTTATGGAAAAAACCCGTGAACTGCTCAGGGAGTTCATGCAATATGATGACGAAAATGACAATCGTCTGCAGCTGGCGACTCTTGAAACCAAGCGTCGTTTCGAAGAATACCAGGGGAAAAGGCTCGATCCGGAAGCAATGCTCTCACGGCCCTACGACGATCTTTTATGGATGCGAAAGTTGAGCGAGCAACAAAGCATACTGTTCCAGGATGGCCAAATCATACATTATTCTTCGGCCCTGCAGATTCTGCAAAGAGATTCGCATAAGCTGATCAACATCATACTGCCCAAATTTTTTGCAAACATCGGACTGTTGAACAAACAGGGAAACGCATTTTCGCAAACCCTTGCGCTTGGTCTTTCAGAAGACTACATAACTCCGGAGCGCGAGGCATCGCGGCTGCCACACGAAAGCACCCTGCAACAGGAAATCTCACACACTCTTGACACCAGTCGCGCATCTATCATCGTCACGCAGACAAAAAAAGGCTATTACCTCTTCGCTTTTCCCAGGGCCAACGATGGCGATCTCAATTCTCACGAATACCTCAGCAGATTTTCGCTGCATTCTCAGAAGTGGTTTGCAAAATCTGATCCCTATTGCGACATCGAACTGGGAGCGAGAACCCGCAGGCACTTCAATGAATCGCTTTATGCGTGGCCTTCCAGTTCATTATTGAACCCGGAAATGCAGGAAATTTTCAGATGGATAAACGAGCTCAAAGATTCCGGCAGCCGCATCGTTCACGAGAATGACAGGATCAAGACAAATGCCTGGAGTATCAGACCAAATCGACCGACCATATTAGCTGCCATTGGCCAGAGTCGCAGCAAAGGCATCGGACAGTTCGCCATCAGCATGATATTTCCTGTCTTAGCCGGTTACGCAATCCTGCTGGTAATGGTATTATCACTGCTTTTCGCTGAGTTCATAATCAAACCGGTCAATATATTTTCTGAGGGCATTCAAAAGCTCAGTAACGAAGAGTATGGCATCATTATCGACAAATTTTCCAACGATGAATTCAGTCTGATGACCTCGGCCTTCAATAAAATGTCAGCAGCTCTGCGTCAACGCGAAATGATCAAACGCCTGGTTTCAGAAAAACTGATCGAGCAGGTAGAAAAATCAGACAAGACTGAGAAAAATAGAACCGAAGAAGTCGAAATAAGCGTTGTCGCTTCTGACATCAGAGGATTCACCAGTATAAGTGAGAAGTTTTCACCTTCAGAAGTTGTCGAACTGCTCAACAACTACTTCACCGCCATGGAAAAAGCCATAAGTGAGAATCATGGCGTCATCGACAAATACATCGGCGATGCAATCCAGGCTGTGTTCTATGAAAAGCAGGGACTGGCGAAACCCGCCGAGAGAGCCTGTGCTTCAGCATTGGCGATGCGCAGACAACTGCAGCAGCTCAATAAGCGGCGGGCAGAGGAAGGTTTGTTTCCACTCGAAAACGGTATCGGCATTGCAACCGGCCGTGCAGTATCAGGAAGCATTGGCAGTGAAAACGGGCGAAAGGATTTTACAATAGTCGGCAGAATCACCGAGCAGGCCGCCAATCTGGAGTCTTCCACAATAAATGTCGAAAGCCGGATACTGGTATGCAACAACACAAAGATGGCAGTTGCTGAGACATTTTCATGCGCGGGCCATGATTCGAGCAGCTGGGAGCTGAAAAATGGCAGCTGAATCATCAGGAAGAATCAGCAAATCGATTGAGTTTTCAGCCGTCACAATTATCTGTGCATGGCTTCTGGTTCTTGTGATACCGATAGCCGGCTCGCTGCTGGCAATAGACCGTTTTCTCGCAGAATATGAACTTTTCGCAGAGCCTGGCGAGATGGAAAGAGCCTGCCAGAAAATAGAAGAATGCCGCGACCTGCTGGTGACCGAAAATTTTCTCACTTCACGACAGAACGCCCTTGAAAACATAGCTCTTCCGACAGACGCACAAAATCTCGATGAATTGCACAAGCATTTTGACCATGCCATTGCTGGCAGGTCACTGATGCTGGTGCTGTTCAATGAAGATGGAAGCAGGCTGATGATACGCAAATACAGCCCGCCAGACCTGAACCGGCGCATGCCTCCTTCTGCCCTTTTCCGCAAACAGGTGCAGACGCTGATAAAATACAACTACCTTTCACAACCTGATTCAGAACCATCAGAAGATCCAGAAGCGCTTCGCAATGCCATGCAGATGCAACAGATGTTCAAAACCATCGCCCCTGTGTTCATAGTGCCCGGCCAGGCAGTAAAGAGCTATTCGGTCGAATTCGGCGGTGAATTGTATTTTCTCTGGGTCGAATTCAAAACGCCACAGGCCGGACAGAAAGGGGGACTCGCTGTAGTAAGGGGCCGCGACCTTTCGTGGAAAACGAGATTTCAGGATATAAGAAAGAAATATCCCGATTTTCGACTGGCTCTGAAAAAACAGAATATCATGAAGGCAATCAAGAACCCTGACAGCTTTTATACCGGGGTGCGAAAAGTGAATGGAGATGTAATCATCACGACTTCAGCCGACCAGAGATTCATCAGAAGCTGGTTACACAACAGCGGTATTTTGCTTAACCAGAAAAATGCTGACTTCAATATTCCTTTCATCGAATACCGTATTAAACAGAAGAGTTTTCAGCATGGCTGGCAGAATATTCGCAGGCATCTTGGCCTGGCTGCGAAAATACTGATTATGCTGTCGCTGATTCAACTGATTCATATGCTCTTATTCGGCATCAATCTCGACATAAGCTTCAAGCGACGAATTCTGGCCAGCGTAATAATGGTATCGCTGTTTCCCTATGCATTTCTAAGTATTGGATTCTACCTGCATCAACAGTATGATGAATTTCTGGCACGCCTCAACATGCTGCAGCATATTGAGATCAGAATGGCTCAAACCACCAATGAGCTGAAGCAGTATCTGGAAAGCATCGAAAGCTCATTCATATACTACGCAAAAAAAATCGATCGTCGAATGATTGACGACGACGCGGCTCTTCATCGTCTTTTCAAAGAAATAGGCCAGAATCTTCCGATATCGGCAGTCGCAGTTCATCGCCCTAAGAATACTGTTTCAGTTGACTTTCCTGATCGCATATCACCAGGAAGCCTTAACAGCACGATATCATTCATCGAGCGCTTTGCCCCAAGACGCTCCCTTGAACTGATGATGGAGCCAATGCCTGTGACGAACAGAATTCGGCAGGACATGATATTCGTAGCCGGGAACATGGTTAAGAATTCTTCAATAGCAGAAAGCATGCGCTCAAATGGACAGTTTTACTACGTCGATCAGACCCAGAACGTGATCTGGTATTCTACCGCCAAGATCTATGACGAAAGTGATCCTGCAATGCCTTTTATCGGTCTTCTCGGCAGCAAATTCGAAGCTGGACCGGTGATGAAAGCTTATCTATCGCGAACCTCACTTGCGAAAAACGGCTTTAGCGAAAATTATGGCAGGTATTCGATAAAGTATGCATTTCTGCCGACGCAACGAACAGGCACCAGAAGGATATGGAGCGGCAGCGGCTATAAAAATGAGCCTTTGATAAAACGGGCCGCAAAGGATGAAAGCTCAAATATGACCGGCGAAACTGACAACAATGGCAATGTCAGCTATCTGATCAGCCGATATAATCATAATTTTCCGCATATAGCCATTGCCATGGCGACCTCAGACAGCTCGCAGACTGGTTACCTGTGGGCACTTGGCGGGCTGTTCGCCTATCTCTGCCTTGTATTTTATCTGGTCAGCCAGCTGCTCGAAAGGTTCTTTGTTGCTCCTGTGATGCAGCTGGCAAAAAGCGCTGAGCAGATCGCCCGCGGCGGCGATGCCTGGAGCCTGCAGCTGAAAACCGGCGACGAATTTGAACGATTGAACGACTCGTTCACAGAGCTGGTCGTCGGCCTGCAGCAGCGCAACATGTTACGCGACTATGTTTCTGAAGACGCCATATCAGAGATCGAAGCGGCTGAAACCCGAGACATGGCGCCGGGTGGCGAATACCTCGAAGCTACGATCACTTTCGCCGCCATCAGAAAATACTCTGAGCGCACTGCCGGCTTTACACCGGAACAGACAGTTGAGCTGATCAACCGTTTCATTACCTGCGGCGATCGGCTGGTAAAGCAGCATGGCGGCACTATCGACAAAATCATCGACAATACTCTGATGCTGGTGTTTCGCGACAGCGAGAAACAGGACGAGTCACACGCGTTGCGCGCAGTAAAAACTGCGCTGGCACTGGCCGACGAAATGCATCGGGAGAATCTCGACATTTATGCCGGCATCGCTTCGGGGACGGTAATTTCTGGCAGAATCGGCTCTTACAGCGGCAAACTCGACTACACCGTCATCGGTGATCAGGTCAATCTTGCCGCCAGACTTAAAAATGAGGCGGTCGACAGCAGCAGCGGACTTATAATTTCAGGTTCGACCATGCGCATGCTCAAAGGTAAAGGGCGCGTGAACTTTTTGCGACGTTGCTCGCTCAAGGGCAAATCACGCGAATACAATATCTACGAGCTTTACGAACTGCGCTGACATCGGCCAGAACAGTCATCGCGAGGCATCCTGCAAGATGCCGTGGCGATCTCATCGAACAATGAGACTGCTTCGGCGACCAAGTCGCCTCGCAGTGACATCAGAAGTCTAGAAGCACTGCATTTCCATGCCAAACTGGTCGTGGTGTTCCTGGCATTGAAACAGGTATACGCAGCCGGCATCGCCCCACATGAGTTGAACTTCCTGCTGTGAGTCGATCTGGCAGATGAATTCCATCGGTTTTTTGCAGACCGGGCAGCTCCGCTCAGCCTCACCCTGAATCCAGATCGGATAACCGCCAATGCTGGTAAAAGGCTCCATTACACAGTCAATCTCCAGGCCCGCGTCTTCATATACGCTGACCGGGTCTTCAGCGTCTTCGCCTTCGCACATGGCGGCGATGTCTGGATATTTCTCTTCGATAGTCTCATAATCAGGCAGAACATGAACTTTTTCGGTGCGGCACGAAAATGGCGTAAGATCCTGGTCAACACCTGAACCGTCGTTGAATTTGGCAGGTGAAGCAGTATGATAAGCCTTTAACAGCCACATTCCACGCTCTTCTTTTTCTGTCCCGATGGGAGTGCATTTAAAACAGTAGTAAAACACCAGCAGAGGCGGCGCTGACAACGCCTTTTTATCAGGCATAGGATAAAACTGAAAAACAAAGCTGAGTTTTTCGCCACAAACCGGGCAAACTGGCGCTGCTTCATCGATTTCGGCGTAGGCTGGCCCGGCAAAACGGGTTTCTGTTGCCATCAGTTTGGCAAAGCCAGGTTTCTCAGGAACGACCCGCAGACATTCTCTTCTGATTCGTTTCAGAGCTTCATTCAGAGATTCACTCATTTAGCCTTCTCCTGGTTTTTTCTGCCGGGTATCGATAATGCCCGGTAATTTTATAAGAAAACAGCATGTCTTCCAGAACAGTGCCGGCGCCAATATTATGAACGATCATTGGTCGCAGGCCGTCTGCCGAGCGACGGTCGGTGACAATGCCGATGTGTGGCAGATTCCCTGGCAGCATCCAGGTCACAAGATCACCTGGTCGGTAATTATCAGCCGCAGAACTTACTTCAACCTGCTGCCCATGGCGTGCAAAATAGGTTTGCAGATTAGGCACGCGACGGTGATCGATGTTGGTATCAGGCCTTTTAAGCCCCCACTTCTTCGGATAAAGGGAAAAATGCCGGCGCATGTCTTCGTGAACTTCTTTCTGCAGATCAATGCCAAGCGCGCGATAGGATCTTACGATCACATCGGTGCAGACTCCGATATTGTCGGGTACATCGCCGCCGGGATAGGCAATCTTGCGATAGCTGCCATCATATCTGACGACATGGGTTGTGCGCTCGATCGCCGCAGCAATCAGTTTCTTTGTAAAAGCATCAAAGCCTTCATCGGACTGCGCTGATCCTGGTCTGACGAAGAAAATAACGCTGGCCAATATGGCACATAAGCCCGCAATAACAGAGACTTTGGCGAGAACAGGGTTTTGTGCTCTGATGGCCATCTTCATTATGTCAGCGTGGCATCGGACCAAAATGCTCGTTGATGATCAACCAGTTGCCGTCTTCTTTGATCCAGACAAGAGTCCCACGACCTGGATTGGTAAATCTCTTGCCGTTTATTGTGCCTGTCCACTTGAAATTAAAATTACAGGTGGCAAAAGCATCGGTTTTCAGATTCCAGCGAACATCCTGAATATCAAACAATTCATCCTTGATCAGCGAAAACGTTTTTTTCATGGCATTGCCAATTGCAGATTTGCCATGGTAAGTGCCTTCGGCAAAAACTACTGTTGCGTTCTCATGAAAGAAGACCGAAGCGGCTTCCCAGCTTTGTGAAGCGAGGGCATCGATATAGTTGTTCAATGTCTGATCAAGTTGATTTGTCATGATAAATACCTGTTTAGCTGTGATGTTATCTTTAACATCGGCCAATTAAACTGATTTCACAAGCATCATGTGCCGGCATCGGCACTTAGCAGATAAAAGTCACCGAATTTTCGGTCTTCAACCAGAACATGAGCCTGAATCCAGACATACAGATAGCTTACCAGCTCAGAAAAAGTGCCGCCATTACCGCTCTGCATATCCTTCAGGAAACAGGCGAGATGGTTTACCATCTGGTCGTGCAGTTTGCGGTGAGCCGCAAATCCAGGATACTGCATCTTCTGCATCAGTTCTTCCTCGTCGCGAAAATGCGTGCGAGCGTATTCGACTACAAAAAGTATTGCATCGGAAAAACTCTCGTCGTCTGCTTCGCCGCTTTCAAGAAGCCTTTCGAGTTCATTGACCTTTTCGACCAGCTCTTTGTGCTGAGCATCGATCCCCGGACAACCGACATTATAATCATCGCTCCATTGCATTTTTTTCTCTCGCTTATGGCTTTTATCAATACCACAACTATCTTAACCCGCAATTGCAGAAAAAACAACGCTCTCAGTCGAGATTTCTGACACACTCCCAAAAACCGAATGAGCTTTTATCGCTTCTGGCAGCGATCCGACTTAGCGACTGTGGATGCGGAAACGACTAACGATTACGATTACCCTGCTTCGCTGAAGCTACGCAGGGCAGGCGCGCACGATAATATCGAACTTTGCTCTC
>Ga0123335_1004656_pt1 | contig 17482 bp, 14 predicted proteins | sample BiotimSIPDNA_2_FD_89707 | JGI IMG/M metagenome (GOLD analysis project Ga0123335, IMG submission 89707) | Anaerobic biogas reactor microbial communites from Washington, USA - Biogas_R2 time_0 SIP DNA | ecosystem: Engineered > Bioreactor > Anaerobic > Unclassified | place: Washington, USA...
AATAACCGAAGTTTCTCGTTTAATGGATCTTTTGGTTGAGATGACAAAAAAAGAGATTAATAATTTAAATGCCAATAATGTCAGACTGCAGGCAATCGGGGATTTAACACGATTACCTTCTAAAACCAGAAATGCGCTTATAACAGGAATAGAAAAAACAAAAGATAATTCGGGGCTGACCCTAAATCTGGCTATCAGTTATGGTGGAAGATCAGAAATCGTAAGGGCTGCCAGGCTTTTTGCCAGGGAAGCAGTTAAAGACCCGTCACTGATTGACAGCCTGGATGAAAATGGTTTCAGCAGGTATCTTTTTACAGCACAAATACCCGATCCAGAGTTGATAATTCGTACTGGAGGAGATATTCGAATCAGCAATTTTCTGTTATGGCAGTCGGCATATTCGGAACTATATGTAACCGATACGTTATGGCCGGATTTCAATAAGGAATCTCTTGTTGCTGCTATTGAGGATTACAACAATAGAGATAGACGATTCGGAAAAGTTAAAGAGTAGTGCAATGACAAATCTTACCAAACGTCTGTTGTTTGTGCTTTGGGCAGTTCCCCTGGGATGGTGGGTCATAAATAGCAGCTTCTCTGTTTTACCAGAATCAATGGCAACTATTTATCCTGGTCAGATTGCAGTTATAATATTGATTTTTATTTCAAATTTTGAATATACAAGAATGCTGAAAATTTTTTACCCCCGTAATGCATTCTGGTTAAGTTATCTTTGGCTCGGAATACAATTTTATGGTTTTTTTGACAATAATTTAGCTTTGCCTTCAAATATGAGTTTTTTTATACTCTTTTTTCTTATTGCGCTTGAAGCTTTTATATGGGGACGAAGAAACCAGCGCAAACGATGGGTGCGGGCGAGTCTGTTTTTCAGTGGTACAGCATTTCTGTATGTCGCTGCAATCTCGCTTTTAAACTTTTACAGCGAACCATTCCAGTTATTATTCCGTTCCTACTCTCATCCTATGTTATCTCAGGTCGGGATTGTATTAGTAATCGGAACTGTATTTGTTTGTGATTCAGCAGCATATTTTATAGGCTCTGCCTGGGGGAAAACTCATTTCAGCTCAATAAGTCCGAAAAAGACTGTTGAAGGCAGTATCGGTGGACTTGTAGCTTCAATACTGGTATGCAGCATAGGTTGGTTTTTTCTTGCATCACCCGGGTATACTCGCTGGCTTGGTATTGTATTAGGATTGTTAATTGGTGTATTTGCCCAGATTGGCGACCTGCTTGTTTCGCTTATGAAAAGATACTTTCGTGTTAAGGATTCATCTGGTCTGATACCCGGGCATGGTGGAATACTTGATAGATTTGATTCTGTTTTCTTCTCTGCACCCATTATATCTCTCTTTACGTGGGTAATCAGTAAAATAATAGTTAATTAAAGCTTATGAAAACTTCACAAAAAAAAATCATCTTATTGGGTTCAACCGGATCAATTGGATCCAATACACTGAATTGTATTCGTAGATTTGCTGATAAATTTAAAATTACCGGTTTGGCTGCCGGGCAGAATGTCACAGAACTCGTATCTCAAATTGAAGAGTTTATGCCATCATCGGTTTATATTGCAAACCCTGAGGCTTCAAAACTGTTAAATGAAAAATTCGGATCTTCTTTAGAAGTTTTTGACGGTGACAATGGGTTGGAATCTCTTGTGAATGCAACCGAATGTGATATTGTAGTAAATGCTCTCGTTGGCGCAGTCGGGTTGCGGCCAACAATCTCAGCTTTAAAACGAAATAAAAGAGTCGCATTGGCTAACAAAGAGAGTCTGGTTATTGGAGGGGATTTGATTCAGGAACTGCTCAACGGGGGAAATGGTGAACTGCTTCCTGTAGATAGTGAACACAGTGCTATTCTTCAGTGCCTCTCGGGAGTGAAAGAATCGGTTATTGAGTCTATTATCCTGACAGCTTCAGGAGGTCCTTTTCGTAATCTAGGTGCAGACCGGTTTTCATCAATTACACCAGATCAGGCTCTGAATCATCCGACCTGGTCTATGGGCAGAAAGATTACGATTGATTCTGCAACTCTAATGAATAAGGGATTTGAAGTGATTGAGGCACACCATCTTTTCAAGCTTCCTTATTCACAACTGCGTGTATGGATTCATCCACAATCCATAATCCACTCTCTGGTTGAGTTCCATGATGGTGCAATAATGGCTCAACTTGGATTGCCCGATATGGAACTGCCGATTCAGTATGCACTTAGTTATCCTGAAAGATTTCCCATGAATGGAAAACGGCTTTCTCTTCCGGAAATAGGAAATCTTCAATTTTTAAATCCGGATTTTGACCGCTTCCCCTGTCTGCGATTGTGTTTTGAAGCTGGTGAGGAGGGGGGAACAGCTCCAACTGTTATAAATGCAGCAAACGAAGTTGCAGTGAAGGCTTTTCTCAACGGGAAAATCTCGTTCACAGAGATAGGTGAAATCGTGGCATATGCATTGCACAATCACAGAGCGGTTCCAGCAGATTCAATAGAAACTATTGAAGAAGCAGATATTATAACCAGAAAAACTATCCACTGTAATTTTTTAAACAAAAGGTAAAAAAGTGACTTCAATTTTAATGGTGATTATTGGAATTATTGTATTAGGAGTTTTGGTATTTATTCATGAGCTTGGCCACTTCCTTGTAGCTAAATGGTGTGGAATAAAGGTGTTGGCATTTTCATTGGGATTTGGTACACCAATATTTAAAAAAACTGTCGGCGATACGGAATATCGTATCAGTGCTATTCCTTTTGGCGGCTATGTGAAAATGGCTGGAGAAAACCCTGAGGACGAGAGAGAAAATGCACCTGATGAATTTCAGTCTAAGCCTGTATGGCAAAGAGCTTTAGTCGCCGTTGCAGGTCCGGCAGCCAATTTTGTTTTTGCACTTCTGATGCTTTGGGTAGTATTCATGTGGGGTGTTGACCGGCCATTATATTATGAGCATCCAATTCTTGGAGCCGTTTCAGACAGTTCTGCTGCTCAAAAAGCCGGGTTAAAGGCTGGTGACAGTCTCATCACAATAAATGGTAAACAGATTGAAACATGGGATGACATTGAAAACATTTTTGTTCAACAGGAACAGCAATACAGTATCACTTATTCAAGAAATAATGATATCTTCAGTACAACTATTAAACCGGAAAAAAAAGGTTCAGGGATACCCAAAGATCCTACTGAAGGATTATTGCCTCCTTTGCCGGCGATTGTTGCTGATGTAAATCCTGAATCTCCAGCATCAGAAGCCGGTGTGCAATCTGGTGATTCGATTGTAACCATAAACGGAAATAAAATTTATTCGTGGTTTCAGTTATTGGACATGGTTGAGAATTGGAAACCGGGAAAACCACTGGAAGTCGTTGTGGAAAGGGGTGGCTCTTTCGAGACGATGTCAATAGAACCGCAATACAATGAAGAAGCGAAGCGCCGTCTTATAGGAATCAGGGTGAGTGAAGGAAAGTCCCGTACGATTCGTTATTCTCCGGTTGTTGCTGTAAATAAAGCTTTTGAAAAAAGCTGGGAATATACGACAATGATTTTTGATGTAATCGGGAAACTGATATCGCGTGAAGTATCTGCGAATCAGCTTTCGGGACCTATCGGTATTATTCCTGCTTCGGGCTTTATGTTATTTCAGGGGCTTTCACCGCTGTTAAATTTTATGGCTCTTATTGGAATTAACCTGGCAGTATTGAATTTGATGCCTTTAGTAATAACTGATGGCGGGTTACTCTTTTTTCTGCTTCTTGAAGCGATTCGGAGAAAGCCATTGTCGGTAAAATCTCAGTTGTTCATTAATAAAATCGCAGTTGCTTTTTTTCTGCTGTTATTTCTTTTTGTTACTTTTAATGACTTTAAAAGGCTTCCGGAGTATTTTCGAATTTTTGGTAAATAATAAAGTACAACCGAAGGTGTGTACTTTATTATTTGTTAAAAGTGAAAAGAATTAAACTTTTTTTCTGCCAAAAAAGAAGTAACTGAGTGGACCCAAAAAATTAATTAAGGATATCAATCTCCACCTGGTCTTGCTTCCCTTGATCTGTTCGGAAGGCCGGATCCAGATATCAGTCATTGCAACTATAAGAAGAGTAATTTGTACTATTGCAAGTAGTATGATTACTCTCTTATGTTTTGGTTTCATGGTTTTCCAGGATTTCATTTTCATTTCCTTTTACTCAGGTTATTAATGATGCGACCAAAAGGACAAATAGTAGCTGAACCGTCCATCCAATAATAACAACACCAATTGCGCGCAGTGTGGACGAATAATCAAGTGCCTGACGAACAGCTATAATCATGGCAACCAGCATCCATACAGAGGAGATTATTGACAGTACTGTACCAGCACCTGGAATAAATCCAAAAATTCTGATAATTCCCGGAGAACTGGAAAAGCCGATCGTTCTTAACAGTTGTCCTAAATCTGCTTCTGTCTGTGACTCCGGCATAAGTTTCGTACCTATAAAATAAGTTAAAAACGACCATATAAACCACCCCAATAAAGCTGAAAGTGAAATCCAGCCGATACCTTCAACACCTGCTTCATAGATATTTCCTATGCCAGCGGCAACAGAAGCGATCAATACTACCAGCATCGCAGGTAACAGAGCAGAAGTGTCTGCTTCCACTTCTTCATACAGGGATGCATCCAGTATGGCAGCCCTGAATATGTTTTTTAAAAATTTAATCATAACTACTAATCTTCCAGTGAGGCTTCAAGGCTGATTGGAACATTCAGGGCGCGTGATACCGGACACTCCTGTTTTGCTTTGGTGGCCAGTTCCTGGAAAAGTTCGTTTGTGATGCCCTGTACAGTTGCTTTTGTAATAAGATCAATTCTGGTGATACTGAACTCAATATTTTTCTTTTCCAGATGTACTCTTGATTTTGTGTTGATTCTGTTTGGTTCAAAACCCTCTTTTGCAATTAGCATGGAAAGAGCCATAGAGAAGCAGCCTGCATGTGCCGCACCAATAAGTTCTTCCGGATTTGTACCTTCTTGTTCCTGAAATCGGGTTGCGGCTGAATAAGGGCTTTCAAATCTTCCGCTCTTGACTCGCATCATGCCGTTACCAGTTTCCAGATCACCTCTCCATTGTGCTTCACCAACTCTGACAGCCATTATACACCTCCTCATTAAGGATTTGGAATAACTGCTCAGGTATAAATAAAACGTGTAAAAATCACCAGCTCCCTGTAATATGGAATACAGATACCTGAGTAGTAATAATTTTTAAATCAGAATATCTTACAACAATTGTGCCATAAGGGGGAGCTATAAAAAAAATTCGTTTCTGGTAATTGTAGTTTCGGCAAAACAGAATGGATATAGCAATGTGTTCTGGAACTGACGTTAATTAACATTTAAAAAGAGTTGAATAAAGTTTTGTCATATAAGCATAAGGGTTGTAGAACTGACGGAAAGCTGTCGGGTTTAGCGGGTTTTACGGTTTTAATAATATCAGTTGAAAAAAAAATTAATTTTTCACGGCATTCTCAATAACTTCCATTACTTTCCCGATTCCATTCGATACATTGCTTTTTTTCATGGCTTTGACAAATTTATCTCTTTCGGAAAATGTAATATTTACATTATTGATCAGCGTATCTGATGTCAAATTGGATTGTTTTAATATCCTGCTGAACCCCTGCCTTTCAAAAGAACCTGCATTCAGGATCTGGTCTCCCCTGCTTGCATTTGTTTCGAGGGGGATGAGTAAATTAGGTTTACGAAGAGAAATTATTTCAAAAAGGGCAGTTGCTCCGGAACGGGAAATTACAAGATCTGCGAGTGCAAACAGATGAGGCAGCTCCTCGTTTACATACTCAAATTGGCAATATCCCTTCCGTTCTGTTGTATTTGAATTACCTTTACCGCAGAGATGGCAGATGTTAAAATTATACAACAGGCTGTCAAGAGATTCCCTTACACAGGAATTTATTGCTTCTGATCCCTGACTTCCACCAATAACGAGTATTACTGGTTTGTCAGTGTCGAATTTGCAAAGTTTTCGGCCTTTTTCTTTATCTCCGCTGAAAAGGGAGCATCTTACAGGAAGACCTGTGAGAACAGCACGATCTGAAGGCAAGGATTTTGCAGTTTCAGGAAAACTGTAACAGATCTTTGATGCGAACGGAGCGGATAATCTATTTGCCAGGCCTGGTGTAATATCCGACTCGTGGATAATAACAGGCTTACGAAAGATCCATGAAGCCCACACTACAGGGCAGGAAACAAAACCACCTTTACTAAAAACAACATTTGGGCGGACACGGGCGATAAGAAACAAAGATTGAATAAAAGCAGTAAATATACGGAAAATGTCTGTGAAATTTTTAAAATCAAAATACCGCCTCAATTTACCTGCACTGATAAAGTGGAAGGTAATGTTTTCTCTGCTGATCAGTTCATGTTCAATCCCGTTTTTTGTTCCTGCATAATGAATTTCAAAGTCGTTTTTTCTTAATTCGGGAACCAGAGCGAGATTCGGTGTGACATGACCGGCAGTTCCTCCTCCGGTAAGAAGAATTTTTTTCACAAAAACTCCTGTTCAAATATTAAAATAAGACTCTAAATATATCATTATTCCAAAATAACATTAATGTACCAAAAGAGATATAATCACTCGAAAGATATTTCTAAAAATTCTGGAATATGCAAACATCTGGAAAGATGTTTTTTTTGTTTGATACTTTTTGATGCGGATATCTGTCTTTCCGGGGGGAGTACTTTTTTTTTTTAATCAGTGTAATTGGAAAAACCGGATATGAACGGGAAATGAAAATCTGTTAAACTTGAGGAAATGTGTCCTGTTCTGTCCATAAATCTGCTCTGTATTAAAAATTGAATTTAAAATTAAGTATGTTCATAACAGATAAAATAATGGTATAATCGCAACGAAATATAAGGTTATACAAAAAACCTGATTGCACGATTACTGAATTACTAGTATATTGATTATTTACTGTGAAGATGGGACAAGCCATGCAAAATGAAAAGCATTGTTTTAACGCTTAAATAATAGATCGTTGCATTCTTGAAAACAGTAATCTAAAACAAATTTACCATTCAGGGGAATGCTCATGGAACAAAAAATCCAGGAATTGACGGATAAGATATACCGTGAAGGTATAGAGAAAGCTGAAGAGAAGGCTGAACAACTGGTAAAAGATGCTGAAAAAAAAGCATCAAAGATTATCAGTAATGCCAGGGAGGAGGCTGAAAAAATTCTGGCAGAAGCCCGTAATCAGGCTGCTGAATTGAAACGCAATACAGAAGCTGAAATTAAGCTTTCGAGTCAACAGGCTCTATCTGCAATTAAACAGCAGATATTGGATATGGTTACAGCTAAAGTAATTGAAGATAGCACTTCAAAAACTCTCTCCGATCCTTCAGTAGTTAAAGATTTTGTTTCTGAAATCGTCAAAAACTGGAAATCAGATGCCAGCGAGGTGCAAAATCTTGAAGTGTTGCTTCCATCAGGGAAACAGGATGAACTTAAAAAAGTTTTTGAAAAAGGCAGTTCGGATCTTCTTAAAAAAGGCGTAAAACTGAATTTTTCTAATAATATCAAGGCTGGTTTTCGAATCGGACCTGTTGAAGAGTCGTATCGTATAAGCCTTACTGATGAAGATTTTCATGAACTGTTCAAAGAGTATTTACGCCCCAAAACCCGTGAATATCTTTTTGGTGAGTAATTATGTCTAAAAATTACTACTATCTTGTAGCTGGACTTCCGGATCTTATTCTTGATGAAGGCAAATTGTCGTTGTCTTTTGAAGATTTTGTTGCAGAGATTGAAGATCAGATTGCTGAACCGGATATGAAACTTTTACAATGTATTCGTTTGCCATTTGATAACAAGAATCTGATTACGGTACTTGAAAAGAAAGATCGTGAATTTGATCCGAGAGGGAATTTTTCTGAAGAGGAAATGAACAATGCGCTTAGAGACCAGGAAAATTTTCCTCAATATATGCAGGCTTTCGTTGAAGCCTGGAAGGAGAAGCGAATTCTTTTTCAGGGGCTTGTTCCTGAGGATCAGATAAACCGGCTTTTTTATGATAGTATGGCTTCACATGGAAATCAATTTATCAGGGACTGGTTCACTTTTGACCGTGATTTGCGAAATTTGATTGCCGGCTTGAACAATCGCAAAAGCCTGTCTCATTTTGATGCATTAAAAACCGAACGGGAATCTCCACTAAGCAAGATCCTCGTTGGGGGTAATGATGTAGCTGAAACCATCTTGCGGTCTAATGCACCAGATTTCGGAATATCATCTGTTGTCCCATGGGCAGAAAAACTGTTTTCAATTTCAAACCTGGACATTGCAGAGTTTGAAAAGGGTGTAGATAATCTCCGCTGGGATATGCTCAATGAACTGACTACATTTTCTTATTTTCAGATTGAAACTATTCTGGCTTTTTGTATCAAGTTAACCCTGGTTGAGCGATGGAAATCTCTCGATTCAAAAACTGGTGGTGAAATACTTGAAAAGTTTGTTGAAGAACTGAAATCCGGTTTCTCGGTACCGGCAGAATTTTGAAAAATATGAAACTCAAACAGATAAAGGTTGTAGGAGATCGATGAGCACCAAGGGTAAAGTGGTCGGCATAGTCGCGAACCTGGTAACCATCGAAGTTGATGGGCCGGTTGCTCAGAATGAGATCTGCTATATAGATCTCAAAGGGGTAAAACTGATGGCCGAAGTGATTAAAATAACAGGAAAACTGGCATTTGTTCAGGTATTTGAAAGTACACGTGGCCTGTATGTCGGTTGTGAAACAGAATTTACCGGCAGAATGCTGGAGGTAACTCTGGGACCTGGCATGCTGTCAAAAAATTATGATGGACTTCAGAATGACCTTAATAAAATGGAAGGCGTTTTTCTTAAACGGGGTGAATACACATATCCACTTGAAAAAGAGAAAAAATGGCATTTCGTTCCGCTGGTAAAAGAGGGCGATACAGTAACCGGAGGGGACTGGCTTGGTTCTGTTAAAGAAGGGTGGATTGATCACAAGATTATGGTTCCCTTTAACTATGAGGGCACCGGTAAAATTGAATCTATTGTTTCTGAAGGGGACTACACTGTAGAGGATACAATTGCTGTGGTCTGCGATTCTGACGGTAATGAGCGTAAATTGACAATGACAATGAAATGGCCGGTTAAAGTTGAAGTGAGGTCATTCAGGAATAAGCCTCGTCCGTTCAAAATCATGGAAACCGGAATCCGGACAATTGATACACTTAATCCTATCACTGAGGGTGGAACCGGGTTTATTCCTGGACCGTTTGGATGTGGAAAAACGGTGTTGCAGCATTCGCTTGCAAAATATGCGGAAGCAGACCTGATAATAGTAGTAGCATGTGGTGAGCGTGCAAATGAGGTTGTGGAGATATTCAAGGAGTTTCCTGAACTTGATGATCCGCGTACCGGGCGGAAATTGATTGAGCGTACAATAATTATCTGTAATACTTCAAACATGCCGGTGGCTGCTCGTGAAGCCAGTGTGTACACAGGTATGACTATAGCAGAATATTATCGGACCATGGGACTCAAGGTTTTGTTGCTTGCGGATTCAACTTCAAGATGGGCGCAGGCTCTGCGTGAAATGTCCAATCGTATGGAAGAACTTCCGGGGCCGGATGCATTTCCGATGGATCTGTCTGCAATTGTTTCAAACTTCTATTCACGCGCTGGTTTTGTTTACCTGAACAACGGACAAACCGGATCAATTACTTTTATTGGAACTGTCAGTCCTGCCGGAGGTAACCTCAAAGAACCGGTTACGGAATCTACCAAAAAAGCAGCTCGTTGTTTTTATGCATTGTCACAGAACCGTGCAGACAGTAAACGCTATCCTGCTGTTGATCCGATAGACAGCTATTCAAAGTATCTTGAATATCCTGAAGTTACGGAATATCTGGACAAAACGGCTGAACCGGGATGGGTAGACAAGGTGCTTCAGTTAAAAGATATTCTTCTTAGAGGTAAAGAGGCTCTGGATCAGATCAATATTTTGGGTGATGATGGTGTTCCGCTGGAGTATCATATTACATATAATAAATCTGAAATAATAGATTTTGTCATTTTACAGCAGGATGCCTTTGATGCTGTTGATGCATCAACACCTTTGAAACGTCAGCAGTATATGGTAAATAAAGTATTGGACATCTGCAATGACAACTTTGAATTTGATAATTTTGAGGAAATAGGGACATATTTCAAGAAGATTATCAATATCCTCAAGCAGATGAATTACAAGGAATTCAGATGTGATGAGTTCAATGAACTGGAAAAACAACTCGATTCGCTGCTTGCTGAGAGGGTAGTTGAACTTGAATCTCAGGCTGCAGCCCTCTAAAGAGGAGATAATATGAAAACAAAAGCTTTTCAGAAAATTTATACTCATATTGAAAATGTGACTAAAGCTACTTGCACAATTGAGGCTGATGGCGTTACCAACGATGAAATGGCGTTTGTTGATGGGCGCCCGGCACAGGTAGTGAAAATATCAGGTAAAAATATCACTTTACAGATTTTCCCGGGTACACAGGGTATTGCAACCGATGCCGAAGTGGTTTTTCTTGGTAAACCTCCAACTCTGAAAGTTTCAAACGAGCTTAAAGGACGGTTTTTTGACGCTTATGGTAAGCCGATTGATGGTGGACCGGAGATTGAAGGTGAAGAGGTTGAGATTGGCGGCCCATCGGTAAACCCTGTTCGAAGACAGCAGCCATCCGAAATTATCCCCACAGGTATAGCTGGAATTGACCTTAATAACACTCTGGTTACAGGGCAGAAAATACCATTCTTTGCAGATCCGGATCAGCCATTTAATCAGGTGATGGCAACAGTTGCACTTCGTGCTGAAGCCGATGTGATTATTCTTGGTGGTATGGGTATGAGTAATGATGATTATCTGTATTATAAAACTCTTTTTGACAATGCAGGAGCGCTGGACAGAATTATAGCATTTATCAACACTACCGAGAACCCGCCTGTTGAAAGGCTTCTTGTACCGGATATGTCCCTTACTGCTGCGGAATATTTCGCAACAAAACATAATGCGAAAGTACTTTGTCTGCTTACGGATATGACACTTTACGCTGATGCTCTTTCGATTGTATCAAATCGTATGGATCAGATTCCTTCAAAAGACAGCATGCCTGGATCGCTCTACAGTGACCTGGCAAAAATTTATGAAAAAGCGGCCCAGTTTCCTGATGGCGGATCAATAACAATTATCGCTGTTACAACCCTTTCCGGTGGTGATATTACACATGCGATTCCGGATAATACAGGATATATCACGGAGGGGCAGTTGTATCTTCGCCGTGATACAGATATTGCAAAAGTTATTATTGATCCATTCCGCAGTCTGTCCCGTTTGAAACAGCTTGTTATTGGGAAGAAAACGCGTGGTGATCATCCTCAGGTCATGAATACGGCAGTACGTTTATATGCTGATGCAGCCAGTGCGCGTACAAAACTTGAAAACGGATTTGATCTTACTGAATATGATCGACGTACACTTGATTTTGCTCGTGAATATTCCCGTGAACTTCTGGCAATCGATATCAATGTTGATATAGATACCATGCTCGATACTGGATGGAAACTGTTAGGGAAATATTTTACAAAAGATGAGGTTGGAATCAAGCAGGAATTCATGGAAAAATACTGGGTTGGTTCTGCTACTTAAAATGCATATCAGGTATAAAGATATGGAGTAGAGATGGCACTGAAATTTCAATATAATAAAACTTTTCAACAGCAGCTTAACAAAGGGTTAAAGGTGCGTGAAAATGCACTTCCGACTCTTATAGCCAAGGAATCTGCACTGCGAACCGAGGTTAAAAAGGCAAAGGAGCAGGTGACAAAAATAGGGCAGGAACTCAAAAAACAGTATGAAAAACAGAAAAATACATATCGTTTCTGGAGTGAACTGCCTCAGGAACTGATTACAGTTTCTGATGTTAATATCAGTATCAAGAAAATCGCGGGTGTAAAAACTCCTGTTTTAAACAATGTGGAATTCGAGGTTAAAAGGTACAGTGTCTTTTCGCAAGCCCCCTGGATACCTTCAGGAGTTGAGATACTTAAACAACTGGCAACACTGAAAATAAGCATGGAACTGGCTAAAAAAAAGGTTGAAATACTGGAGTTTGCCCGTAAGAAGACGACACAGAAGGTTAATCTTTACGAAAAAGTACAGATTCCGGAATATAAGGAGGCAATTAGAAAGATAAAACGTTTCCTTGAGGATGAGGAAAATCTTTCTAAATCATCTCAAAAAATTCTCAAGTCAAAACTCGCCGGAGCGGAGGCTTAATTTATGATTGTAAACATGAAAAGAATGGAGCTTTTGCTCTATCATAAAGAACGGGAACAGTTTCTGGAAAACCTGCGAACACTGGGTGTCGTTCACATTGTAGAAAAACCTCAGCAGGAGGAAACAGCAGAAGTCCAGGTGCTTACTCAGAAATTGAAAGCATGTGCTCAGACAATCTCTTCTCTTTTGAAAATCCAGAAAGTGCAGGAAATATCCATTCCCCAGCTACAGGAATGTGATTCTGTTGAAGAAGTTATTGAGAAGTATAATGAACTGAAAGGGAAAATAGAGAAAACCGGGCAGGAGATTGCTGCTCTGAATAAAGATTGTTCCAGACTTGAACCCTGGGGTGATTTTAAACCGGAATCTGTTCACCGTCTTGCAGATATCAATGTCAAGATGCGTTTTTTTCTGCTTCCACAAAAAAAATTCGATACGCTTGACAAAAAAAATCTGGTATTTGAAGAGGTAAACAGAATTGACGGGATGGTATACTTTGTTGTCCTTGAGCGTGGTGAATCTGTAGAAATTGATGCAGAAGAGACAAGGATTGGAGATATCTCTCTTTCAGAAATTCGTAAAAAGATTAAGGATCTTCAGTTACAGCAGAAAAACAATTATGAATCCCTGAACAGGATGGTTACTTACATTGATGTTCTTCGGAGATACCGAACAGAACTTTTCAACAAGTTGCAGTATGAACGTGCAAGTTTAGCTATGCAGGGTCAGGCATCCGGAAAACTTCTTTCTCTTTCTGGCTGGTTTCCATTGGAACGGGAAAAAAAGATCAGGGAGTTTCTGGAAAAGCATCCGGTTTATTACACCATAAGAGATCCTTATCCGGATGAGGATGTTCCTGTTTTGTTGAAAAATCGTCCTTTTTCCAAACTGTTTGAGCCAATTATTGGCCTGTATTCTCTTCCTGACTATAGGGAAATAGATACTTCTCCATTTATAGCGCCTTTTTTTGCGCTGTTTTTTGGATTGTGTCTTGGAGATATGGGCTATGGGTTGATGGTTCTCATTGGAGCCTTGATTGCGCGGTACAAGGTTGGACCAAAGCTCAAGCCCTTTATGACATTGGGGATTATACTTGGATTTGCAACTGCAATCAGCGGTCTTTTGATCAACAGTTTTTTTGGACAGCCAATATTTGGTGGTCCAGGGGTTGGGAGCGCGTTTTTCTCAACAGGAGTTCAGAGATTTGCCCCGCTGTCTTCATTAAAAACCGAATCGGGGACAATATTTCCGGCAATGAGTCTTGCTTTGCTGCTTGGTTTTATTCAGGTTTTTTTCGGTATGGGATTGCAGGCTTATGTCCGCATCAAAAATTATGGATTAAAAGGTGGAATTGAACCAATTGCATCAATAGTTATGGTATTCGGAGCATTGGTTTGGGCTGCTCATGCAGATTTTCTGAATCTTGGATTTGGAAATTTCACAGTTGGTCCACTGAATGTCGGTAAATTGCTTCTTGCAGTCTGGCCCGGAGCAGGTAAAACAATGTTATGGGGTGGACTGGTGCTGTATTTTCTTTTTAACAATTTCCAGAAGAAATTGTTTATCCGTCCTTTGATAGGGATATGGGAGTTTTATCAGTTTTCTACGGGCTTTTTAAGCAATATCCTGTCGTATCTTCGTCTTTTTGCTCTTGGTCTGGCAGGGGGATTACTTGGTGCTGCATTTAATCAGATAGCGTTTCTTTTGATTACAAAAGATGGCGTTATCAATTATGCATCATGGGGGATAATCGGAACAATATTGATACTCATAATTGGTCATACACTTAACCTGGCATTATCGGCTTTGAGTGCATTCGTGCATCCGCTCCGGCTTACGTTTGTGGAGTTTTATTCAGCACTTTCGTTTAAAGGTGGAAGCAAGCCGTTTATGCCGTTCGCAAAAATAGAAAAACAATAATCAAATTAACAATACTTCAGGAGGTTCTTAAATGGGCTACATTCTCGCACTAATAGGAATGGGATTAATGGTTGGGTTGTCGGGTGCAGGATCTGCTATCGGACTTGTATCCGGCGGTTCTTCGGTTGTTGGTATGTTGAAAAAGAAGCCTGAGTCGTTCGGTGTTGGTCTGGTACTGTCAGGACTTCCAGCAACACAGGGACTTTACGGATTTGTCGCATTTATCATGTACAGTGGATCAATCAATTCGAGCCTCACCCTTTTTCAGGGAGCAGTAGTTTTGGGCGCTGGCATAGCAGTTTCTCTGGCTTGTCTTATCTCTGCGATATTTCAGGGAAAAGTTTGTGCTAATGGTATTGCTGCCATGGCACAGGGGCATAACGTTATGGGAAATACCATGATGCTTGCTGCGTTCCCGGAGTTTTATGCGATTCTTTCATTAGTTGCAGCAATTCTTATGCAGCCGCTTATGAATTTATAATATTCTGCAGACCAGTTATTTTTGACGATTAGATTTTCGTAACACGCTGGAGCTCATTTTTCAAGGGCTCCAGTAATTTTATTTTGGGGATCACTTGGTGGCAAACGATATTGTAAGAAAAAGCTACTTTAAGTGAGCAATGTTCATATCCATTACATGGATAGAACCTGGACTGCTGTCAGACAAATATATTAAGTTCTGTAATGAAACACTTCCTGTTGATGTACATCAGGAAGTGTTTTTATTCGAGTGAATGTTTTTGAAAAGGATGAAAACGGTATGGATGAACATTCATACCGTTTGGTTGAATTCCAAAATTATTTAAGTACATCTACTGTTTTTGATTCAGAAATTCGGGCTTTTTCAAGGTCCAGTTTCATAATATATTGTCCTGGTGCGCATTTGTTCATTGTTATGTTGTTTGAACCCTGCCTGCCGGTTTTTGAATAGCTCCAGATTTTTCTGCCGTAAAGATCAAAAAGATTCAGATTTATATTTTCAGGCTGTAACAGCTTCACGGTAAACCGTATATTCCTGTTGTTGACAGGGTAGATAGATAGTGCAGATTCGTGAACATTCTTGTTTGAGACCGGGCTTATGCCTGTTTCTTGCCCAGGTATGTTTACCAAAGTTGAGTTCCATGTGTCATCTGTGGATATATCATCAATCCACATTAAACCGCCATCAGACGAAGTCCCGTTCAACTGAAAATATGGTCTGACCATCCAGCCCATCCAGGCTTCATTGCAGGAACCACTAAGGTTTGTCCAACGAAGATTTTTGACACCATTGCCAATTTCTTTGCCATCAACGTACAGATGAAATTCGCCATCCAGCCCGTTTGCACCATTCTGCTTTTTTAAAGCGATAATATATTCATGCCATCCCTTGCCTGCCATTCCCTGTAAATCGAAAGGTATGCTTGAGCCACCTTCATCCCAATGATGTTTTGGAATACAGCCTTGATTTCCTGATATATGGAAGTTATCTTTTGCAATATAACCTGTTAAAGGTGGTGATGATGATTCTGAAGATAATTTAATACGATTTGCTTTTATTTTTGCAGTACGATTTCCAAACTTGAAATTTTCATCGATTTTCATCCACCAGCGATAATACAACCATTTCCCGTCAAGCAATGATCCGATATCATAACCACCAACTTTTGCTCCTGCTTGTTGATTACCATTATCATTCCCCACGCCTTCATGTTGCAGGCAGTATTTTCCACTACGCGGGTCTGTTGTGACAAGTTTTGATGTTCCATCAAAACCAGAAATTCGGGAAGATGCCGACTTCAAAGATTCACAATCCCAATTCCAGTAATTTTTTGCTGAGATACTAAATGTTAAGGATGCCATACAGCAGGCACCAAATATTAGTACTTTATTCATGCTTTACTCCTTCGTATTTAAGTTTTTAATTTCCCCTTTTTACAAGCGGTTATTCGACAGTAATTATAGAGTCTCGGTAAAAGAATTCAAGCATCTTATTCAGTTTTTTTTCTTTTTTAAAAGGAGCTTTTAACTTGAATTAACTTGTTACCAGGATTACTAAAGCTTCGAACACGGTTTTTACAAGGTTGGGAAAACATCCTGTAGACTATCAGGATTGTTTAATAAATTGTAACTTAAACACAATGGTTCATGATGCTGTAAAAAGAGATTAATTTAGAATACATACTTGATTCTATTATATCAGTTAAAGAATAAAGCCAGTATGACAGATCGTTGGTATAAACGACAAATAGTATCTTTTTGTAAATTAAATAATCTGGTTTGTGCCAGAACAAATTGCGACTTTAAAAGTTCCTGGTTTTTATTCACAAAAAGGATATCAGGTTATATTACCAATGAGTAAATTTCTTACTGCTTAACTGTAAAATTATTCAATTATTAATACGTCGGCTGGTTAATATATTAATCTCATCATATTGATCCTTCGGAAACATTATTTCTCAGGTAGAAAAAGCGCATGTTTTGAGATGAAGGAGTTCCGATAAACGAAAAGCATAATGCCCAATATCTGCTTCAATATCAATAACCCAGTCTCCTGATTTATCGAATTGGGGAAGTTACATTATTACCCGATCATAAAAATTACGAAGATTTCTGATATAGTTATCTTCAGTAAAATCTTTCATCACTCTTTTTCTTCCTTCTTCGCCCATCTTCCTTCTTAGTTTACTATTAGTAATGAGCAGCTTCATTTTATCTGCCAAGTCATCTACATTACCCGGTTTGAATAATAATCCATCAATACCGTTTCTGATTACTGAAGGGATACCATCTACATCAGAACCTATTCTTGGTTTACCTGCTGCCATAGCTTCTATTAATACTCTGCCCATGGCTTCTGTTCTTGATGGTAAGACAAAAATGGAACATTGTTGCATATGGAAAGGCATTTGATCCGGCATGACTGCATCATGCACAAAGATTCTGGCATGGTTACCGGTGAAGCTGTTGATAATAAATTTGTCTGGATAATGTCCAAGTATTTTTAATTCCCAATCATCATATATTTCAGCGACTATTTTAAAAGCGGAAATAAGTATATCAACACCTTTTATCCAGAAAGGAAATCCAGCGAACAAAATTTGTTTTTTTTCCTGTGAACAATCGCATCTTAAAAAGTGTTTAATGTTTACATAATTGGGGAAAACACCTAAATGTTTATTGATTTTATTTATATTCAAATCTTCGATTTGACGAGAA
>Ga0123335_1004657_pt1 | contig 17482 bp, 17 predicted proteins | sample BiotimSIPDNA_2_FD_89707 | JGI IMG/M metagenome (GOLD analysis project Ga0123335, IMG submission 89707) | Anaerobic biogas reactor microbial communites from Washington, USA - Biogas_R2 time_0 SIP DNA | ecosystem: Engineered > Bioreactor > Anaerobic > Unclassified | place: Washington, USA...
AGAATATTGTACCTATTGCCATAGGTTCCTTTAATCTAAAAAACAAATCGCCTACCATATCAGCATAAGGAGACTTGACCAATTCTAACAGTATTGCAGTAAAAAATATAAATATTGGAACACTAAGAACCATCATTATGAAGATTGCTGTAATGTCTACTATTCCATTATTTATAAATAAAAATATTGACATTGCAATAGTCACTGCTGAAAGTATTATCACTAACTTACTATGTTTTTTTACATAGTAATTAATTTCTGAAATTAGTTCCGGCACTATCTCCTTCAAAGACCATCTTAAAACCCACAGCAAAAATAGAGTTGATACAATAAACCCTAACCACTTTATAGGTTCGATAATCATAATTTCACCTCCAACATCGCTTGTACCAGAAATATTATTATCGAATAACCTTATTATAACTTTTTTAGGTTGACACTACATAATAATGTTATCAAATCCTTGGTAAAACCTTGGTAAATCCTTTGGTAACCCTTTGGTATCAATCTTAGAGTTTCTTAGTATTTTTTTAAGGTGTCCGATATGTCCGATATTCCCGATATTCATATATTATGCACTCTTTCCTCCGAAAATAAAAACCTTCTCTTTTTGAAATAAATTAAGTTAGGTATACTGACTATGGAGTTTATTATAAATTGTGCAGCAGTAGGTCCATAATTAAATTCAAGTCCAGCTTTTGTAAATGAAGGTACATAAATTAACGCAGATACAATAGGATATATAGCATTAAATATAAAGAAAGCTACAATCAACTTATAACCATTCTCTGTAAATTTCTTAATTCCTACATACGCAAACAGTAACAGAATCATTCCAAACATCCATAATGCGATATTTAAAGTATTGGGTATGCCATCAATGGAATGAGTAAAATAATCCCCCCAGGTTCCATAATATTGACCAATACTTAAGTGTAAATTCCCAAAACTTTCAATTGGTCTTAATATTAATGCTGCAGGAATAAAGAACCGTACTAATGCTTTATACCACTTCATTGAAGGTTGCATTTTCACAGCCGTGAAAGTTCCTTTATCAAAAGATTTTTTGTCACTATATTGTTTATTTGCTTCTGAGAATTCATCTTCTAATGAAGAATTATTGACAGGTATTTCTGAATCAACTTTCGCTCCGCAATATCTGCAAAACTCACTATCTCCTTCGATTGCTTTCCCACATTTTCTACAATACATAAATTATTTCCTCCTCATAAAGTATTCTTCTCTGCTTATACACTAACATCTTTTAGGATGTGTAAAATGTTCATATTTACCTTAACACTTCTTAACAGCCAACTATCACGAAAAAGCATCAAAATAGATCTTTCGGGTACGATTTGTAGCCTTACAAATGTTAGCTATGGATTTCATTATAATCGGTATTTATCAATATCTCTAATGAGTTTTTTTCCTTTCATATAGGCTTATATTTGTAGAGTTTTGTTTGCTCAGCTAAATAACATCCTTATATCCAATTATAAACACTCTTCCATCGCCTTACAGCTTCAGCAAGCACCTTTAGTTGACTTACAATTATTTTATACCAAATAATGTTAATTATCAATCACTGTTTGAAAATGTTTTTATAACCTTTATAAAATCAAATCAATATGCTCTTAGACCTCTTTCATATGCAAACAAAACTCTTGCCTTTCTTAAGTAACTATGAATTGTTTTTTCAGGTAAAAAAGTGATGGTAACTGCCTTTTTAACAAGCTCAGACATATTAGCTTTGTTTATAAGATTATCACTTGAAAAATAGATAATTTCTAAAACTAATTTCTCTGTCTCATTCAACAGTTTCAAAGTTTTTTCAATAGCAAGAATATCTTCCAGCTCTCCGGCTTTCATTTTTAATTTATCGTCAACATAATCCATTGCCTTTTTATCAGATCCTAAATCATCAATACTGATTACTTTTTTATTAATGATAGAATAATCTTTCAAAGCATCTTTAATATATTTTTCTTTAAGGCTATCATATGAAGGCTTTCCAATACCTACATAGTATTGGAAAGCACTTTCAGCATAGTCCTTAGTAATCTCTTTTTTCAAATTACTAAAGCCTCCGTTTTATTTTTTAAACATAAATTCATAAATTTCTTTGACAGCTCCCTCATCGTCAATCCATCTTGTATAATTTCTAAGTAGAGCTTCTAAATCTTTTGATACATTTATTGCACCTATACCAAATACATAGGCAAGCGACTCAATCCAGTCCTTAGTTATTAATCTTAAAGGATAACTATGACTTTCGCCTTCTGCCATTTCTCCAACGTATTTTTTACTTCTTGTAATAGCTCTACAATTCTCTCTATGCCGTTATATTCCATTCGTTTAACAGAATACCCTTCGAATAGACTATATATATCTCTTACGAGGGGTACATATCCCGTTACGTCATTTAAAAGATTGTCAAGCCATTTTTCCTTTAACGTTTCATCGTCATTCTCTTTTCTTCGCCACATATCGACTAAGGAGATAATAAGTGTATTCACCAACATTGTTGCTGTCCAGGCGGAGATTGTCCTTGTTAAAGCTTTTTTGTTTTTAGGAGTCTTATTACTGTTATATTTCTCAACTGCATTTAACAGCAAGTTATAACTCTTTGTAGGTTCGCTCATAAAAGCCGTCAAGTATTTCCAACTACTATCATTCTGCCTCATGGCATCCGATCTGTGCATTACCGTGTCGACTACCTGAGTTTTGTCAATGATTTCTGAGAACCTATAATTTACAGCATCAAAGAATTCTTTACCTTTAAGCCCAGGTTCCGTGTCAGCAATTTCTAATTTAACTGCATTCCAGATCTTAGTCCAAGTTATATCATCGGCGATCTGAATTCCTGCATATTGTTTGTCCAGGACCGGAGTTGTGTCCAGGATAATATCTTTCATCGTGCGGCCTGTATCAAGATTGAAATAACCCCAGGATTTCCAAAGTGCAATCGGAGCATATTGCAGCATTTCCGCTTTATCTCCTTTTATAGCCACACCTTTAATTAGATATTTAGGATCAATCAATGCAGCAGCTCTTATTATAGCCGTAGGCTGTTGTACTATCGTTCTTACGTTCAACCCTAATACAGTTCTCTTATTAATCCTAATCATAGCATTAACCAATGGAGAACCGCCCTCAGTTCGAAGACCACCTTGCAAGTCAACCATGAATTTTTTCAGGAAGTTAAAAGCCTGAATTCCAAACTTTTTATTCATAGACTGTTTAATGCTGCTATTCTCAGTCTTGTAGTTTACTATTTTCATCATGCTCTCTGTTATTCCGACAAAGGCGTTGTATGTCGCAGACTTGTCAGCGTGTTCCGTGAATGCATCGAATACATCCTCCAGGATAATAGCATTACCGGCTCCCTTGACTGTAGCTTTCAAGAATCCCATACTTGTAAATGTAGGATCCAAGTTAGTGTTGTCAAAGTCAGATTTCAAGAAGTCTTTATCGGATTTAATCGGGAAGTAGTTCTCTTCTTTCGCAAGCTCATAACCGTAATTCTGCAATGTAGCCTCATTAACCCATTGTTTAGAGTAAGTATTCATAAACTTGCCTATTCCATCAGCTATTCGCCTTTGTTCCTTTGTAAGCGTTCCTATCAGCTTTGCAGCATCATTCAAGGTTATCTTTACAGGTTCAAACTGCTTTTTAACATACTTTATACCTTTATTATTAACCGCCACAATCGGAGCAGCCTTTACACCAAGTCCAAAGATATGTCCTCTTGCCTGTTCACGCTTCATAAGCAGATAGAAGCTCATTAATTGTGCCTGAGTAAGCTCAATAGTATCTCCGCCTTCAAGCCTAATCGATTTAATTTCTGCCTTTTTTCCTGTCCAGGATTTAATTGTAGATCCTTTTAATAGGTTTTTCATGTAATCCTGTGCAATTTTGGTATTCATTATCTTAACATCAAGTGCTTTTCTAAAATCATCGTACAAACTATTGAAGTTAACGCCCATCCGTTCAAAGAATGACTGAGGATTAAACATACCCCAATTCATCATGTTTTTAAAATGCACTATTGCGCCGTAAGCACTTTCAGTCATAGGATTGTCTGTGTTCAAGTCTTGAATTATAGCCGTTGATCTACCTGAAATATCAACCCACTTTTCGCCTAAGAAGGCTTTATTGTAGGTTTTAACCATGTTTTCAAAATACCCGACAATATCTCTTAGTAACTCAATCTCTTGCAGATTCATGTCTGCCATTCTCTTATTATGGAGCATCTCAAGTGCTTCTGCAATATAAGGATCTGCTGTTGTACTCAATCCATCTTCATCACTCACTTTAGCAAGTTTTTCAAATTCTGCTCGCAAATCCCTAAGTTTCTATTGAGTGTTTTCATTCTGTCTGTCTGTTGTAAAGTCAAGCATTGCTAATAATTCAGCAACAGTCTTATCCAGAGCTTTTGGAATATGTTTTTTCTGTGTAGGATTTCTAAGCATCTTACTAAGATTCTTTGTCATAGTTCTTATTCTGTCTTTTGCCTGCTTAATCTTCCTATCCTCATATATGCCGGATATTCTTTCTTTGTACTTAGTCTTTTGATTTTCAAGCTTCTCATCTCTGTTAGCTCTAAGATCCTTTATCATTTCCTGGTAGTGAGATTTAATGTCATTCTCTTTTAGCTTGTTTCTCCACCAAGTTTTATAAGCTTCGCCTTGATATTTCTTCTTTACCTCAGCAACTGCATTATCACGTTTTGTTTTTTCTTTGTTCAATATCTCAGTAAGTTTTTCTTTGTTCTGATACTTCAACCATTCAACATCTTCGACATTTTTATTCTTTATCGCTTCAATACGAGCTTTAGACTTTTCTCTTTCACCCTCTACAGCCTTTTGTTTTTCAGCTTTTTTCTTATCTGCAAAAGTAGCTTTTGCTTCCGGAATAGATGTCATGCCGTCAAATATTTCAAGTGCCAGGTATTCAATAGATTTATTCAAATCTCTGTTGTATGGATTCTCATATATCGGTACAAAATCATCAAGTACATCACTTATAAGCATTAATTGGTCTGCCGGATTAGCAATATCTTTTACGAATAACTCAGGATATAAATCAGACAGTTCCTGATACAAACTGTCAATACCCATTCCATCATTGGTTATGTTTATTCTGCCGAAATTTTTCTTTCTAAAATCATTCCATCCACCAACGGCATCGAAATCACCCTTAAATCTATCACTTATACTAATTGCCGTATTTCTCATGGTATTTCTCAAATCGGAATACTGTTTATACATTGCATCATTCAGAACGGAGGCATTTTCGACAACCTCTCTTGCTACCTCAGTAATAATGGAATGAGCATCCTCGTATTCCATATCACCATTAACCATTCCCATATACACGCTATATAGTTTAGTTTCGAATTCTGTCGCTGAGTATTTGCTGCCGTAATCCTTTAGTATAGACTTAGAAAGCCTTCTTACAGACTTTTCATCAAGCTTAACTCCCTTAGTGAGCTTAAACTGCTCTTTAAGTCTGATTACAGTCTTTTGGAGCTTCTCTACATCTTTCGAGGAAGTATTATCCCTTAATTGGAACCTTACCGTAGTTTCGCCTTTAGCATCCACGAAATCCCTTGTAAGAGTTTTTTCGTAAGCTCTTGATGCAGGTATAAGATTTTTTATTTCAACATTACCAGGCGCCTTATTATTTGCAAACTCTTCTCCGGTTAGTTTTAAACTTTTTAAAAACAATTTATTGTACTTGCCTTTTTCCCCATCTTGCCAAAGAACAACAGGTACCGACTTAACGCCTGCTTCTCTTAAAGCCACCATTCTATGTCTGCCTTCGTGTCCTGTAACTTCTTTATCATCGATATCGAATTTCAAAAATATCTCTTGTGTTTCATTCTGTAAATCTTCTAAGTTTAACTCTCTTGACTCGCTTTCAATTCTCGCCAAATTAGTTGTTGTTAGACTTAAAAACTCATCCGGTGATATATACGATACATATGCTTTAGAATAGTCGGGACTGCTCTTGCTTCCATATCTTCCAAGAATATTTTCTAACCGTTCGGGAGTGTATTTAGCCGTATTGTCTTTTAATGTCATGTCCCTTAGTTGATACCTAATATCTGGATTGTTTGATGGATTTTTGTTGTCAATAGCTTTAACTTGATTACTATCAAATATTACATAAGAATATCCCCTTGATTTTACATCATCGCCATAACCGCCAGTGGCTCCTTCATCAAGTATCAGACCATCGTAATCGTAACCCTGTTCTTCAATAAATTCTTGAAGATCCATACCATCTAACCAGTCCGGTAAACCACTTTCCACCAAAGGCGTACCCATGCCATATTTACGATAATAATCTTCATTGAATATTTTTCTTTCCTTAGCTTTTCTTGTGTCAAATGGTTTTTTAATATTCAAATATACTTCGTAAGTTTCAGGATTTTCAGCACCCTTTTTAGTTGAAATACTGCTTGCATTAGGACTCTGATAGTTGTCGGCATACTCTTTGTTTTGTGTAAAGTAAGTACCTGGATTAACTTTTGTGAATCCGCCTTTTGGAGTTCCGTGATACATTACAAGCAAGTTGCCTTTGCTATCTTTAACCTTGCTATCCTTAAAGTATTCAGCTTGCTCCTGTGTCAATGTTCTATTTTCGCTATCTTTTATACTAAATCTAACATCATATTCCCTTTTGTTAAATCTCTTTGATAGAGGAATAACTTTACCATCTGAATCATAAGTAACAGGATCAAGCAATTTTAAATTGTTTTTGGTGTTCTGATAAGCATAAGTTTTGCCATCATCAAATCCAAATTCATTTATACTATTTCCGTCAATCCATATGTTTTTAGCTTCTGTTGTGTGATATATGACTTTGTATGATCCATTAATATGAGATTTACCGTGCAAATGAGCATACCCATTGGAAAGTGTTATCCAATCACCGACTCTAACTCGTTCATCTTTAATGTTTTTTGGTACTGCTCTATAAACTCTTATTCTTTTATCAGGCTTATCTTTTGCTCTTTCGATTGCTCGCATAGATTCGTAATCATAAGATTCCCCATCGCCGTAATACCTAACTCCATTAGAGGAGAAAATATCTTTAGGATATATCTTAGTAATATCGTGTAATGGTGCATTATATCCATCGTTTGTAGGAGCTTCGTGCATCATCCTATAGTCATCATCTGTTGTATAACCTTTAGATTCTGCATATTCAATAACCATCTTTTGAGCTGTTTCCATATCATTTTTTTCAACCGCTTCAAGATATTTTTTATCCATTTCTTTCAACGAATACTTAATATCTTTGTTGTTAACAGGTTCTCTATACATTGTGTCCTTGTAAAGGAAATTAGTATTTTTGCCCTTGTTTTCTACAAATCCATAAGTCTTATACCAATCAATGAGTTTCTTTTGTGAGTTGTATTTTGTTGTCGGAGTCAATACTATTGTTTTATTTTTCTTGTCGGCATACTCGATTAACTCATTCATAAAGTTATTGCCTATACCCTTGTTTCTTTCAACTTCTTTTACTTCGATGTTGTCTAAAGATATTTTATTCTTAGATTCATACACCTCTAAATAATCGGTAACTTCTTTATACTTTTCCTTTATTCCTTTTAGAGAATATCTTGCATTATCTTTTATTGGCCTTACAGAAAATCCGCTTCTTTTATCCTGCCTTTCTAAAACATTAAGCTCTTTTGCTTGTGATTCGATATTTTCGATTAAAGCTGAGGATAATTCATCATCTGTCATATCATTATAATCATCCCAATTGCCATGACTTACTTGTTCTGCAAGACTTTCAAGATCTGCTCTTCTGTATTCGTTACCTTTTATGTTGCTAATAACATCATTAATAGATGTCATCTTTGATTTAGAACGTTCATATTTTGCATATTCTCTTTCAATATATCTTGCGTTTTCAAGCATAGATCCAAGCATTTTTCTTTCAGAAGGAATAGAATCTTCCAAATCCGACTCAATATTGCTGCTATTTCTAAATTTCATCAATCTGTTTCTGTGTTTGTTAAAGAAATTTTCTCCCTCTTGCTTAGTATCAAAATCTCCAAAAGGTATTTGATTTCCTTCTCCAACCCACAGTGTATAAATGTCTTGTCCAAATCTCTTTTGAATATGATCTCCGTCATTAGCCGGCATCCAATCGTCATCGGTAGCTTTCAAGGATTGCTTCTTGTCCGCCTTAGAATCAGTTCTCTGATCCGTTTCCATGACACTACTCAAAGCATTAACCCAGAGCTTCTCAGCTTCACTTAATTGATCCGTATTCAGCCATCCTTCAGTAAATCCTGATACTTCTAATATATCCTCAATCTTGCTTATAAGTTTCCTCAGAACGTCAAGGATCTTCTGCCCTAAAGTCTTATTTTCAGCAACCAAATTATTAATTGCATTTTCATCGGTTAAAATAGCTCTGTAGCATCTGCAACTAATTCATCCTCAATAGCAAGCTTATCAATCTTCAATCCTCTACTCTCATATAATGCGGCCATTCTTCCGTATTCATTTTCATATGTACCGTTTTGCTTCATTGCTTCAAGTACATATCCCTTGTATTCATTATAGAGTTTTGGATTTTCCTTCTCTAACATATGAGTTATTTCATGTTTAGCAACCACCATAAAAGGATTGAATGTATCGAGTGCAATCTCAATTGAATCTGTTGCAGGATCATACTGTCCATTTGCGAACCCTGCCTCTTGACCGGATGGATCGTAGATTGTTTCAACAAACTTAAACTTAGTATTTGTTACTTGTCCTATCCTGTCTAAAATGTCATATACTTTCGGATATTGTTGTCTTACTTTATCATCAACACCATTATAGATTACGCCGCTTTTTTTATTGATAACTTGCTGTTGATTTGTAGACAAGCTATGCACGAATAATTTCTTTCCGTTGTCGGTCTTTCTAACATCCATTGTAATGTCATATGGAACACCATTTACATTTACTGTGCCAGTAATATTTGCATATGTTTTTTTGCTCGATGGATTTTCCGAATTGTCGATAACATTAAATTCTCCGTTCTGAATTAAGTCAACCAAATTTGCCATAGCATTAATCTTAACTTCGTTATCCTGGTTCTTAGAATATTTGTCATCTGCCTGGAAGGTTTGATTAATAGTTGCCCTCGATACTTCTATGTTATTGCCGGAGCTTTTATTTATAATCGGTTTTGAGTTGTTGGAATCAGAAATTATTGTATTTTTATAGAATTCGTATACATTTTGCTTGACTTCTTTGGCATTTCTCATGTTTTTTATCTTGAAAATGCTTAAAGTTGGATTGACCTCAGCAGAGCTATTATTTTGCGATTTAACAACATTTTGCCTTTGTTCGACCATTTGCTCAGGAACAATATTTTCGTTCTGTATGCTTACATTTGCTTGACCGTTTTTATTCAAAAGCTTGTCAACTTCACTTTCAAACGAACTACCATCATTTCTTGCAGAATTGATTACCCAAATCTTCATATTGTCATCAATATTTACATTATCGGATTGCATTTGATTAACTCTTTCAAGTATGGGAGAATTCTCCGGAAGAGAGTCGATTGTTTTTGTATATTCTGCATCTACCATTTTTGAGTATCTTTTATTTAGGACAGTATTTACTCCTGCAGCTCCTCCACCCATAAGACCACCAACAGTACCACCAACTAATCCCGAAAAAGCCATTTCTTTAGGATTTATGACAGCAGTTTCATTCATTGAGAATAAAGGCATGCTTTTATCATAAGCGACCTTTTGTCCTATGTTTTCTATAGGGTATTGGACAATTTCTTCAAAGCCTTCTTCTAAAGCAGATTGAAGCATCGCTCCTGCTACACCTTTTGTTTTATTAGCCAGGATATTAGTTATGTTTTCAATACCACCGCTAACTTCAATTAAAGCGGAGGGTACGCCACCAATTACAGCAGACTTTATAGCTTGTTCTCTTGTGGCTCCTTCGTTTACACCTTGCAAATATTGATTACCTACAGATGTAAGCATTGATGAGTATAATGTGGGATTACTTTTTAAATTCCTTAACACAGTTCTCGCTGCATTTAATGTTGTTGGATTTGCTAAACTTGCTGCATTTGCTACTAATTGAGTGCCACCGGCTGTTGTAGGTACTACGTTTCCAGTGGCTGCTACAGGATTCATCAATGCAAGTGCCATTGTCGGTACTGCTTGCCCTATTCCTTGTGCCACGCCTCCTGCAAACTCATGACCTTGATTAAGCCTTGCTAACTCCTCATCTTCTTTTTTATAATAATCTTTGTAACTGTCTAAAACTTTATTTACAGGTTCGATTCCTAATCCGCCGATTGCCGCATCAGCCACACCTACCATTGCACGAGGTATCTTATTTATTCCGGCATTAACATTTTTAAAAGTTGTCTTTATAGGCTGCTCTTTCCAATAATCTATCGGCTCAGGTTCAGGCTCAACATAGCCTCTCTCTTTTCTTATTTCTTCCCATGTTCTCTGTTGTGGCTTAGGATCCGATACTAAAAATCCTTTATTTAACATTTGCCTTGTATTGTTTGGTGTTGAATTCTTTTGCATACGCTCTTTTTTTATCTCTTTCCACGATTTAGCCATGCTAACCTCCAAGATATTATTTTGTTTTTTTCTGATTCATTCATATGTGCCTCCTTTTCATAATTAAAATAATTTTGATGTTATGATGCATTTAATTTAAGTCGCCTTGTAATAACCTTGCTACTTGATTAACATAATTTAAATAGTTTTTAATATCATTTCATCAACTCCTTCCTTTTTCTTTCTAATATTCATTAGTAACAACGATAGTCTCAACAGTTTTTTAGAATAACGATAGATAACCTTTTCTCCTTATAGTAAATTTTAATTTAGAATTTTAACTTAGAGTCCTCATAAATTTTTTGAATTGCTATATCCTCTGCTGATTTATTAGAATAGAAATTTATGTCATCATCCTTAACATAATCAATAACATCATTTAGAAATCTTTTGTTTTGCCGCAGGTATCTTAATGCTCTTTTTTCAATACTCACTACCTTGGAACTTGTAATTCCCATTTCTGCAGCTATATCGATGTAAGGTTTTTCTTCTATGTATACAAATTTTAGGACATCTTGCATTTCATAAGTAAGCATAGATATATTACCATGGACCTTGTTTTTCATATCTTCATTTTCAAGATTATACTGTGCTATTAAATGAGCATTTTCATCTACAAGTACATCTAATTTAGTAGTTTTTCCGTCACCATATAAGAAATCATCCAAAGGTACACTCGAATACAAATTCTGTTTAATACGGATAAGTTTCTCATAATCAATTCCCATCTTTTCCATCATTTCGTCATCTGTAGGTTCATAACCCAAATCTTTAGTTATGTTATCTCGAATTCTTTTAAACTTTACTATTAGCCCCTTTAAACGCGAAGGTATTGTGCCATCTAAATTTCTTATTCTATTTAGAATGCACCATTTAAACATAGTGAGAAAGCTAAAATCCTCCCTTTTATCGTCGAAAAGTTCTACAGCTTTAACTAAAGCAATATATGCCTCTTGAAATAAATCATCAATTTCATATATGTCATATCTTCGATTTCTAACAACATGATTTATAAATCCTGTGTTTTGTTTATACAACCTTTCAAGATTGTTCATTGTGTCAACATTGTTTTTTATAAGGTCAATTAATTCTTTGTTAGTCAAATCCAAAAAATCACCCCTTGCTTTTACGACATAATAATGATAAAATTAATTAATCTTGTATTATCCCATGATGCAAGAGGCCGTGTTGTTAAGGCTATTTATGAAATAGCCTTTTTTATGTCCGGAGTCTATAGTTATTCTTTATATTCTTATCTAATTCAACTAAGTAATCCTTACACATTTCATAAATTCTGCTACCTATCGCTTCATCATAGTTAAGCAAATCATTCAAACCATATTCAGAAGAGATTATCAAAGGAAGATGATTTATGTATCTGAAGTTAATTATTTCAAACATGATATTTTTATCTGAATCAGTCACTTTGCCTTTCAACATATCATCAATCAGCAACACCTTTGAATTTTGGTACTTGCTTATTTGTTTTTTATAAAACTCTTCATCGAGTATATTTTGTTTTAGCTCAGTTATTACTTCTCTGTAATTAAGATAAACGACTGAAATCCTTTTACTCTTTAGAATGTTTAATCCTAATGCTACTGTCAGATGAGTTTTTCCTCCGCCAACTTGCCCTAAAAAAGCTATTGAATTTTGCCTTTTATCCTTTATCTGTATGAAATCCTTAAAATAATCTGTTGCAACCTTTTTCATTACTTTAGAGCTATCATTCCATTCCTGAAAATTAGAAAAATTATAGCTTCCATCTTTAATACCGCTTTTACAAAACATTCTTTCCGCTTCATTAAGTTCAAAGCACTCGCACCTTTTCCAGGGACTTACATCTGTTAACCAAGATGTATCCTTGCATTTATTGCATTTATATAAGTCCGAGCTCTTTGATTTCATCGTTGAGGTTTTTTGTATCTGTAGTTTCTCTACTGCTTTTTGGAATATTGAATTTGATTGCATTTCCGAATTTACCAACTGCATCGCTTCCTTTCTTTAAATTATTTTTTTGATTAAGATAACTTTCAAATTTTGTACCGAATAATGTATCAGGTCTTAAATACTTCTCAAAATCTGTACCGGTCCATTCTGCAGCTTTTATATCAATAACCTTTTTAAAGTCATCTAATGAAAATCCTTCATTTATTCTTGCGCTAATAAGCTTCTTTGTTTTATCTGTGGTCGCTCTGTAATTTGTTTTACATTTTTGATTTAGATAATCAATAACTGCTTTGTAAAGGCTTGTATCACTTTTGATAATATTTTTTGCTTCATGCGTTTTATCAGGACTATATATTATTTCTTTATTATTTTCTTTTTTCTTTATTTGGGGAGCTAATTCATTCCCTGTCGATGGAACTAATTCGTTCCCTGTATGGGTATCTATTTCGTTGGGTAGTAGCGAATTAGTTACCTCACCATTATTTATCCATTCATTATATTTTTTGTTAAAACTTATTACTCTTGACTTATTAAAAGTTGCTTCAGTTACTACAGTAACAATATTCTTTTTTATAAGAACTGTAAGTTCTCTTTGTATTTGCTTTTTATGAATATTTGTTGCATTAGCAATAAATGTCACAGACAAATCATGACTTTTTCTTTTGTATCCATATGTCTGTCTAAATACAACATCTAATATTCTTCTTTGAGTACCATTTAAATTGGTTTTAGCTAATGCATCCAATATTTGATTTGCAATTTGTGTAAAACCTTTCTCAAGTTGAACATCTGTACTCACACCATATCAACCCCTTGCCCTTACAATATATGACTTTGTTCTATAGCATTCTTCGAAAGGTGATATTATTTCACATTTTGATATATTTTCAGGGCACCAATAATCATAAGCAAAGTCGCTCTGATTAGTTATTAATGCCTTATCCTTAAGCAATTTAGTAAGCTAAGCTCCTGCTTAACATTTTGTTGTTTTTATTCCGGAAAACTACAGGTACCGAATAAGGTTTTAAGTTTTTTAATATTTTATTCGTTTCCGTGTTCACTTGGCTTTGATATTTTTTTAAATTTTCCTCCGTTGGAACAACACCTTGTAAAATTAAATGTCTAACATTTCCTCTTCTAACATACTGATTCCAACCATCAAGACTATTTATATCAATAGGATTTGTATCGATGCTTAATATAACATCTATCGTTTGTGATTGTTTTTGCCTATCTTCTATTTTAGCAATTATTTCATATGATCCATTGAGTTCCCTAACCTTATCTATTACAGCCTTCACTTTTTGCATCTTTAATAATTCAAATGTTTGCTTCATTTTCTTGTCTCCTCGTATTTTATTTGATAAATTGTAAGAATTAGTTATAATAATATTGTGTTCTACAATAATTTTCGCAGTCCTTGCTTCCCGGCTTTCGACTGCGCTTAAATTAATATTGTGGGCTTTCGGATGTAGTTTCTGTTATACAGCAGGAATTGCACCTTTTTTTAATTTAATACTATCTTTCAAACAATCACCTCACCTGCAATCATTATTATTGTTACACATACCAACTTGAATCCTATTAGTTGATTGTCATCTGTGAACTTTGTCCAAAATCTTTTAATCATTTACTTTTCCCCCTAATCAAATTTAAATATGCTTGTTCTTAAAAAACTTCCTATTTCCTTAGTGTCAAATTCATAACTCCTGCTGTATATTTGTCCTTCAACCATTACCTGGTCATTAAGCTCATAACCCATCCTTGATAATCTGTTCATTACAGTTGCTCGATTTGTATAAATCTTAATTTTTTTAATATCGTAGTCTATTACAATACTTGTTTCAGTATCTTCAAGCTGAGCTATCTGCTTTATACTTTTTCTTTTTGTTTCCGATGATTTAAGTAATGCCTCCCTGCTCATTCCTTTTGCCATAGTCACTACTTCCTTTCTTGAGTTCTATTCCTAACTCTTCGTGAAATGAATTAAAGAGAGTTTATAACTTATAGTGGTAGTATGTTTACATTAGGAATATGATTTATAATTGTCTGCCCTCTTTTGTAGCTTTGTCTAACCACTCTTCCATCATCGGAACATTAATTTTTGTATACTGTCCTATTTTAATTGTTGGAACAGTTTTATCTGTATAACATAGCTCATAAAGACGGTCACGACCAATTCCAAAACGTTTAGCTGCCTCCGAAATACTTAAAAGATATCGATTTTTCATACTATAGCTCCCTCCTACTCATTAAAAAATAATATTGAAACATCCTCGTTTAATGCATCCGCTATCTTTAGCATCAAATCACGTCTTGGCTCTATCCTTCTATGTTCAATGTCACTAAGTGATTGTCTTGATATACCAAGCAATTTTGCTAAGTCGCTTTGTTTAATTCCTTTTTCTACTCTTTTAGCCTTTAATTTATAAGTCAATACTTTCACCTCCATCAATGTACCTTATTGGTACATCTGATTATATAGTGCCACTTCGGTACTTGTCAAGACTTTTGTAAAATTATTTTGACTTTTTGTCACCACTTTGGTACACTTAACATATAAAATTTTTAGGAGTAGTTGTATGAACAAACTAAGTTCAAATATTAAATTTCTTAGAAAACAAAAGGGCTTGAGTCAAAAAGAATTAGCAGATTTGCTTAATGTATCGAGGGTTACTATAACCAGATACGAAAACGGTACCAGAGAACCAGATATAACTATGATACATAAAATTGCTGAGGTTTTGGAGACCACAGCTGCAGAATTAATGAAGTTGGATAGTTCAGGAAGTGATAACTATGAAAACAAATTGGGTTATTATGATATTTATAATTTTATCCAAAGATATCATGATTCCTTGTATTCCAATTTACTTGTAGTTTTAAAAGAACATATTACTGATTATCCTATGCTTGGAGAGATGAATTATAAACGAGAATTTGAGGAAGGGATTAAAAATGCTGTTGATTTAATACTACAAGAATTAACCATTCAACTATTAGAAAAGATTATACATGGCACGAAATCAAAAATATTCAATTATATAAAAAATACAATTTCAACTTATAATGAAAAAGCAATTAGCGAATCATTACAAAACGCTAAAGATATTCTATACGAGGAATCTGGGGAGATAATTGAGAATGTACTTTTAGAATATGCAACAATTAACTTTATCGAAGAAATAAAAAAACAAACACCTATGGAATTTTACGGTCCTACTATATATCCGGATATTAAAAAAGCGAGTGATGATTTAATTTATTCTATAACTTACAATATCCAAGCCATATTGGTCAGTGAATTATACGGAAGTATTCTGTTTTTATTAATACAGAATTATTATTTAAATCTAAACGAAGAAGGCAGAGCCAGAATACTAAACTATATATCAGACTTATCCGACAATCAAAAATATACAAAAGATAATGATAATGATAAATAATTTTAAGAAGGTGAACATTCGTGGCTAACAAACCAAAGATAAATTCAAATATTAACGGGCAAGAATATTATCGCACCAGGATAACTATTGGTCATGATGAAAAAGGTAAACCTATTAGGAAAAGCTTCTATGGTTCATCAAAGAGTGATGCAGAGAATAAAAAGAAACAGTATATAAAGGATCTTGAAGCAGGATTAAATCCGGACTTAGCAATTCAATCACTTAGTCAAGCAATGTATACTTGGTTATGGGATATTGAGAAACGCTCCGGCAATAAATCTTCTACCTTTGAACGTTATGAGGGAATATATAGAAACTATATTAAAGACTCAAGTATTGGACTATTGAAAATATCCGATATAAATAAACTTGCAATACAAAAAAACTATAATCTTTTACAGGATGAAGGCAAAAGCTATTCACAAATAAGTAACCTTCATAAATTACTAAATAAATTTTTCTATTATGCAGAATCAGAAGGCTATTTAATCAAGAATCCCTGTAAAGGACTTAAGATTCCAAAATGTGATGAAGATGAAATTGAGGAAGAGGACAAAGCTGTTGAAACATTTAGCCAGGACGAATTGAATATCCTAATCGATAGCATAGGATTTAAAAAATTACGTTTTATTATAATGTTTGCTGTTCTAACAGGAATAAGACAAGGAGAATTACTTGCAATAGAAAAATCAGATTTAACTGAAACATCTACAGTAAAAATAAACAAAACTCTTCGTTCTATCAAAGTGTTTGATGAAGATAATGAAGACAACAAGAAAAACAAGGACAAAAATAAATACGAATTAAAAGTTACAAGACCAAAAACAAAGTCTTCAAGGAGAGAAGTTCCTATACCCGAAATATTAAAGCAAGAATTAAAAAAATTAGAAAAACTTATTGCAACAGAAAAGTTAAAGCTTGGACCTGCATATAATGAAAATAAATTACTGTTCCCTTCACAAACGGGTACATATATAGATGCTAAGAATTTACGTCGTTCATGGGAGCGTGCTTTAAAAAGTGCAGGCATACCTCAGAAAAAGTTCCATGCACTAAGACATACCTACGCTACCCGGTTGTTTGAGAACGGCACCTCAATTTTAACGGTATCAAGATTGCTTGGACATAGATCCATAAGAACTACTGAAATCTATACCCATGTACTTGAAGATATTAAAGCAGCAGAAGTAGAATGTTTGAATAACATGTTTAACAAAGCTATTATATCAAAATAATAATCCTGTCACTATGGCAGGCTTTTTTTATTAAATTTTACTAAAGGGCTAAAAAAGGGCTAAAATGAAATGCTCGATTTCACTTAAACCCTTTGCTTTGTTGCAATTAGTGAGCCATGAGGGATTCGAACCCCCGACGAACAGATTCGAAGTCTGCCACTCTATCCCCTGAGCTAATGGCCCGTGACTTGTTTATTATATTATAAATAGTTATTGTTTTCAATAAAAGATTA
>Ga0123335_1004660_pt1 | contig 17468 bp, 13 predicted proteins | sample BiotimSIPDNA_2_FD_89707 | JGI IMG/M metagenome (GOLD analysis project Ga0123335, IMG submission 89707) | Anaerobic biogas reactor microbial communites from Washington, USA - Biogas_R2 time_0 SIP DNA | ecosystem: Engineered > Bioreactor > Anaerobic > Unclassified | place: Washington, USA...
GTATTTTAATTACCCGGCCATTTTTAGATGGAATCCAGGCAGCCAGATCATAGTCATAATAACCCATGGGGACAATACCCCCAACGGGGAAACCAATAAAATTTTCTACATAGTGATAGATGGGCTGATTAAATATAACACTTTTTGAACCAGCGGCTATAGCTTCATCGGCGCTGTATTCTACGCAATAGGTGTAGCCCACATTGGGGGGGAGGATAGCCGGCATAGCCTGAGGTCCATTAGTCCCTACCGTATATTCGGTGGCACGTACTGTCAAGTTGCTAATGCGCGTGCCATCTTGCAGTTGTGCCGTCACCCCTTCCGGTATTACTAATGTGGCCTGACGGGTACCGTCGGCATCAGTAATCTCACTGCCCCTGGCTACCTGCATAGGGCTGGCGGGGGTAAGGGTTACTTCTGTTTTATTGCTATCATAAGGAATAATTACTACATCGGGTAGTATAGCAAAGTCCTGCCAGGGTACATCTACCTGGCGCTGAGCGGCAATGTAGTTATCTTTTTCGTAACGTACAGTAATGATCCCGCCGCCGTTTAACGCCATATCAAATTGACCATCGGAGCGGCTTAAAGTACTGCCGAATTCCGGGTGATTTAATATGGTAATGCGTACATCTGGCAAAGGTATGTTGTCACGGGTAAAGACCTTACCGCGAATTACCGCTACCCGTTTTTGTTCAATAGTTTCCGGTGCCATGTCGATTTGGACGGCATCTTCACCAGAATAAAGGAAGGCCGTAGAAGAAAACAGGTCGGTCGCCACGGTGCGGTCGGCTGCCGGGGCCACCAGTTCGCCTGAATGATTGGTAACCGGCAGACCGACCAGAGTTGCAGCCTTGTTCCCGGCTAGATCCTTGATAGGATTGGCTCCTGGTATATAGCTTATGGTGACTGTATCTCCAGCTTTAATCGATTGCGCCAGGGTGATGGTCACCTTAGCTCCTGTTATAGATGAGTTTAACGGGGCCTCCTGTTCACTGCCATTCACTTTTACTTTGAAATCAGTACTTGATGGTACTGAGGTCTCGTCCAGGTTTTCATTGTAAGTTAGCACCAGGGTAGTGCCGTTAATAAAAGCACTGCTGACTGACGGCGGAGTGGTATCTCCAGGGTCTGCAGCCGTAGTTGTCACATTTAACTTAACCAGGTCGGTTTGCAGGTTTTCGGTACTGTCTTCCGCTACCACATAGATATCGTAGGCAGTATCGGAATTCAAGCCGCTGATGTTTATACTTGTTTCGTTATTGGCCATTAACGCTGCCTGGCCACTTTTAACAGCTACCATACCGCCTTTGCCAGTACCATTCTTTACCTCAGCGGTGCTGGGGGTTGCTGCCCCATCAGTCAGCACCACATAATAGGTGATACCGTTTTCATTTGTCTTAGCCAACAGTTTTAAACTGGTTGGTGTTATATCAGCAGTTTTGGGATAAGTGGATATCCATACTGGCGGAGAGGTATCGCCAGGCGGAGGAGGAGCACTACCCCCACCCCCACCACCTCCAGGGCTGGGGGAACTTTGACCGGGGATATCAGTGCGCACCTGACCCAGTTCGGTATCACCACTAAACTGCTGGTTTAAGGTAAAGTCCTTCCGGGTACCGTTATGGAAAAAGAAGCCTGTATAGGACAAAAGCTGTCCGTCAAGGCCATGCGTAGGTAGGACTACGGAGAATCCCCCGCTATTGTCAGTTTTTCCGCTAAAGGTGGGGTTGGTCGTGAAATATAACGGGACATTGCCCAGGGGGCCGCCCTGTTTATCTAGCAACTTGCCGTTCACCCGGGCACCGGTAGTCATCAATATCTCCTGGGTACCGGCCGCACTTCCTTTGATTACAGTTATTGGACCCGTGTAACCCACATTTTTGTCATGCAAGGCGATAATTTCATATTGTCCATCCGCAACCAAAAAGGTGAAAGAACCGTCCTGACCTGTAATAATCTCTTTTTGTGATTCATATGAACCTTTTAAGAAAACTTTGACGGTTGCTCCCTTAACCGGTTGACGGTTGAGCTTGACTACCCCGTTGATACCAGAGATTTTTTCTGGTTTGTAGGCCAGGGCTTTATCCAGAGTAACAACCGTCTCCGCTCGGGTTATATTTTTTTGAGGTCCAAAAGTCTTATCAGGAAATCCACTCATTATGCCATGGGTTGCAACTTCATTGACGCTTGATTTAGCCCAGCTATCAATACTTTGATAATCATTAAAAGACTTAATGACACTCTCGTCCTCAGATTCCAGGTCCAATAGGGTAGTTATCAAGGCCGCAGCTTCCTGGCGGGTAATTGCCTCATTCGGCTTGAATGTACCATCCGGATAACCGGAAATATAACCGGCGGCCTTAGCTGACATTACTTCAGCATAGAACCAATCAGATGATTTTACATCAGAAAAGTTGTATATTGTGCCATTGTTTTTGGTTTTGAAGGCCTTATTAACCAGTATAACTAATTCTGCCCGGGTAATTTCGCCATCAGGTTTAAATTGTCCATCAGGATAACCTGCTATCAATCCATCATTTATCCATTTTTCAATATGTACCTGCGCCCAGTGCCCTTTTATATCCTTTATGGCATTTCCAGCTAAAACGGGTTGACATAATAGAAACCCGAAGCATAACGTTATAAGCACCGTTAAGAGTCTAGTCCTCATTTGCATTCCCCTCCCCAAGAGCAAATTAAACAACGAGGAAACAACAATGATATCAGCATTTGTTACTGTAATGTTAGAATAATCAACCAGCCTTTTCCTACTACTTCGGGCATATTTTCATACAATAGACCAACAAGACTAGTCACCAACAAGTGTTCCCCCTGCTATGCCGCCACTTTTTTCAATCCGATATCCTGCTGTTTCCATCATCTGACGAGCTTCATGTTTTGATAAGTCACCCTTATCAATAAAGGTAAGCTTTTCAAAAGCGGGGCCCTGGGTAGCTTTTCCGATGACAAAATCAAATTTATCTTTGCCGGCTTTAATATAGGTACAAGTATTGGACAGAGCTGCTTCTCCGCTGAAGTTCAAGCTGGAACTGTAGGTTCTGAGGCATATCATCTCGCCATTTTTAAACCGTTTGAACTCGCTGTAGCTACGTTCAATTTTCTGTCCGTTACGTTCGGTAAAAGTTTCAGTTACATAAGTTCCTTTATCTAAATCACAATTGCCATCCTCTACTATTCGATCACCGACCTTCATGGTAGGACCAAAACCATCTTCATCTCTAATGTAATCGTACCCAAAACTCATTTTAGAACCTTTTCTCTCTAAAACTCCGGGAAAACCAGCCATCATCAACTCACCTTCAAAACGGCCGTCCTTGTTTTCCATATTCAGCAAGTCATATTGCACACCGCTTACAAATTCCAAACCAGGACTAACCAATTCCATGATTGGCTCATCATACTTGTTAATAGCAGCTTCATTTTGATTGTATACCTCGTTCCAGGCCGCAGAATAATCGCTAATGGTTTTAATACTGGAAGAGGATTGCCCCCCAGATTTTTTGGAACTAGCTGTTTCATCACCGGTAGCCTTATTTATAACACCTTCGGTTACCTTTTCCGCTATCTTTTCATCAAGGCTTTTTCTTACACCACAGGATGCCAAAGTCAACATCATTAATATAGTAAGTAAAATTACTATAGTTTTTTTAAACAAGTGTCATCCCCTCTTTCTTTTTAGTTAATAACAGCGTACAGAAATTATTAAAATAGTCTGAGGGATACCCCTCTAATCTTTTGCTGTTAATTTAGTTTAATATCCGAAATTTCCCAATAAGGGGAAGCTCTTTTCCCTTTCCTCCAAATCCATTAACCAGTCCCATAATGGCTAAAACCAAAACACCAAGTCCAAATACCGGTAAAAGTACCCATCCAATTATGGGTATTATAGATAGAACCATGCTTCCTCCTAAACCCAAAATAAACAACAAGAGTGCCTGGTTAGCATGAAATCTTCCAAATGGGGAATCGGGACAGGCCAATAAAGGTAGAAAGAAGATGAGATAGGCTAGTCCAGCCATAGTTTTGTTCTTTTCAATATCGCCCGGGTCAAAGTCTGGGATCCTGCTCTGCGCTGTCTGGTTGTTAACATTTGGTTCAGTAGTCATAAAAAAACCTCCTAATGAAAATTTTGATTATGCCACATTTTATATATTCCTATTGAAAAAGTAATCACCCCAGGGGTGATTTTGCTCTAAAAGCCTAATAATCACCTACAGGGTGATTGTAAATAGTATGTAAAGACACCATAAATGTGTTTTATATGTCTATTAAAATGCTATAATTAATAAAATCGATAATTTCAAATTCCGCAGTTATAACCTTATATAATAGGGAGAGATACATATTGAAAAAATACATATCAGTTTTTACAATTGTTGTTCTTCTATTTCTTCCGATATCAGCCGGCTGTGATAATTCTATAAAGCTAAACCCCAAAAACCCTGTAACTCTTACGTTTTGGCATAACTACGGCGGTCAATTAAAAGAGACTATGGATAGTATGGTTGATGAATTCAACGATACTGTGGGAGCAGAAAAAGGTATTATTATTAACGTTACATCTATATCCGGCAGTGCCACCCTCCATAAAAAATTGACCATGGCTGCCAATGGTGACCCGGGGGCGCCATCCCTTCCGGATATTACCACTGCCTATCCTAAAACAGCGCTTATATTAGCTCAAAAAGGATTGCTGGCTGACCTTAATGAGCAATTTTCTTTACAAGAGCTTTCCGCTTATATTCCTGAATTTCTAGAGGAAGGCCGATTAGAGGGAGAGCATCTCTATGTCTTCCCTACTGCCAAATCAACAGAAGTTTTGTTTCTAAACAAAACTTTATTTGATAGATTTGCTGAAGATACTGGTGCTAAAATTGAGGATTTAGGTACCTTTGAAGGTATTATTAGAACAGCATCACTTTATTACGATTGGACGGATAAACAAACACCTAACATCGCCAATGACGGCAAAATGTTTTTCATGCCTGATTCACTGTTTAATTTTACTTTAATAGGATATAAGCAAATGGGCGCAGAGTTTATAAAAAATGGTGTTACTAACTTCATATCTCCAGAATATCCCAGGGTGTGGGAGTGTTACTATAAACCTGCGGTTATAGGCCAGGTAGCCATACATAACGGATATGCCACCGACCTGGCCAAAACGGGTGACATTATATGTTCAACCGGGTCCACCGCGGGAGTATCGTTTTTTTCTCCTACGGTTACATACGCGGACAACACCTCTGAACCGATAGAGCTGGATATTCTGCCTTATCCTGTATTTGAAGGCGGAAAAAAAGCAGCTATACAGCGAGGGGCAGGTATGAGTGTAATCAAGTCTAGCAAAGAAAAAGAGTATGCTGCCGCTATTTTTCTAAAATGGTTCACCAACCCAGATAATAATCTTCATTTCGTGTCTTCTACCGGTTATCTTCCGGTAACCGAAGAAGCCTTTGGTGAGATTATGTCCCAGGAAATTAAAAATATCTCCGACGAAAGAATTAAGAAACTGCTACAAACCTCCAGGATAATGCAAAAAGAATACGAATTTTATATACCACCGTTATTTGAAGACATTGACGAACTGCAAAAACAATATGAAGGTCAGTTAAAGGAAACTGCAACTCAATCTAGAAAATCCTATATAGAATTCTTAAAGAGCAACAATCAGATAACAGCCTATGAAACAGTATCAAATGGTAAATATGATGATTTTATCAGTAAGTTTTAGTGGAACAGGTGTTGTAGGGATTTTATGTAATAGAACTAAGGTAATCCGGTAGAGGCTATTATAATTGAAAAATTTACTGCTTACAAAAATAGAGTTCTTAAAACAAGAACTTAAGAAACCAGGTACGAATGGTACACCTATGATTCTCAGGCTCTTTCTATTTTTGCTAGTATTGGTGTTGACCATTTTTCTGGGAGTAATAGCTATTCTATTTATTACTGGAACATTTACTGCAGGTATGGCCGAAAGCCAGAGAATGTTTGAAAATGAACTGTTGCATACTTCGCAGGACATTTCCCAACAATATGGGGAGCTTTCAATCCAGGCTATTGAGTTCTCCAAGGAATTATCCAGAAGTATTGAAAATAAAACGACTAAGCTGGGTATACCTGTATCTGATTTGCAAGAACATCCGGAGATACTGGAAGAAGTTATATCCAGTGAATTAGATCGCACATTATTTTGTCTGCAGAGATCTAAGAGCAGCGGTGTTTTCTTTATTTTAAATGCCACTATTAATCCGGCTCTTGATAATGCCAACAACTCCCGCGCAGGTTTATACATTAAGAATATGGAGCCTAATATCCTTAGTTCCTCCTCTCCAACCATTATTATTCTGCGCGGTATCCCCAGTATTAGCCGCAACAACTTGCTATCCCTTCATGCCCAGTGGAAGATGGAATTTGATGTCAGTGACGCACCGTATTACCATCTTCCTACGAATACCGCCCAGGCAAACAAGAACCTGCCCTTGTCACGTCTATATTACTGGAGTCCCAAGTTAACACTTCCAGATACCAGCGAGGAAGTCATGCTTTGCTCGGTTCCCTTAATTGATTCCCAGGGTAATGTCTTTGGTGTTTGTGGAATTGAAGTAAGTGCAATGCTTTTTAAACTAACTCATATGCCCAACAACAATATTTATCCCCGACTATTTTGTGTACTCTCACCCATAACTGAAGGAACCATACAATTCCAGCAATCCGTATTTGCAGGTGGTTTTTCAGCTAGAAATATATCTGCAAATAATAATGTCCTTAGGGTTTCTGACAATCGTCGTTCATTTTACTCTTATAAGCAGAATCAGGATAGTTCATTCCTGGGAATTCATACACCTGTAAATTTATATCCTAAGGGTTCAGCTTTCTGTGATGAACAGTGGGTAACAGCTATAATGGTCCCTGAGGATGATCTCGTAAGTTCGATTACTAAACTGAATCTATCATTAATTGGTTTACTAATGATACTTATTATCCTGGGTATCATAGCATCCTATATTTTAAGCCAAAGATACTTAAAGCCGATTACTGAAGGCCTGGATATGATTAAATCCACGGATTTGAGTGCCGCTCCCAGAACAAAAATAGCCGAGATAGACGATTTAATTAGTTTTCTGGCTGCACATAATGAAGAGTTATACGAAAGGGCCAGGCAGGAGAACCTCTCACTTACTATTCTTGATGAATTTGCAGAAAATATAAAAACACTCTCTCCGGCAGAACGCTCAGTGTTTGTCCTCTATGCCCAAGACCATAATGCCAAAGAGATTGCTGAAATATTATGTCTTAGTATAAACACCATAAAAACCCATACCAAACGTGTTTATACCAAGTTAAACGTTACCTCCCGAGAGGAACTCCTCCTATATGTAAATATGCTAAACGAAATTGGTAATAAGATATAGTGACACAGGGGGACGTTTTTGCTGTGTCATTGACGGTTTTAAAGAAAATGACCTATCCAGTAATGAGTGTAGCCTGAAAAAACAGTTTATGAGCAAATGGCCCAAGATTTTGGTGGGCTTAAGAAACTAATCCTGGATTAACACTTTTCGGGTTTTAGTACTAAATCTATTATTATGCCTCTGTTTCCTTTGATAATTGTTTAACAAGCAATGCAGAACAGTTATACTTAATATATGTTTCTGATGGGGGGGGGATTAGCAAATGGCCAGCGAACGAAATTATATGTTCGATGTACTTAAAGGATTGGGGATTATTTCAGTTATTTTCAGTCATGTTTACCGGGGTGGTACTGATCCGCTAGCCATATTTATAAGGGAAATAGCCATGTGGTGTGTTCCTATGTTTTTCATGGTACAAGGTTATTTTATTACCAGTGCCAACAACTGGCTGCAATCCACCTGGAAAAAGGTTAAGAAAACCTATGTCCCCTATATTTACTGGGCTCTGGCTTATGGAGGATTTTACTGGTACACCATCGGGAAAAAATTCACAGTAATGGACATTATCTATGGAAAAACTGCCCTGCACCTATACTACATGTTCTATTACATGGTCTTTGCCATATTATGCCCCTTGTTATATCTGCTGCCCAAAACTCTGCGCCGCTATTTCCTTTACTTCATGATACTAAGTAATGTAGCTATGACATTCATACTGGAAATATCCAAGACTTATCATCTACATATATTGACTTTCAGCGGTCCCAACCCCATTAAATGGTGGGGATTTATTGCCATTGGCATGCTGTTGGGCGAATACCCACAAGTCCGGGAATATATTGCCAAACATGCCCGAACTTGCTTTTATTTTGCCATCGCTCTAGCAGTTATTGGCCTGGTAGAACCATTTTTGAATAATACTGTGGGCTACCTGTTCAATAAAGTAGCCTTATTCCCGCTAGCAATCGGTATCACCCTGGCTCTGGCCATCTACTACAGCGGAGAGAATCGTCCCGGCACAAAATTTCTTTCCTTCGTGGGCAACCGTACCCTGGGAATATACCTGGGACATTTCTTTCTGGTAGACCCTCTACGTAACATATTACTTCCCGGCGACCGGGCTCTGGTAGCTATAATCGTTCTCTTTACCTGCATAGCCGCTAAAGATATAAAAGACTGGTTCTTGTTCAAACTGCGCGAGTCGATGGGTTGGGAGACTGTATGATAAGTTGCAGAATGACACAGGGGGACGTTTTTGCTGTGTCATTGTGACTCAGAGACACAGGGAACGTTTTTGCTAAGATATAACGACCTAAAAACAAGGGGCAGCTCGGCACTCAGCCCAATCTTGATTTAAAAACATTGCTTATTTCTTAGACGCTGAGTCCTGGGCTGCCCCGATATTATTTTAACTAACATCTTTGTCTATTTTGACTATCAACTGGTCGCCTTCGGCACTCAGGGTTATGGTATCATTAGGCTCGATATCCCCTTTAATAATGTACCGGGAGAGCATGGTTTCCACTTCATGTTGCACCAGGCGCTTCAGCGGGCGGGCGCCGTAAGCGGGATTATAACCTTTTTGAGCCATGTAGCTTAAGGCCTCATTGTCCCAGGTCAGGTCTGCCTGGACATTCTTACGAAACCGCTCAGCTAGATTATTGAGCAGTATTTCGGCAATAGCCTTAATCTGCTCCTGATTAAGAGCATGGAATACTATGATTTCGTCAATCCGGTTTAAGAACTCAGGTCTAAAATAACCCTTTAGCATTCCGGTTACCCGCGACTTCATCTCTTCGTAGTCGCCGCCCTGGTGTTGGAATTCCAGTATTTCATGACTGCCGATATTGGAAGTCATAATGATAATGGTATTGCGAAAATCCACGGTCCGTCCTTTGCCATCAGTTAAACGGCCATCATCCAGGATTTGCAACAAAATGTTAAACACATCATTATGGGCTTTCTCGATTTCGTCAAACAAGATTACGGTATAGGGCTTACGCCGTACCGCTTCAGTAAGCTGGCCACCCTCATCATAGCCAACATAACCGGGAGGAGCACCAATCAAGCGGGCAATGCTGTGCTTTTCCATATACTCGGACATGTCAATCCTGATCATGCTGCGCTCATCGTCAAATAGGGCTTCGGCCAGGGCTTTACTTAGTTCGGTTTTTCCTACTCCAGTTGGTCCCAGGAAGATAAAACTACCTACTGGACGATGCGGATCTTTTAATCCTGCTCGGGAGCGGATTACCGCATCCACCACGGCTTCAACTGCTTCACTTTGCCCAACTACCCGCTCATGCAGGATTTCGTTTAAGTGCAGCAGCTTTTCTCTTTCTCCTTCCAGCAAACGGCTGACCTGAATCCCGGTCCAACGGCTTACCACCCGGGCAATATCCTCATCATCAACCTCTTCTTTCAGCAGCACATCGCCTTTCTGTTTATCAGCCAGGTGTTCTTCTTCCGCCTTTAGTTTTCGTTCCAGGTCGTTTAAGCGTCCATATTTCAGTTCGGCAATGCGGTTCAAATCATATTCCCGTTCTGCCTTTTCCATTTCGTTACGGCATTCTTCAATCTCTTTTTTAATGTTTTGAATCCTTGCTATGGACTGTTTTTCCGCCTGCCAGCGGGCTTGCATAGCGTTAGACTCGGTTTTTAAATCCTGCAATTCCTTGAGCAGGTTATTAAGTCGTTCGCGGGAGGCAGTATCCTTCTCTTTTTCCAGAGCAGCGGCTTCTATCTCCAATTGCATTATCCGGCGGGTAATATCATCTAATTCCGCCGGCATGCTGTCAATTTCCGTTCGTAACTTGGCTCCGGCTTCATCCACCAGGTCAATAGCCTTATCCGGCAAAAACCGGTCAGATATATAACGGTCGGATAGGACAGCTGCCGCTACCAGGGCGGCATCTTGAATCCTGACTCCGTGATGAACTTCATAGCGCTCCTTTAAGCCCCGCAAAATGGAGATGGTATCCTCAACTGATGGCTGATCCACCATTACCGGCTGAAAGCGTCTCTCCAGAGCCGGGTCCTTTTCAATGTGTTTGCGATATTCATCCAGAGTGGTAGCGCCAATGGCGCGTAATTCTCCCCGCGCCAGCATTGGTTTTAAGAGGTTGCTGGCGTCCATGGCCCCTTCGGCTGCTCCTGCTCCCACTACCGTGTGCAGTTCATCAATAAACAGGATAATACCACCATCTGACTGTTCTACTTCTTTTAATACTGCTTTTAATCGTTCCTCAAATTCGCCCCGATATTTAGCTCCAGCAACCAGCGCACCCATATCCAGGGCAATACATTTCTTGCCCTTTAAACCTTCCGGAACGTCTCCGGCGGTAATACGGCGGGCCAGGCCTTCAACAATGGCGGTTTTACCTACTCCGGGCTCACCGATTAAGACCGGGTTGTTCTTGGTGCGGCGGGACAGAATTTCCATCACCCGGCGGATTTCCTCATCTCGTCCGATAACCGGGTCCAGTTTACCATCGGCAGCCATGCGGGTGAGATCACGGCCGTATTTCTCCAGAGCTTCATAGCTGTCTTCCGGGTTATCGCTACTTACCCTTTGGGAACCACGTACATTGCGCATAGCATTCAGGAACCTTTCCCGGGTTAGACCGGTACGGGTGAAAAGATCGCGCAGATCACTTTCTCCTTCGCTCGTTATGGCTAGAACCAGGTGTTCCACACTGACGAAATCGTCTTTTAAGTTTTGGGCTTCTTTTTCTGCCCGGGCTATGATGCGAGAAACGCTGCCACTCATATATACCGAGCCTTCATAACCGTAAACGGCTGGAATTTTATCAATTAATTTATTTAAACCATCACGGAAAGAGGAAAGGTCAATCCCTGCCGCTTCCAAAAAGCGTTCCGTAATGCCGCCTTCCTGTTCCAACAAGGCCAGCATCAAGTGTTTGCCTCCCACCTCCTGGTGATGTTTCGAGGCTGCTAGTTGTTGAGCATCCATTAATGCCTGGCGCGATTTTTGAGTTAATTTTTCTATGTTCATACTTTTCGCCTCTTCTCTTTTAACCGGCGGACTTCATCCTCCAGTTCTGTAATTCGTTCCATTAAATCACAGATTAAAATGGCCCCAGTGAGGTTAATCCCCAATGAGTCCCGCAGTCGCATTATTTTATTTATGCGCTGCAAATCGTTTTGTTCCACCTGTTCATTTACGACTTCTATTACTCCCAGTTCCTCCAAAATATCCAGGAGTCCGGGGTGGATGGAAAGCCGGGAGATAGGTAACCAATTTTCCTCAGCTGGAAATACTACTCGTAGCAGTTTCATAATTCACACCCCTATTTTTCGTAAATTGCCCGTATTTGGCGATATAGTTCTTTTTCTTCTTCCTTTATATCAGTCGCAATATTAATATTTATTTTGACATACTGGTCTCCGTTGTCTCCTCCCCGCCCAGGTAACCCCTTGCCCTTTAGTCTTAGCCTTCTACCAGCAGGTGTTCCCGGCGGAATAGTTACTCTTACTGAACCATCCAGGGTAGGAACCATAACTTTATCACCCAGAACCGCCTGGTCAGGACGCAGAGTCAATACGTATTCTATATCCTTACCTTCTACTGTAAACTGGGCGTGGGGCAGCAGCCGCACCTTAAGATACAAATCTCCGGATGGGCCGCCACCGCTCCCTTCTCCGCCCTGGCCTTTAAGGCGGATAGTACTTCCTTCTTTTACTCCTGCCGGGATTTTGACTTCTATATTACGCAGGGCAGATACTGAACCGGTACCTCCACAGGTAGTACATATAGTGCGTCCAACTATGCCCCGACCATTACACTCGCCGCATACCTTCCCGGCTGATAGGCGCAGAGATTTATTCCCACCGTGATAGGCTTCCTCCAGGGTAAGCTCAATTTCGCTTTCTATATCCTGCCCCCGCATGGGTCCATCATAAAAAGTGCTGGTCCCCCGGTATCCTGGCTTGCTGCTACCAAAAATACTGGCAAAAAAATCGCTAAAGCCTTGAAAATCGGCAGGATCGAAATCCCCACTATAGTAATAGGTGCTGCCCGCATCGCCCGGGTCAAACTGGTCGCCATTTCTCCAATTACTACCCAGACGGTCGTATTTAGCTCGTTTGTCGGTATCGCTTAATACTTCATAAGCCTCATTAATCTCTTTAAATTTTTCCTCCGCTCGTTCCTTATCCTTACCTGTATGCAGGTCAGGATGCCATTTACGAGCTAGTTTGCGGTATGCAGCTTTTATTTTCTTTTCATCAGCATCACGAGGCACACCCAGGGTCTCGTAATAGTCGCGAAAGGTTACTGCCATATCTTAAGCCTCCTGACCCCCTTTTAGGGCTTAGTTTTCATCAAATTCAGCATCAATTACCTCGGAATCACCGGTTGCCTGAGTAGCATCTGCAGTAGTAACAGGTTCCAGTCCCTGCATGATATCCTCCAGCTCCTGTACCATAGTCTGAATCTGGTCCACCGGAGCTTTTTCTTCCAGGGCCTGGCGCAGGCGGTTGATAACCTCCTGGGCCTTCTCTTTGTCGGCCAATGATACTGTTTCGCCCAGGGCTTCTAGCTGACGGCCGGAATTATAGCATATCCCATCAGCGTGGTTGCGAGCTTCAGCTTCCTGTTTTCTCTTGTGGTCTTCCTCGCTGTAGCGTTTTGCGTCTTCAATCATTCGGTCTATTTCAGCTTTATCTAAATTGGAAGAATTGCTGATAGTAACTTTTTGCTCCTTGCCGGTTGATTTATCCCGGGCATTAACGGTTAGAATACCGTTAGCATCAATATCAAAAGTAACTTCAATCTGGGGAACTCCCCGCATAGCCGGCGCAATTCCGTCCAGTTTGAACTGACCTAAGGAACGGTTATCCCGTGCTAATTCTCTTTCACCTTGCAGAACATGAATATCTACAGCCGGTTGGTTATCTTCGGCAGTGGAAAACATTTCACTTCTCCTGACCGGGATAGTAGTATTCCTTTCAATAATCCGGGTCATGATTCCCCCCATGGTCTCAACTCCTAGAGAGAGCGGGGTAACATCCAAAAGGACTACGTCTTTAACCTGCCCGGACAAGACTCCGGCCTGAATAGCTGCTCCTACTGCAACTACTTCATCCGGGTTTACCCCCATGTTAGGCTCTTTACCGGTCAAATCCTTGACCAGTTTTTGTACCGCCGGAACCCGGGTGGAACCACCGACCAGAATAACTTCTTCAATATCCTGTTTGGTCAAACGGGCATCTTTCAGAGCATTTTCTACCGGTACTCGTAGTTCTTCTACTAAATCATGAATCAAGTTTTCAAATTTGGCCCGGGTTAATTTCATATCCAGATGTTTGGGGCCATCAGCATCCGCAGTAATAAAGGGCAGGCTAATTTGCGTTTCGGTCATACTGGATAATTCCACCTTGGCTTTCTCCGCTGCCTCGGTCAAACGCTGCAGCGATTGCTTATCTTTGCGCAGGTCAATACCGTAGTCTTTTTTAAATTCATCTGCCAGCCAGTCTACTATCCGTTTATCAAAATTGTCACCACCCAGGTGAGTATTACCATTGGTGGATTTTACCTCAAAGACACCATCGCCTACTTCTAGAATAGATACATCAAAAGTGCCGCCCCCCAGATCAAAGACCAGGATAGTCTGGTTGTTTTTACTGTCCAGACCATAAGCCAGGGCTGCCGCCGTAGGCTCGTTAATAATGCGCAAAACATTTAGTCCCGCAATTTTCCCGGCATCTTTGGTAGCCTGACGCTGAGCATCATTAAAATAAGCGGGTACGGTAATTACTACATCATTAATCTTTTCCCCCAGATAACGGGAAGCATCCTCCACCAGTTTTTTAAGTACCAGAGCCGATATTTCTTCGGGCGATATCATATTATTATTTACTTGAAAACGAACAGCATCATCATTGCCGGCTACTACTTTATAAGGAACCAGGGTTCTCTCGTCGGCCACCTCGGAAAAACGCCGCCCCATAAATCTTTTCACCGAATAAAAGGTGTTCTCTGGATTAAGTGCAGCCTGCCTTTTGGCAATCTGTCCCACCAACCGCTCCTCACCTTTGAAAGCAACTACGGAAGGAGTAGTGCGAGCTCCCTCCGCATTAGTAATAACTTCCGGGTTACCGGATTCCATAACGGCAACGGCTGAATTAGTCGTACCTAAATCAATACCTAAAGCTTTTGCCATTTGACAAACCCCCTTCTTAATCTTTTTTAAAAGTCAAAAACAAGCAAAACTGTAGTTGACCATGGCCATCTGGTCTTCGATGTAAGTTTGGAATTTACATGTACTCCTATTGGCAGTATAATACCTGTTTGACTAATAGTCAATAATAGTCAAACAAATTTTAAAATATTTTGCTACCTCATCCGCGGACACAGGTGGACGTTTTTATTGTATTATTCACGTAATAAACAAAGGAGAGTAAGAAATATGCCGTGTCAAGCCAGGCAAATGAGCTCAACAGGTATATATGAGGAATTAATCGAAAAGTTTTTTCGGTTATTTATAAGGGTAACCCGGCACTCAGCGACTAAGAAATAAGCAATGTTTTTAAAATCAAGATTAGGCTTAAGTACCGGGCTGCCCCGTTTGTTTTATTGCATGGGCATTTGGAAATTCTGGGACTGCTGTTGTTGAATGGCCTGTAGCCCCTGGTCAAAATATTGCTGTTCGCCCGGATTAAGAACAAATAGAAGTTGCTGTAACTGACCCACGTGGCGCCGTTCTTCATTGGCAATGTGGGTCAATACCTTTTTTACCCTTTCATCAGTAGTGGCCATAATATGTGCTTCGTAGCCGATTATTGCCTCCAATTCACCTGCAATATCAACCCTTAATGCTTGTATTAATTCCTCGTTAGATAGCGGGCGGGGTATGTTAGCTACAAAGGGATCACCCAGTAAAGCCATGTCTCCCATCCTTTCTTTATTTTTGCCTAGTTTGTCTTTTTCAGTAACAATGTATTCATAATTCACTCGCAAATTATTTCCGGAAGATATTAGACAAATATCCCGTCTGACTAGCGTCGGTTTCAACATCGTCAAGAGAGCATAATGACACACCAATAACGTCCCCCTGTGTCCCCCTGTGTCCCCCTGTGTCCCCCCGTGTCACTGTGTCATACAAAAGGCTCTAATAGCCGATAAGCTGTTAGAGCCTTCTGAGTTTAGTATAGATTTTTAATTATCCCAGGGTTTTCTCCGGTTTTTTGGTAAAGTATAACATCAGACTACATCGGCTGCAAATAAGTGCTGTAGCCATCTTACCTATATATCCGCGTTCGCTATAAGTCGGTTCATGGATATTGCACTGGACCCTGCTCTGGTAAAATGTTTGGTTCTGGCAATGAGGACAAATGACATGTATACTAGCTACCTGGTAATGGTTGGGGTCACCCGGCCCTGGTAACGGTCGAAAGATGGACAAAAGTTGTCACCTCCCAAAATAAGAGTTCTTGTTAGTTTAATTATACTGGAAAAATATTGTTTTGACTAACTATTCTGATAATTTCCTTGATTAAACCACTCACACTTATTTTAGGAGGTAAAATTCAAATATGAACCACTGGTTCTAGAATCCATTGTTTAAATAACCTGGCATTATTACCGGGCCAGGCCTCATTTGATATTTTGCCGGTATAACTGGTCCTGTTGCGTTATAAGCAGTTTTAGATGAATAAGCTGCAGTACCCAGTACCCGACGGGCACCGTTAAAATGTTCGCCATACCAGTAAGTAAAACTGGTGGTTATACCAATAGCGGTAGGATAGCCTTTAACGGTATGTATTATAGTTGGCTTACCATTTAGTTTTCCCATATAGATAGCTACATGACCAATATAGCGTTTTCCGGCACTATCTTCTTTCCAAAAGGTTAGAACATCTCCCGGCTTAAGCTTATCCACACCTACCAGCATATACTTTGTAGTACTGCCCGACTGGCGTTTGCTATATACTCCGCTTACCGGTCGACCTACTGTATTATATTTACGCGCTGCAGAAGTAATATTGTAACCAAAATCCTTGTAAACTAGAGAAACAAAATTGGAACAATCTATGTAACCGGTATCCCAATATTTTTTATGTCCATAAACCATATATCCATAATTCATATACCAGATAGCTCGCCCTACCAAAGCTTGGGCAGGACTATCGTTATATATTTCCCGGAATGCTTTTACCTGAGGCAAATCCGCTTTCTTGTTAACAGTTTCTTGATTGGTGCTCTTTGTCTGCGTTACTGCCTGCGTCTGAATATCTGGTTCGGAAGTGGGGTCAACATTTGTAATAGGCTGGGGCGGTATAGTTATGCTTTCACCACTGGGAAAAGTTAGTATTGGCTGGTTGCTATTACTTTCAGTAAATAAGTTTTCCCCGGTGCCGCTGGCCGAATCCCAGGATTCTGTCTTGTTGAAATTATCTAGATACTGAATAGGATCGGAAATGACTTTAATAATGGGATCAGCAAGAATAGTTCTAACTGGTGTGAGCATTAGACCCAGTGTAAAGACAAATACCATAATCACTGCTAAAGTTCTTTTCTTCATAAAATACCTCCTTTGAACTTAAAACCTTTAATTTGATTTCTTTTTTTAGGACAAATTACATTATCTTACTCATAAGTCCACTAGCTACCAGACCACTAATATAAATGGTTCTTTTCCCAGTTGCATATACCTCTATGTAAATTGTTCCAACCTGATGTAATTCCCGATCTAATAATCACTGGAAGGTATAGATAGATTAAATTGAGGCAACATAATACTGTGCTCAAAAAAATTAATGAAAGGAGCAGCGAAGAATGAACATTAATCAGATGGAATTGCAGACCCTTAGACATTTAATTGGTTCCCACGAAAATGCTGAAAAGAAATTAAACTTCTTTGCTTCTCAGGTCCAAGATCCGCAAATTAGACAAATGTTTCAGCAGTCAGCTCAATCTGCTTCGCAAACGCGGCAGAAATTATTATCATTTTTGGGATAAGGAGATGAAAAAATGCAGCATATGGGCGACAAAGAAATGGTAAA
>Ga0123335_1004661_pt1 | contig 17464 bp, 14 predicted proteins | sample BiotimSIPDNA_2_FD_89707 | JGI IMG/M metagenome (GOLD analysis project Ga0123335, IMG submission 89707) | Anaerobic biogas reactor microbial communites from Washington, USA - Biogas_R2 time_0 SIP DNA | ecosystem: Engineered > Bioreactor > Anaerobic > Unclassified | place: Washington, USA...
ATCGAAAATCAGACGGCCCGCCAGGCTGGTTGAGTATTTGGCGCGGCTGGCTTAAACTGATGGTCATGCTTGAAGGGTTTCGCCTGGCCAAGGAAGAAGGAACTTGTGGGTAATGACAAGAGTTGTACTTGGGAACGTACTTGGGTGCGAAATTTGATTTCGCGAAGGGCGCGGTACGGACTCTGAATCAGAGTTTACTGCGCGGGGTCTCGAAGCACAACTTCGCATGCAATTCCGTTACGAAATACAATTTCGTAACGAGCCCTGAACGCCCACGTTAATCGGTCCTTACTTGGTTATGATGCCCCGCTTCTGCATCCAGAGAATACAAAGGCTAGGCCAGGTGGACAGGGCCGGGTCGCCTTTGCCCATACCGTAGCCGTGCTCGCCTTGTTCATAGATGTGCATTTCGGCGGGCACCCCGGCTTTCCTCAGAGCCATGTAATAGGCGACGCTGTTCTCCGAAGATACCCCGCTGTCCCCGGTGGAATGAACAAGAAACGCAGGGGGCGTATCTGCAGTCACCTGGGTCTGGTTGCTCAAAGAAGCCGCCAGCGAATCGTCTGCGTCGGGCCCCAGCAGATTGTTCCGTGAACCCATATGTCCGAAATCTGGCAGCATGGAGATTACCGGGTAGATCAGAATCGAAAAATCAGGACGGCAGGATTGGCGGGCGACACTGTCGGCGCTCTCAGGATTGCCTGCGTCAAAATGGGTGGACGCCGTGGACACCAGGTGTCCGCCGGCGGAAAACCCCAGTATCCCCAACCGCCCCGGATCCACATGCCATTCTTCCGCGCGGCTGCGGACCAGGCGCAAGGCCCGTTGCGCGTCCTGAAGGGGCACCGGGTGCCTGTTGGGGGCGACGCGGTATTCCAGCACGAAGGCCGCGACACCGTGGCTGTTCAGCCAGTGGGCGAGATCTACGCCCTCGTAGCCCATGGCCAGGCCGCCGTAGCCGCCCCCGGGGCAGACAATGACCGCGGGACAGGGCGCCTTCGCCCCTGATATCGGGAAGAGATGCAACAACGGCGCCTTGGTCTGGTCGGCTTCCGAAACCGGGCCACCCGATTCGTCCAGGAGGGATACGGCGGGCACGTTTGTGGTTGGTGAAATAAACGAGGTCGTGGCGGTGAGTAAAGCCAGGAACAGCAGGGTCGTCAACATGGCAGGCTCCTTGTATTGCGTTTCTGAAAAGGCCGCCGGACACGGGTTCGGTCGGGCAGGCCGTCTGCCTGCAGTATACCCCTTTCCGGAGGGCGGAATTCCATGTGGAAGGCTTGTCGGCTTTACGTGGTCGGCATGTAGGGCCCGGGCAGGGATGCGTCCAGGGAGCAACGCTGGACATAACGATGAAGCATGGGTAATACTACCCGCATGCTTCAAGAAGAAAACATCCTTGAAAACCGCATGCCTCCTCGGGACGACCGGGTAGCAATCGCCATGAGCGGCGGTGTGGACAGCGCCGCGTCAGCCGTACTGATGGTGGAAGCCGGTTATGCCTGTATGGGGCTTACCCTGCGCATGTTGCGAACCCCCGGTTGTGATACGAAGACGGCCGAGGATGCGCGCCGTATCTGTGACGCCCTGAATATTCCCCATAAAACGGTTGAAGTGGCGGAGGCGTTTGACTATCACATAGTTAACCGCTTTGTGCGGGAGTATGCGGCCGGACGCACTCCCAATCCCTGCATACGCTGCAACCGCATGATCAAATTCGGCCTGCTGGTTAAAGAGGCGCGCAGGCTGGGGCATGACTATGTCGCCACGGGGCATTATGCCCGACTGGCTGTGCGGGACGGGCGACTGGCCCTGCACAGGGCGGTCCATCTTCCCAAGGACCAGAGTTATGTCTTGGCGCCCCTGACCCAGGCGCAATTGCGCCATGCCTGTTTCCCGCTGGGCGGACTGAGCAAGGTGGAGGCGCGGAATATCGCCGGAAAGATAGACGTGTCCATCGGCGCAAGCAAGGAAAGCCAGGAAATCTGTTTTGTCCCTGGCAACGACTATGCCGCCATGGTGGAATCTCGGGGCGGCGCCGGAGCGCCGGGGTTGATCAAAGACCTGCAGGGCAAGGTGCTGGGCACCCATGCCGGCATTCACCACTACACGATCGGGCAGCGTCACGGACTGGGCATCAGCGCCGAGAGGCCCCTGTATGTGGTTCGCCTGGAACCCGCGGAGAACACGGTTTACGTCGGCTTTGTGGAAACGTCTTTGTGCGATGTGTTTCGGACAGGGCCCTTGTTCTGGGGAGCCATCCTGCCACAGGTCGCAGCCTTTCGCGCTGAAGTGCAAATCCGGTATAAGCACCGTGCCGCTCCCTGCCTGGTGACGCCCTTGCCCGACGGGGCGCAAGTCCGCCTGGACACGCCCCAGCGGTCCGTTACCCCCGGTCAGTGGGCGGCGTTTTATGACGCGGAGGGCGTTGTGCTCGCCGCAGCGGAAATTCGCAATCAGTGAGGCGTTCGGGCCTATTCTGCCGCTCTTTTCCCCTGCGAAACGAGGCGCACACCGTATCGATGTGATTCTGGCATGAAGTCATGGGGACGGAACCTAATTCAGGTCAAACAGTAGTATTTTTCTGATTCTTGTGATAGACTAGATTATGTAAAGAGGGTTGATAACGCTTCGAGGAGATGACGCCATGATGGGAGCAAAAACAATTGGGTGTATCAATCATCCAGGCATGGAAGCCATCGGACGATGCCGTCAGTGCGGAAAACCCGTATGCAAACAATGCGGGCTGACGGGCGCGAAGGGAATCTATTGTTCCGAAGTCTGCAAAGAGAAACATGAGCAGTTTATCCAGCGGGCTGGAAATTTGGAGCCGACAAGGGGATATCGTCCCGGGGTCGGTTTCAGGCTGAGGCAATTGCTGGGTGTCTTGATTACCTTGGCCGCGATCGTGTGTGTGCTGGGAATGGTTTCCTATCTGACCTATATTCCTTTGCTTACAGACCTGACAACGCGTGTGCTTTCCTTACTGGGGTTTTAAAAGAAGGAGTAGAACAATGGACCTTAGCGGACTCAAATGGCCACTAATTATTGTCGTCATCGTGGGGATTGGTTTTATCGCCTCCAGCCCCGGGATTAACTGGATGGTGGGCCGATATACGCAGGCCGTTCCAGGACAGGATCCTGAAAAAGACCGGCGCGACGAGGCGGGCCTTACAAGAATCGGCGGCTATCTGTTGTACCAATGGCGCTATGAAAGCGCGTTGAATATCATGCAGACGGCCGTTGAACGCTACGGCGCTTCCGGCGCCAATTACTGGTATAACAAGTACCGCATGGTCAAATGCCTGGAAAAATTGGACCGTATGCAGGAGGCGTATAACACGTTGCAGGAATTGATCGTGGCGAGTGCGGGCAATATTGATCAAAGAGTGCCGGACAATGACAACCTGACCTTGAGGGCCCAAAAACTTAAAGAAGTGCATGATCTTCAATGAAAGGCCCCCATTGTGAAGTCGTTGTGGGCAGGCTCCCCGCCCGTGCCTGTCTGGATGCGGGTAAACGGGAGGTTTTTGAGGCCTTTCTGCATAATAACGCCGTCGGTATTGAAGAAATCGTGAACGCCCTTGATGCCACCAAAATTACCTGGGTGGACAAAAAAGAGCTTGATAAAATCTCCCAGGGTGCGCGTCACCAGGGGGTCGTATTGCATGTAGCGCCGTTGCAGGTCTTGTCCTTATCCGCCTGGCTCGAAAAACATCAGGAACCCGAGTGTGTTCTGCTGGCGCTGGACAGTATTACGGACCCCATGAATTTCGGGGCCATTATTCGGAGCGCCGCGGCTTTCGGGGCGGGCGGCGTGCTTTTCCTGAAAGACCGTGCCGCGCCCGTAAACGCCGCCGTTGTCAAAGCCGCCGCCGGCGGGGTGGAATATGTCGACCTTGTTCAGGCCTCCAATCTCGCGCGGGATATTCAACAACTGAAAAAGGAGGGATTTTGGGTGGCAGCCTTGGAAGCGACGGCATCCAAACCCCTGTGGGAGGCGCCTCTAAAAGGCCGCACCGCCATTATCATCGGCAGCGAGGGAGAAGGCATTCGCCGGCTGGTGCGGGAACAGGCGGATTTTTTCGTTTCCATACCTATGGGAGGGGCCTTGTCAAGCCTGAACGCTTCCGTCAGCGCCGGCATTGCGTTGACCGAGTGGGCGCGCCAGGTAAAGCAGGCAGGAACATGATACACCAGTGCGCGGGACAGTCCCAGACGGGAACCGTATTCGGGCAATTTTCTTTCAGTTGATTGATTTAGTTCGTTATGGTACATTGTAAATTGATTTGAGGATGTGTCTGTAGGCCATAATAAGCATTTATAAGGCTTTGCACATGGTAGAAGGTTAGAAATGATGGTGGATAAGGATGAAGGCAGCCCTATAGGCCAGGATCCGATGCGGCTGTGTTATGTGTGCCGCATGCCCATAAGTGTTCTCGCGATCCGATGCCGCTATTGCGGGGCCGAGGTTGGGCGCCCGCGAAAAGAGCAGGAAACCTATACCATCGCGGATCTGGGCGGCGAGAAGGTGGGCACCTATACCGTTTCGGGTAATGTCACCGACGCTCTGGAATCCTTCATGATGGAGGAACGGGCGCAACTGGAGGCGGAAGAGCGCGAACGTCTTGAAGCGGAACGCCGGTCCATCACGGGACGTTTGCGCCGCCTTGTCGGTAATGCGCCCGAAGAGAAACCTGCGGGTACAAATCTGGACCTGCGGATGGGCGGCCTCGATATCAACGCGATCAACCTGTCGGCCAGTTCACACCACTCAACAACGCAGCGAAAACGTTCCTCCGGAGAAGGCTTGGGCAAACGAATTCTCATTGCCGCTATCATCATTGCGCTTCTTTTGGGGATGTATTTCATTGCGGACGCTGCGTGGACGCGGATTCGCGGACAGCAATCCGTGGCGAATACGGAGGGAGCCTTCGTATATCCGAATCGGGCCCTGGAAATCCTGGCGGATGGCGGCGGACTGGTTGCCGCCCATGAAGAGGCGCTGCTGGCGCTCAAGCAGGAAAATAATGAGACGAACAAAGCGATTGCCCGTGAAGTGCGTGAAAAGATTATCGCCGATGTGAAAGCGAGGGCGTATGCCAATCCCTTTGACATGGCACAATTAAGCGGCGCTTCCAGGGATATCACCCAGATCGGGCAACGGGATTCCGATACGGCCATCATTCAACTCATGGGTACGATTAACCGGGAGGTGGGCTATTTCGCGTTCATCCTTACCGAACTCGACGTCGAGAACGGTACGGCAACATTCCGGCTGAATAATCCGGCGTTGACCGAAAAAGAGCAGCAGGTGAAAGTCGGGGATTTGCTGCAGCAACGGTTCCGGGTGATTGAAATCACCGCCGGAGGCGTCGTTCTGGAGGACACCGAACCGGAGGCGGGTGGAAGGCAGCTGCTGTCCAAGAAGATGGTTGCCGTGCAGGCCTATTGAAGCGGGACGGATCAGCTCCCGTACCGGCGGCCTTCATCGAGCATGGCAAGATAATTTTCCAGGGGGATATAATTGGCCACGCTATTCCCTGTTCCCAGGCAGTAGCCGCCGCCCGGTTGACAGTGATCAAGCGTTTCCCGGACGCGTCGGCGCGTTTCCTCCTCGGAGGCGCGGCACAGGAAATCCACATCGATTCCCCCGAGCAGCGCGATCTGTGAGCCATAGCGTTCCTTGGCCGGGATCACTCCTTCGATGACATCCTCAAAAGAATGCTTGGCGTCTATGCGAACGTCGTGAATGAGGTCGTCCATGATGAGATCAAGATTACCGCAGGAATGCAGCAGGTAAGGACGCCCCGCGTCGTGGGCGATTCTGGCGAGCGCCTTGTGGCCCGGAAGCACGAATTCGCGCATGTCCTGCGGACTTAGCAACGGGCCGCCCTTGTAGCCCATGTCATCGCTGCCCCAGAGTGCTTTTACCCGGTCGAATTGCACCAGCAGGCCCGCGACATAAATATCCTGTTCCAGCACCTTCTCAAAAATAGCCCTGACCAGATCGCGCTGTTCGAAGACCGCCGTGCACAGGGTGGTGTAGCCCATGAGCCAGGAGAGATGTTCCGCGAAATGGGCGAAACCGCCGCCTCCGATGATGCACATGTTGTCGGGAAGGTTGTTTTCGTACCATTCGAGGGCTCGCGTGGTGATGTCTCGCCTTCGGGGCCAGGGATAACGCTCAAACTCTTCCCAGCAGGTGACAGGCCCGCGATGTTCATCCATGAACAGCCTACCCGACGGGCGGTTCAAGAGGGACGCGGTGTCTCCGGCCTGGTGCTTGTTAAACTGGAGTGCGACATTTTCGGGGCCGCAACGGATAAAATCATATCCGAGAAAGGTATGAAGTGCAATCTGCTTGCGATAGGAAAAGGCCGGGTCGCCCTCCTTCAGATAGTCCAGCAGGTCAAACCGCTCGCAAATGGCATCCTGCACTTCCGGATCCAGAAACAACTCGATAGGATGCACCCGCCGGGGGATGCCCTCTCTGCGGATACAGGTCAATAAACCTTCCCAGTCGGCCAGAACGGTTTTGGTAAAGCAGAAATTCTTCATATACCCCTTCCCAAACAACTATTTAAGTGCTTTTTCTATATCCGGAGAAACTTCAAGGTTGAGTGTCTTCATCTGCTGGACCAGTTTGCGCGCCTCGTCCAACTCTGAACCCATAACATGGGCTGTGGCAAGATTGTGAAGGCTGTCGGCGTGGGCCGGGTCCAATTCCAGAACTTTTCGCCAGAAGAAAATGGCTTGCTCCAATTCGCCGCGAGTACCGTGTAAAACCCCCAGGTTATAAAGCCCGTTGATGTGATCCGGTTTAATTTCAACGCATTTGGTCCACGCTTCAATAGCCTCTTCGTACCGCTCGGATTTCATAAGCGCCTGCCCGAGGGCATACCATGCGGACGAAGGGTCTTCATGGCCTTCAATGGCTTGCCGCAAGGCGCTGATACTTCCCTCCTGGTCGCCAGATTGCTGAAGTAGCCAGGCAAGCAGTTCATAGGCTTCGGGCCACTTCGAGTGTATGGAGACGGCAGTTCGGCAACGTTTCAGCGCCCTGACAAAGTCGCCATTTTCCGCATAGCGGCGCGCGAAAGCAAGGTTGACCTCTCCTGTGTCGCCTGCGCGGGTGCGAACGACCGGCGCGAGAAGATTTTCCACCGGGGCATAGTCATCCGTAAGCACCATCTTTTTGTGTCGTACGATCAGCCGGTCCAGCAGGTCGTCTGTAAGCTGCTCTCCTATATACGCGTATTGCGCCTGTAATCGCAGTGGTATGTCATCAAGGAACAGTTGTTTTTTGGAACAAACTACAACGAAGGTGTCTCGAACAAACGACTGGCGACCTGTGTTGAAAACGGTGACATACTCGAATGTCTGTCGGCAGGTATAGATTACGGCAGCGAGAAAGGCACCGGAGTCCAGCATGTCTATCATGTTAAAAAGATAAACGCCGTCATCCTCCAGAAGGCTGTGCAGACGTTGATTGAATTCAAGAGTGGTTAGGTGGTAGGGAACAGTATAATCGTTGATTGAATCGCCGAAAATGTAATTGAATTTATGAAAAGACGTGTCGGCTTCCTGATGACGTACTAGGTCGTCTACCACGTTGCGTGCGTCTCTGTCCTCTATTCGGATGGCAGTGTTGCGTGGAAAGTCAAGCGCAACATGTGCCGCCTCTGTCACTGCCGGGTCTATTTCCGCCACAGTGATTTGGCTGCCCGGACGGGTAATTTCAAGGTAATGTGGATACGCATACCCGCCGCCCCCGATAACGAAGGCTCGGACCGGTGAGGGTGTAGGATGCGTTTTTTCCATGACTTCGGAATAAATCCATTCATATTCGTACAGAAGCCTTGTATGATCACGCATGTCTATGCGTGTATGCACCAGTTGGTCCAGATACATCTCGTGAATTGCCGGTTCTTTACGGTCCTTGACGATGGCAATATAGGAATACTGGCTTTCCTTTTCGTAAACTGCAGGTGGATCGGAAGCGGCGCTTAGTTTTAGTAGATCGGCCACGGGCCGTAATGCAGGAAAGAAAGCGAGGGAGGAGAAAAGCGCCGTGACACAGGCCAGCGTGGCCGCCCAAGTGAGCAGGTTGCGAGGCAAATAACACAGGGCGACAAGGCTAAGGGCCGTGGCGACCAGCGCCACCAGAGGAAGGCTACCAAGCCATTGCACAAGAAGATAACCCGAAAAAAAGGTGCCGAAGATCGAGCCAATAGAACCCCACGCATAGACGGTGCCCACGGAAGCGCCGGGGGCGACGCCGGAGGCGAGAAGACGTTTGGTGACAATAGGGGAAACTGTGCCTATGGCAATACAGGGAATCAGACACATTGCCAATACCTGGAGGGCTATCTGCATGGGCCAGGACAAGGTCGCAATATGTATGTTTTGGCCTCGGAGGATGTTTACGCCCTCGTTACAAAGGGGACTTGCCAGCACTAGCAGCGCGGAAACTCCGAACAACAACGCAATTGTACGACCGGAGAAGGAGCGGTCAGCAATGCGACCGCCCAGGTAATTGCCGAAGGTAATTCCACCAAGCACAACGCCTATAACAAGGGTCCATGTATAGAGCGAACTACCAAATTCTCGGGAGATGACACGTGTTACCGCAAACTCAAAGGCCATAAACGCGGCGTTAGAGACGAACACGGTCAAAGCGGCGTAAATCCAGAGACTTGCTGAAGTTTTGTAGGGGGAATTCGGTTCCTGCTTTAATGATGGCATGTCTGCGGTCGCAGGTGAATCCGAGTATAAGATAACACTTACCCAGTAGCATATTCCGAGAAAGATCATGCCGGCGGAGGATAAAAGCACCAGGGTGGATGCGCGCCAAAGCATGACCAGATAAAACCCCGCCAAAAAGGTGCCTGTCAGGCTGCCGGCCACACTACAGGCGTAAATGCCGCCCACAGTGCGGCCTTGGGCACGGTGATATTCCAAGCCCATTTTGGCGACTACGGGGGTAATCATGCCCAGAGCGGTGGATGGAGCCAGAAAGGTAATCAGGGTATGCAGAAAGATACGGAAAGACCATGGCAGGCCTGGGAAACGACCAAGTTCTCCCGCCAAGGCGTTCAAGGGAAGTATGAGCGCGCAGCCCAGGGCAGTGAGAAAAAAAAGAAGAGCCAAAATGCGCCTGGGGCGTCCAGTATCCGCAATACGCCCCCCATAATAATTTCCAAGGGAGATACCGGCCATAATAACGCCGATAACCGCGGTCCATGTATACAAGGAGACGCCGACGTGGCGGGCAATGATACGACCCGCCACAAGTTCTATAACCATTATGCAGGCGCTCGATAGAAAAATTGTAACATGGGGCGCCATCCATAACGGGGAACTTCCCGAAGACTTGCGCATATCAGGCATTAGAAAAGCTCCCTGCGCATTTGCAACCGAATCTTAAGAAAAGGGTTATACTTTTTGATAACATAGAGTTTGTCCGCATTTGCATGCCTTGTGACGGGGTTGTTATCCTGCCTCTCGTCTTTCTCCCGAACAACTGTTGGAAAGACGAGACGGTACAAAAACGGCAAACCGTTTCGTGTAAATTTCCTTGCCGGGAGGTCAAATCCTGACGTCAATGCGCATCGCGAACAATGGCAGGAATAGTATGACGAAACAACGGGCGCGATGCAAGCCGTTTTAATCGTGATGCGAATCAGGTGGAGGCTTGTGTGTTTGTCCTGAAGTGCGTATCGGGGCGATGGATATAATGAGGCTGTGTAATTTTGGAACAAGTCGTTTTGGAAAATATGTTACGTCCCTACCTGGAATCCTTTTCCATGGTGGAACTGAACCCAGCCTCCATTGCACTCGCCGCGTGCGGTATCCTGTGTTGCTTTTTCGGATACCGTACCACGAAACTGTTGCTGGATGTTTCCGGGTTCGTGGTGCTGGGACTGGCGTGTTCGTTGGCGGTGGGGTTCTTTTCGGGGGGGGATATGGCGGGCATGCTGGGGGGACTCGTGGCGGGCGGTATTCTCGGGGCGGTGATTGCCCATATGGCCTATCGCGCGGGGGTGATGCTGTTCGGTTGCGGGGTGACCGCGCTGGGCGCGTGGAACTGGGCGCAGTATTCCATGGAATCGGGGGGTATTCTTGCCGCAGTGGTCTTGGGCGGACTGGCCGGAGGGCTGGCCGCCTTCTTTCTGGAGCGGTTCGCCGTGAGTTTGATTACCGCCGGGCTGGGCGCCTGGTTCACGGTGCAGGGGGTGTTTCTCCTTCTGGAGGAAATGGGAGTGACCCCGGAGAAACAGGAAACAGGCGGTCTCCTGGATACCGTTCCACCCCGGATCTTTGCCTGGATAGTGCTGACCTTTGTCGGATTTTTGTTTCAGTTGGTGGCGGGTAGATTTAAAAAAACGTCCGGGCAGTAATCCGGCGGCGCTGAGGTCATGGGCAAATGGGTGCGCAATCCCTCGTACCGCAGGGCTTGCAGCATGCTTTCCGCGCAACCGTGAACGCAGGCTGCCTCATCCGACAGGTGCGAAAGCAATCGTGGAAGGGCGTCACGGGCCGGTACGTCAGGGAAGGCGGTATCCCGCAAATGGTGCAGCAACTGTATGGTGCGCAGTCCGTCGAACCAGACGTGAAATTGTTTCAGACGGTGCGGTGCATCCGGCTGAAGCCGGCGAATCTTGTCCCATGCGGCCTCAAAATGGTGTTTCTCCAGGAAATATGCCAGTTGTGGATGCAAGTCTATCGTCAGGGGAGCCAGGCTTTTCGCAGGCAGGTCCGGATGTTCGGTAATTAGTTTGAAGAAGTCGCGCAGCAGGTTATATCCGGCGGGATGATGTAAGGGCGTGTCCAGCGCCGAGGAGGCTTGGTAGGCGAGGACGCTCTGTCCCGTGCCGAAGGGGGTGCGGCAGGAGGTACGTCCGGAAGGATATACCAGCGCGCAGGGTATGGGCGACATGGTCCCCGTTTTCGTCAACTGTTGCATGAAATAGAAATCTTCACCAGCCAGGCGTCGGTTCATGCCGCCCGACGCTGCGTAGGCAAATCCCGTGCATGAAATGATGGATCCCAGCGCGGGATAGGCATAAGAAGAACCCGCCTGACGCAGGCTTATTTCATGATATCGCATGTATATTTCGTGGGCGATAACCGCCGCCCGTGCTTCCGCCTGTTCGGGAAGGCGGTGCAGGTACGCGGCATAGCCCGCCCAGGCATGTTTCCCGATGTAATGAGCCCTTACAGCGTCCAGAAAACCTGGCGCGGGGGGGGCGTCCGCGTCCAGGCAGACCAGCGGCGCGTCCAGGCGGCCGGAGGAAGAAAGAAGATGAAGCCCGTGGTCCAACCCGATTTTTCGCGCCAGGCCCACCCCCTCACCGATCGGCAGGGCGTGATCCTCGGCGCAGGCGTCTATAAAACCGATGTGGAGGGGCGCGTACATCTCCTGCATCGTACGGCGCCGCAGGATAGTCAAGGTTTCCAGGTTGTTTGCAGCATCTTCCGGACGGCCGCCACCGGCAACAGGGTTGTTAATGACGCAAATTACCAGCGTGTTCGCGCAGGCGTCCGCGCTGGAGGCGGTCAGCGCCGCCAACGTGTCAAAAAGATGATCGTATTCCGCCAATGCCGGGATGACCGCTATGCATTGGATGCTGTCCGCGTCAAAGGAACCCTCCAGGGGCCAGTCCCGGTGCACGGAACGTTGAGCGAGATATTTTTCAACGGTAGGATTCATGTCGTTTTTCGTGTTATTTCGTCTATTCCGTGATCGGAATCTGCTTGCCCCCTGTGGAGACTTCACTTGAAATCATTTTTACGAATCACCTGCAAGGCGGATGCAGGGTCGGCGTCGGGGAGCCAGTGTACCGTGAAACCCCGTCGCTCCATGCCGCGAAACCAGGTGCGTTGGCGTTTTGCGAATTGGGAAATGGCGCCGTTCAATTTCTGGAACAAATCGTTTCTGTTTCTGATGGTTCCCTGCAGGTATTGGGCGACGAAGCGGTATTCCAGGCCGAGTTGTTCCAGCCGTTCCCAGGACACGCCCTGCCGGTGCAGGCCTTCCACCTCTTCAATCAGGCCGTGCTCCATGCGGTCGTGCAACCGCAGGGCGATCCGTCCCCGCAGTAGATCTGGTGAATGCATGATCACCAGCAACAGGGGGGCAATATCCGGAGCAGGGGGCGGGGGGGATGCCGCCTTATATTCAGCGATCTCAATGGCGCGGATGGTTCTTTCGCGGTCCACAAGGTCGGTTTCATCGTGCAGTCCTGGCTTTGCCGCGCGCAGGCGTTGGGCGAGGGCACCCATGTCCAGGTGCACTAGTTCTTCGCGCAATTCTAGGTTTTCGGGAACGGGTACCAGTTGATATTTGGAAAGGGCAGCCTCCAAATATAAGCCCGTGCCGCCGACTATGACGGGTAATTTGTCACGTCGGCATACCTCCTCAAAGGCTTGGTAGAATGCCTGCTGATAGTGGAATACGCTGAACTCCATTGACAGGTCGGCAATATCAATCAGGTGGTAGGGCACGGCCCTGCCCTGGTACACATACTCGGCCAGATCCTTGCCGGAACCAATGTCAAGCCCACGGTATACCTGACGGGAATCTGCGGAAAGGATTTCTCCATTCAGTAGCGACGCCAGTTCTACACCTAACGCGGTCTTGCCGGATGCCGTGGGACCAGCGACAACCAGCGCCTTTTGTGTTCGGTTTATCATGAAGATATAATAAAAAATTCGTAGAGACGATAAACAATTTCTGTTGAGATGCCGAATCGCTTTTAAATCGTTTGAATGCGTTACTGAAACTGGGAGCCGCCATGTTCCTTCGCCTGCAAACCTGTCTATTGTTTCTGTGGATGGTCCTGGGGGGAACCGTCGGGGCGGAACGTTACTTCGCGGATTACTATTATGTGCCGCCCCCGGCGGCGAAAGCGTCCTCACGAACGGGGTCCGTTCCTTCAAACAATGATGTCCTGCCAGCGCCCGTGGTCCGGTCCTGGCTGGAAACGTCTATGCCCGCTCTGGTGCTTGAGGATTTCCGGGGGGATGTTCCCGCCACCAAGGCGTTGGCGGAAGAAGTGCCGGCCCATCAGGTCGCCTTCGGAAGAGAACTCGCGCTGTCGGCGGAATATGTGTTTGGCGGTCCTGTGCCTGTGGAAGCGGGTGGATACGTGTTTCTGGGCGCGGTTACTTCCGTGGATGCCCGCGCGCTGCGTTTGCGCGTGGCATTGGAGGATCTTGCCGGGGATGAAGCGTTATATGTGCTCGATGCCGAAGGCAAAGCCGCTTTTGGGGCTTATACCGCTGACCAGGCCGGTCCCAACGGTGTCTGGCTGCCCACCACCCTGGGTGATACCGTAGTCCTTGCCCTGTGTTCCCCGCGTCCAGATTGCCCGAAGATCCGTCTGGAAACCGTGTCTCACTTTTTTAAATCCATTTTCGTTCCCGGGGCGGATGCGCCGCTGGCTTGCCATATTCCTATTGGGGAGGAAACGCAGCCGGATGCCGCCGCCGTGGCTTCCGGTGTCGGCATGTTGATCATTCCCTACGGAAGCGGCCAGGCCTTTTGTTCCGGCGCCTTGCTGACCACCCAATCCCCGGCAAGCCTGCCGCCGGAACCCTATTTTTTCAGCGCCTGGCATTGTTTTGACACGGCGGTGGATTTTGCAGGTGTGGAGGTATTTTGGGATTACCGCAGTGAAACGGACGACCCCAATCTGCTTGTCCGTAACCAGGGCTCTGAACTCGTCGGTTATAACGAAACGCTGGACGCGGCACTCATTAAATTGACGGATCCGGTGGATGTGGGACCCTTCGGGCGTGCCTGGCTCGGGTGGGACACCCAGCGTCCGGAAAAGGATGAACTCGTCCAGACCATCCATCACCCCCGGGCATACAGCATGAAAACATCTCGGGGAAGCGTAACCAAGGGCGCGGCCGACATCTGCCTGAACAGTACCTGTACCGCGGTGTATGAGGAACAGATTGAGGCTTTGTGGAGCGAAGGCGTTACCGAGCAGGGTTCGTCGGGTTCACCCCTGTTGAACCGGGACCTGAATTATCGCGTGATCGGGTCTTTGAGCAATGGTCCGGCGCATAGTTGCACAAATACCAGCGGCAACTATGACCATTACAGTTCCTTTTCGCTTTTCTTCGAACAGGTAAAATGCCACCTTGTGTCCGGCTTGGAATGCGGAACACCCTATGAACCCAAGCATGAAGATGTTTGCCTGATCTGCAGAATATTCGGCAAAGAAGCCGTCGAGGTTGAGAACCTTCGACGTTTCCGTGACCGGGTGCTTTCCACATCGGATTGGGGCAAGTCGCTTATCAGGGAGTACTATGCGCTTGGTCCCGAACTTGGGGACTGGCTTGAAAGAGATCCTATGGCCAAGGCGGCCTTTAAGGGTGTTGCCTTTCTAGGCAGCGCCTGGGGTGCGTCGCTGAAATGACGCCGCGTAGCCTTCCTATTCCGCCAACTCATCATACGCGTGGGGTTTCGCGTTCCAAAGCAGCATAAAAATAACGGCGCCCGTCAATGCCACGGCAATGATCACGATATAGGCGTAATACCACCCGAAATGCTGGGCGAGCGCGCCCATGCCCACGCCGGATACGACCACACTGGCGTAACTGAAAAGGCTGGTGAAGCCGATAGACGTCCCTGCAAGTTTTTTGGTCGAGATATTGGCCGCCGTGACGCCGGTCAGCGCCTGGGGGCCGTAGATGCAAAAACCTGCCGCGAGCAAAGTGGCAAACAGGAGCCACGTCGGCGCGGTGCCCGGCAGCATCCAGAAAAGGAACAGGAACAACGCGGCGCCGGCCATGCAGAATACGCAGGTGCGCGGGGCGCGCCCTGCCATAAACCTGTCGGTGACCCAGCCTGCGGCCAGCATGCCGATAATACCCGCAATTTCGAAAGCCGCCACCATCCAGCCCGCGTGGTCAAGCGGAAGCCCCTTGGATTCCTTGAGCAATGTGGGACCCCAGTCCAGCACAGCGAAGCGGACCAGGTTGATAGTGAAGTTGGCGCACCCGATCATCCAGATGAGGGGGTTGCAGAATACCCGTTCAAGAAGAAACTTTTTGTCCACAGGATCATTCGTCCGCGCGCCCTTTACTTCCGTGCCGGCAAGTTCGGGCAGGCCCACGGACTTGGGCGTGTCGCGTAACGCCGCCGCGAGCACGAGTACCCCGGCGCCGGCAATCATTGCCGGAGCCCAGAAGCAGAAACGCCAGGCGCCTGTGCCGCCTCGGGCCATGATATAGCCGCACAGGATCACAATCAATCCAGCCCCGATGGAGTGCGAGGTGTTCCAGATAGACATCTTCATCGCCAGTTCGTTGGGCGGGATCCAGTGCGTGAGCAGTCGCGCGCAGGGCGGGAAACCGCTGCCCTGGAAAAGGCCGTTCAATACCCAGAGTATGCCGAAGATGACCACCAGCGTCGACATGAAGGCCGGGCCGGAAGCGGTGCCCGTACACAGCGCTGCGAAGACCGGACCGAAGCCGAATGCGACATTCACCAGCAGGCACAGGGTAAGCCCAATTGTCATATAGAGCCGGGAATTGACCCGGTCGCTCCAGTAACCGTTCAGAAACTTGGATAACCCGTATACAAGCCCGTGCAACGTTAGAAACAGGCCGAGGCTGGTCTTGGTGATTCCCAGTTCCGCTTCTATGCCTGGCATGGCCAAACTGAAGTTTTTTCGCAGAAAATAAAAGAGCATGTAGCCGAACATGGTGGCGATGATCGTGCGGTATTGCCAGTATTTAAAACGATTGGCAGTTTCCTGCGGCATCGAATCATGCGGATACATGCACGTTCCTTTCTTTAACATATGCGGGCGGGATAATGTTGTGACAATCATTGACAGTATAACAACCTGGCTTTCACCGCCCAAACCTGCAAAGGCGGGGCAGACATGCCTGTCTGCCCTTCTTCACGGGACAATATCAATGACACTCAGGACTGTCCATTGTCTCCAACTGGCAGGATACTTGGGGTGCTGTGTTAAACTTGGATTGGTTGGCATAAGATTTTTCAGAAGGCGTAAATGATATGCAGTTTTAAAAAACATGTATCGGGATGATGTTTATATGAAAAGACGAAACTTCCTCAACACATCGGCTCTTGCCGGCCTGGGACTGGCGGCCGGCGCGTCCCCGGCGAATGTCGACCCTAATGCCGGAAACAACTGTCGGGGCACGTTTTCCATGAATGACAATGAAGCGTCCATTTATACCGACGCCCGAGTTAGACCCACGAAGATTTTCCATATTACCGACACCCATCTCTCCCTGGATGATGAGCGCGGTGCGCCCTATCAGGAATTCAGCAAACGCATGGCCGCCGCCTATACGAGTAACAAGCACTTTCAGACAGATGAAGCCCTTTCCGCGGAAGAGAGTTTTGAACGAACATTGGAAACGGCTCAAAAGGGAAAAGCGGATTTTCTGGCGCTTACCGGCGATATCTTCAGTTTTCCCTCGGAAGCGGCCGTTGAATGGGCGCGTACAAAGTTGGAGGCAACCGGTATCCCCTTCGCCTATGTTGCCGGGAACCATGACTGGCATTACGAAGGCATGCAAGGTGGCTCACGGGAACTTCGCGACACCTGGACAGTGCAACACCTGGCGCCCATGTACCGGGGCAATGCCCCCCTGTACGCGGCCTACGATCTTAACGGGATACGCTTTGTCTGTATTGATAATTCCACCTATGAAATCCTTCCGGAACAACTGGCTTTTTTCAGGGAGCAGACAGAGGTGGAACTTCCTTTACTATTACTGATGCATATTCCCCTTTATGTGCCGGGAAGAACCATGGGCTTCGGATGCGGTCATCCCGACTGGGGCGAAAAAACGGACCGCAATTATGAAATTGAACGGCGGGAAAAATGGAGAAAAGAGGGGCATACGCAAGTCACCATGGAGTTCTGCCAGGCCGTGTTTAACGCGCCGAATCTTCTGGCGATTCTCGCCGGACACACGCACCAGCAATCGCTGGATATCAAAAACGGCATCCCCCAGTTGGTGTCCAGAGAAAATGCATGCGGCTATTACACGGAAGTGACAGTGACTTCCATAACGGGATAAGGGGCGGCGCGAACGCGTTGTCGTTGAGGTCGTAGGAATATTCTGTCGTGTCCGATCCTGAGCCTTGCCTGAATATACGCTCCGTGTGTATACAAGATAAGACGGCTGCCAGTTCTTCACGTTTTCACGAAAATTTGCGTTCCAAGGCCTCTAAACGATATAATTTACAACAAGGTATCTCTCTACACCCAGAGACATATCAGGGGCATTATCTGCATAAAACCCTGTGGACGGGTAGCTCAGTTGGTAGAGCATCGGACTTTTAATCCGGTGGCCGCGGGTTCGAGCCCCGCCCCGTTCACCAATAAAAAACACCTGAAAAAGCCTGTAAACATTGAACGAAACGATGGTTTGCAGGCTTTTTTATTTGTAATTGAATTTC
>Ga0123335_1004664_pt1 | contig 17447 bp, 6 predicted proteins | sample BiotimSIPDNA_2_FD_89707 | JGI IMG/M metagenome (GOLD analysis project Ga0123335, IMG submission 89707) | Anaerobic biogas reactor microbial communites from Washington, USA - Biogas_R2 time_0 SIP DNA | ecosystem: Engineered > Bioreactor > Anaerobic > Unclassified | place: Washington, USA...
TCCGAACCAATCCTCACAAAATTCCTGCGAGAAAAACTCGATTTACGCCAGACAAGGGCAAAAGGGCTGGCTGCATGATGAATAACAACCCCACATAGATCACAATACGGTACTCACAAGTAAATAACATACATGTCATAGGTACGATAGCGGGCGGCAGTTCGTCCGTTGGCGGTCTCGTAGGAAGAAATGAAGGTTTGCTTACGGACTGTTACGCAAGGGGAGACGTGACGGGTTTAGATGAGGTTGGAGGCATAGTCGGGGATTCTACAGGTAGTAGCAGTCTAATTGATTGCCACGCCACAAATACGGTTTGCGCCAGGCGGAATAATGCAGGGGGGCTAATGGGTCGGAATATGGGGGGGGGTATTACGATGTTACGCAACTGGTTCCGTTATTGGAACAGAGAGCTCTGTTGGAGGTCTTGTGGGAAGTGCCATTCCTGGTTCAATTAGAGAGAGTTACGCTACAGGTGATGTGGCAGCAGGTGGTTCCCTAGCGGGTGGACTTGTAGGAAACAGTGGAGGGTCAATTGTTCAATGTTATGCTACTGGCGCTGTTTTTGGCTTCTCTGGTGTGGGGGGGCTCGCCGGTGCCAATAGCGGTATTGGAATAACAGAGTGCTATGCATCAGGTTCTGTTGAAGGCGATTCCAACGTTGGTGCTCTTGTAGGGACGAATAATGCCGCAGTTAATCGTAGTTACGCAACAGGCTCTGTGAGGGGTAATAGCTATCTTGGCGGGCTTATTGGGCGACTGTCAGGCGGCACAATATCAAACTGTTTCTGGGACATGGAAACTACCAAACAGACAGGACCATTAACAGGCGCCACAGGTTTGAGCACACTACAGATGATGCAATCAAACACCTTTACTGCGGTGGGCTGGGACTTCGTTAACGTATGGGTCATGCGGGAAGGCAACAGTTATCCTTTTTTTCTGAACACGATTCCTCCAGATAGTATGCGGACGATAAGCGTAACGGCAATTGGGAATGGCACTGTTGAACTCCTACCTTCAGCATATGAATTCGTTGTTTGGTCGTTGATTACAGTGACCGCAACGCCAGCCCCCGGCCATGTTTTCGCGGGATGGGTTGGTGATGGATTTGGAGAGGTGCCATTGTGTCGTGCGAATTCCCTGCCTTTGGTAGTGGCCCGAGATATTGAAATTGAGGCTATATTTCTGGAAGATGCGCCAATTGCCCTGTCATGCATAGATGATGTGCAGCGAATTGGGCGTGATAGACTTTACCCCTGTAATTGGAATTATTTTCTAACACAAGATCTGGATGCGTTCGATACCAGAGACTGGAATAGTGGGAAGGGCTTTGCGCCAATACCGCCTTTTCGAGGTAGTTTTGATGGGAAAGGCCATGTTATTAAGGAGATTTTTATTAACCGACCAGACGAATCACGTGTGGGAGTATTCAGCGCATTACTTAACGGGGGGATCATTCAGAATTGCAGTATCGAAAGTGGTGAGGTAACAGGAAATTGGGGCGTTGGCTGTTTGTTGGGGGCTTGTTATTCGAGCACTGTGGCAGGGTGCTATTCAGAAGGTATTGTCAATGGTGATATTTTTGTCGGGGGGCTCGTTGGCGAAGTCGAATATGGAGAGATATCCGACTGTATTGCAGTATGTGATGTGATCGGTGTTAGTGGCAGGATCGGTGGTCTCGCGGGTATAGTGTGGAATGACAGCTACGTGCTGCGATGTTGTGCTCAAGGCAGTGTGGCGGGAAACGGACCGGTTGGTGGACTTGTTGGGTATCTAACCAACACAGGAGCCACTGTCTCACACAGTTATGCGTGCGGCAATGTCTCTGGGAATGCCAAAGTGGGCGGATTGGTGGGAGAAAGTACTGGGGTCACAAATGTTACTCAAAGTTATGCAACTGGAAATGTCACAGGCAATAGCAATATTGGCGGGCTGATTGGTGTTGCTGGCACGGTTATCGCCTGTTATGCCACAGGAGCAGTATCAGGAACAGATAAAGTCGGTGGTTTGGTTGGTTCTGGCGGTACTACTACTCGCTGTTACGCCACCGGCTCCGTAAGTGGTACTACAAATTTAGGGGGGCTTATCGGCGGCGGCGGAACTGTAACCTCTTCTTTCTGGGACACGGACACGGGTGGTCCGGACAATGGATATGGCGTGGGCCTTCCAACCGTACAGATGAAGCAACAGGCGACGTTTGAGACTGCGGGCTGGGATTTTACGGGTTCGCCTCCGGATTGGATGATGTTCGAGAACCTTACCTATCCGCAGATTTACGGAATGCTCATGCCCGTGGAGTCGGTAGAAACCCTCCAAGCCTTGGCCTATATGCCTGCGGGCAATTTTTACCTGACCAGGGACATCGATGCCCGGTCCACCGCCACCTGGGCCGATAAATCCGGCGAGCCCGGGTTTACACCTATCGGCACTTTGGCGCAACCTTTTAATGGCATTCTGGATGGCCGGGGCCATCGCATTTTCGGGCTTACGATAAACCGTCCCGGGCTGGATGGGGCGGGCCTGTTCGGCCATGTGGGCGCTAATGCGGTTATACGGGGCATTGGACTGGATGATGCTGCTATTTCGGGCGGTAACCGGACAGGCGGTCTGATTGGTGTGAATGCCGGGACCGTCGAGCAGTGTTATGCGCGCGGATCCGTATCGGGTGGTCATGAAACGGGCGGTCTCGTGGGGTCTAACAGCGGCGGTGTAACGGAAAGTTACGCGGCAACGAGCCTTTCCGGGTTGACTTTGGGAGGCTTGGTTGGGGCGGACAATGGCGGCACGGTCGCCTCCTCGTTCTGGGACACGGCGGTGTCCGGCGTATTGACATCTGGGGGCGGCACGGGTCTGGTGACCGGTATGCTTCAAACAGCCTCTACCTATACGGGGGTCGGCTGGGACATGGCGAACACCTGGGCGCTCGTGGAAGGCCTGTCCTATCCCTATTTCCGGAACAGCGCGTCGGTGCGGGTAACGACCTTCCCGGCCACGCTGATCAACGCGGACAGCGTGGATATCGGCCTGGAAAGTTTCGTTCCGGATCTGTTTGTGACGGTTGGGGGCGGCGCCTATCCGGCGTATTATGATTTCGCAGCGGCAGGACCGGCGACATTGACAATTTCCCTGAAACAGGAGGCCATCAATTACCTGACTGTGTCCACCTTGTCGGCCACGGGTGAAGAGTGTATTGTGGCCCGTTTCAAGGTCTACGAGAGCGCGGCCTTTCCGTCTGTGCCCACGCCGGTCGCCTCGCTTGCACTGAGTCCCGTGTCCTTGAGCCTGGCGGTGGACGCGTCACAACAGTTTATAGCTACGGCGACCTTCACGGACGGTACCACAGCGCCCGTGACGCCTGTGGCCAATTGGAATACCTCGGGAGGGGCCATAACGGCGGCCGGTCTTTACACCCATGCCGCCGGCACCCATACGGTGCGGGCCGTGCTGCATACGGACCAGGGTTGGCGATCGAGCAACCTGGCGACGGTTACCACCAGCAAATCAGACCCGGATGCCAAGGCGGATATGGGCCGCGTTAATGGTGTGTTACGCTCTCATTACACGGGCTTGGGCCTGCCGCAAGGAGAGGTAACCGTCTATCCCGTGTTTAATCCGGGGGTGGCGGGCCAATTCCCCATGTACGACAGCCTGGGCAACTATGTGTTCTTCCTGAACGAGGGTTTTTATCATATCGAGGGTACCAACCCCGGCCATCGCTCCGAATTGTGGCGGGGCGGCATGTTGCTGGAATCGTCCAAACTTATCGATCCCGGTCCGCCGCCGGTCTATTCCGAACCGGTCTATTCCGGGCGGGTGCGCGTGGATCGTCCGCTGGAATACAACTTTGCCCTGCGCCCGAACGACGCGCAGGCGCCGTGGGTGTATTACGTGGAGCCGCCCGCGGACTGCACGGTCAATGAAGAACATCTGGTGGTGACGGCCATCAACGCGGACAAGTATTCAGAGCTGGCGGTGGCGACTTTCACGCTGAATACAAACACCCACGACGTCCGGGAACATATTTCCACGACGGGCTTCTACCGGGACACATGGCCGCTGGAACTGGGCCTGAACACGATGCGCCTCTTTTCAATGGACACGGAGGGCAACGCGTCGGAGCGCAGCCTGGAAGTGGTGTATGATCCCGAGTATGTTCCGGGCGGTGAAGATCCGCCGCCGCCGGACGGTCCTCCCGCCACGGAGTGCGTGCGGATGACGATTGCAAACTTTGTGGACGGCATGGCGTTGCGCGGCGACGCGGTAACGCTGCTGGCCGAGGCGTTCGAGGGTGACCCGGGCGCGGTGGATGCGGTGAGCTTTGAGGCGCGCGGCGCGGGTACGGGCGGTGTCTGGGTCGTGCTGGGGACGTCGCTGAAGGCGCCCTATGCCCTGAACTGGGATGCCGACGCCTATCCTCCAGGCGCGTATCAGCTGCGCGCCGTGGCCGTATCGCTGGACGGGTGCGTGGATAGTGCGGCGGTGGTGACGGAAGTGACGGTTTCCGCGGAAGCGCCCTATCATGAACGGGTCGAGGCGGGTGTCCACACCCTGACCGCGCCGGTGTCGGCCGCCACGGACACGGTGCTGGCCTTGCGCGCCGGTGAACGTTTCGCGCGCATCGTGCTGCCGGCGGGCGCTGTGGCCGCGGATGACGTGTTGACGGCTTTCTTCCCCGAGGCCTCGGGCTTCACCCCGGCTTTGTCCGACTGGCAGCGGGATGCCGGCCTCTACCTGGACGTGAGCCTGCAACACCACGCGGGGGATTTCCTGAACGGTAAGCGGGCGACATTGGCGGCGGGCTATCCTGACGCGGACGGGGATGATTTGCTGGATGGCACCGATCTGCGCGTATCCCAGTTGTTTCTGCGGTTCCTGCCGGGTCCGTCGGCGTCCTTCGTGGGCCTGTATGCCCCGTCGATTACCCGTACGGAACGTTGTGTGGTCGGTGAGACGGCGCACTTCAGCACCTTCGGTATTGTGGAGGAACAGGAAGCGCCGCCGCTGAATCTGTTGACAGACCGCGTGCCGGCCGGTACGGCAGGGGTGGCCTACACGGCCGAACTCCAGGCAAGCGGCGGTGTGCCGCCCTATACATGGAGTATGATCTCTGGTGCGCTGCCCCCAGGGTTGAGTGTCAACGGCAACCTTCTTGCAGGTACGCCCACGGTAGCTGGTGAATACACTTTTACACTGCAGGTTGCCGATTCCCAGTCCATCCCGTATCTGCAATCCATGAGTTTTACACTGGCCATCTTCGCGGCAGACCAGCCGGCCGTTACGGTAACACGCGCGGCGGGTCAGGCCGGCCTGGCCAATGCGCTGCCCCTCGTCTGGGACATCAGCTTCAGTGAAACGGTCACGGGCTTTGACACAGGCGACCTGGTGTTGACCGGCACGGCCGCATCGGGAGCGGCTTATGAAGTTTCCGGCGGCGGGGCGAACTATACGCTGACCCTGACGGATCTTGTGTACGACGGTACGCTGCGTCCGACCGTGCCCGCAGGTGTGGCCATGGCTGGTGCGTTGAACCGCGCCTCGTCGGGGGAGGAAGAAATCTGGGTGGACCGCAAAGCGCCGCTGGTCCTGCTGACGAGCGTATACGCCGGTCTTCAGGAATACGGGGAAACCGGGCCTGTTCTGGTAGAGGCGCTGCCTGTGATGTTCACCCTGGCCTTTGATGAACCGGTGACGGGACTGGAAGCTTCGGACATCTCCTTCCTGGAGACGATATCCGGTCTGGCATATGAGATACAGGGCGCCGGCAGTCAATATACCCTGCTGGTGACCGGCGCGGACGGGCCGGTGACACTTACCCCGGTATTGGCCGCGGAGGCCGTGTACGACGGCGCCGGCAACGGGAACCTGGAAAACGCCTATGCCGGGAGGACGGTGCAGTATACGCCTGATCTCCGACGCACGGTAACCTTGAACCAGGACGCGGGACAGGCGGATCCGGCGTCTGGCTTTCCCATTGTCTACCAGATCGTGTTCAGTGACGAGGTGACCGGATTTGAGACGGGTGATGTCGTCTACATTTCCGGCGCGGGCAGCGCGCCGGACCCGGTGTATGCGGTATCGGGTTCCGGCGCAACGTACACGCTGACCGTTAGCGGCGCGTCCGGGGACGGTCGCCTGGCCTTCCATATTCCCGAAGACGTGACGATTGAAGGCAATGCCGCTTCTTCCAGCATCGACAACGGGGTGACCCTGGATACGACCCCGCCGGCACTGGTGATCGGCGCTCCGTCACCCCTTCGCAGCTGGAAAGGGCCGGTCAGTTTCCCGATCGCCTATACGGGCGCGACAAGTATCAGCCTGGCCCCCGCGGACATCACGCTGAACGGCGCGCCGACGGCGCAGGTGGCCGTGACCGGAACCGGCGCGGAACAGCGGGTGGTTACGCTGACCAACATCAGCGGGACCGGTTCCCTCGGGATCGGCATAGCGGCGGGCACGGCGGTGGACGGCGCGGGCAATGCCGCCCTTGCCTCGGGTCCGTCGGAGACGGTGCAGATCGAGACGCCACCCCTGGTTGTGATCACCCGGGCCGCCGGGCAGGCGGCGCTTGACAATACCCTGCCGGTCGTTTTTGATGTGGTGTTTGACAAAGTCGTGACCGGCTTTACGGCAAGTGATGTCACCCAGTCCGGCTCCGCGCCGGGAGTGGTTTTCTCCCTGGACGGTGCCGGCCCGGCCTACACGCTGAGCGTCACGGGGATTGCCGGCAATGGCACGATTGTGCCCCGGATTGCGGCGGGCGTGTGTGTGGACAGCGCGGGTAATCCGAATGAGGCTTCAACGGGAATCAATTTGTTGGTGGTCTACGACGCCACGCCGCCGAACGTGATCATCAACCAGGCCGCGGGTCAAAGCGACCCCGCGGCTGCGCTTCCTCTTGTATTTGACATCGTATTCAGTGAAACGGTGACGGGCTTCGAGGTGTCGGACATCCTCTTTGAGGGCACCGCCTCGGGCCTGAGCTATGAAGTTACCGGCGCCGGTGCGGCGTATACCCTGCGGGTTACCGCGATAACGGATGACGGCACCGTCATCCCCGTGATTCCGGCGGGGGCTTGCCAGGACGCCGCGGACAACGGGAATACGCCGTCGACCAGTACGGACAACAGCGTCACCTATGACGTGACCCCGCCGGCGGTGACGGTGAATCAGGCCCCAGCACAACCGGATCCCACGAACATGTTGCCTATCGTTTATGATGTGGTATTCAGTGAGCCGGTGACCGGGTTTGGTGTCGCCGATGTTAGTATGATTGGCACCGCATCTGGCGTGGTCTTCGGGGTGACGGGTTCCGGGGCGGCCTATTCCATCACCGTTACGGGCGTATCAGGGGACGGGGCGGTAGTCCCCGTGGTTCCTGCCGGGGGTTGCCAGGACGCCGCAGGCAACGGGAATGCACCGTCAACAAGTACGGACAATAGTGTTACCTATGACACAACGGCGCCGACGGTGACAGTGAACCAGGCAGCGGGACAACAAGACCCATCGAATGCGCTTCCCCTTGCGTTTGCGGTGGTCTTCAGTGAAGCGGTGACCGGGTTCGATTCGGAAGATGTGGTCATTAGCGGCACCGCCGGAGGCGTGGTTCATGCGGTTGACGGCCTCGGAGACACCTACACTATACAAATCTCAGCCGTGGAGGATGACGGCACTGTCATCCCAACGATCCCGGCGGATGTTTGTCAGGATGCGGCGGGCAATGGAAACGCCGCTTCAACCAGCACGGACAACAGTGTCCGGTATGACACCGCAGTTCCGGCGTTCAGCGCCATTACGGCCGCGCCGAGTCCGGCCGGGGCGGGAGCGGCCGTGACGATTGCCTTTACGGCGTCGGAATCCCTGCAGGCGGCGCCGGAAGTCACGGTGAACGGGAACGCTGCCACCCAGAAGAGCCACAACGGCCTGGATTATGAGTACACCTACACGGTGCAGGCTGGCGATCCGGGCGGCCCGGCGGCCCTGCTCATCTCGGGGACGGACCCGGCGGGCAATGCCGGTCAGGCGGAAGATGCAACGTTGCTGGTCATTGACCACACGAAACCGACGGCCGACTTCAGCGCGGCGCCGCGCTCGGGTATGCCGTCGCTCGAAGTGAGCTTCACCGACCTGTCCACGCCTGCGGGATCGACGCCCCTTACGGACTGGACCTGGGATTTTGGCGACGGCAGCCCTGTGGTCATCGGCCAGGCGCCTCCGCCGCATACCTATACATCGGGCGGGGTGTATACCGTAACCTTGACGGTGACCGATGCGGCCGCAAACAGCGACAGCGAAATCAAGGCGGGGTATATCGTGGTTGGCGGACCGAACGCGGCTTTTACCGCCGACCCCGCCAGCGGGCATGCCCCCTTGACGGTACAGTTTACGGATACTTCCGAGCCGGGATCTGAAGACATTACGGAGTGGCTGTGGGACTTCGGCGACGGAGGCAGCAGCACCGAAGCGAATCCAAGCCACACCTACCTGGAACAGGGCGTTTACAGCGTGTCCCTGTCGGTAACCTCGCCGATAAGCGGTGATACAATCCTGCGGCAGGATCTGATTGAAGTATGGCCCGGCACCGCGCCCACGGCCGACTTTACCGCCACGCCCACCGTGGGCGAGGCGCCCCTGGAAGTGCGGTTCACCGACACCAGCGATCCGGGCACGTCGCCCATCGAAGCCTGGCAGTGGGACTTTGGCGATGGCGCAACAAGCGCCGAAACCGACCCGGTTCATGTCTATGCGGTTCCGGGCGCTTACACCGTAACCCTGACCGTAACCAACGCCGTAGGATCGGATACGATGATCCGCGTGAATTATATTACCGTCCTGGTGGCTATGCCCGCCGCCGGGTTGTTTGGCATCATGCTGCTGACGGTCACGATAAGTGTTGTCGGTGCGCAGATAAAACGAAACAAGAAATGACATGGAAGTGATGAGACATTCTTTTTCGACGATAGCGCTGGCGTGGGGTTGTTTTGTGATGGCCTGCGCCGCGAATGCGTCCATCTTGTATGTGGATGCGACATCCGGCAGCGAAGGCGCCGATGGATCGAGTTGGGAGACCGCCTATCCTGACCTGCAGTCCGCCTTGGCTGTTTCGAATACGGGCGAAATATGGGTGGCGGCGGGCAAGTATCGTCCCGCGTCGTCCGGAGGCGACCGGAGTCTTTCCTTTGTATTACCGGATAATGTGGCCCTCTATGGCGGATTCATCGGTGGTGAAACCGACAGGGCGGCACGGGATCCCGAAGTGAACCAAACCATCCTGAGCGGCGATCTCAATGGGGATGATGAAAGCGGCAATACCCTGGACAACAGCAACCGGGTGGTGAAATTGGCCAACAGCCTTTCTGAAACGAATCGTCTGGATGGGTTCATCATAGAGGGCGGTCAAACGGCCCCTCCTTCTACCGTGCTCACAGGAGCGGGACTGTATATCGAGAATGCCAGGCTTGCCATTGCGAATTGCACATTTCGTGACAACTTTGCCAGTAATAACGGCGGGGCTGTCTATGTAACGAGCGGCGCCATCGAGGCAAGTCAGATTGTCTTTCAGAAATGCTCCTTTAGCAGGAACGGCAGTCAGGGTTTGGGTACGGCTATTTTTGCCACTCCCAATAGTGCGGGCACCCAATACCCGTCCCTGGTCATAGAAGACTGTCTTTTCCAGGGCAATGGGTTCCTGTACCCTGTTTCAGCAAACAGCACCGTTATTACCTTGCGCCGCAGCTATTTCACGGATAACGAAGGCGGCGCTTTGTCCGCCAACGACCGCGTTACCCTGACTGCGGAAAATTGTGTGTTTATGCGTAACGGTGGCATGAACGGTGCGGTCTATGTCGGTACCCGCAGCCAGGCTGAGTTCCGGCAGTGTACTCTGGCGGAAAATTACACCAAAGAGTTATATGTTGTGGCGGATACTTATCTTGTGACCCGACTTTCAATTACCAACTCGATTGTATGGAATGATTATTACCCCGCCATCGAAGTTTATACTCCGACTGCGGCCAATGCAGAGGTTAGCGTTACCCGCACGCTGATATTAGGCGGTTATGCGGGGGAAGGCAACATGGATATGGCCCCGCGATTCCGTCTTGCCGACCCGCCCGGGCAGCCGAACTGGGATTCCCCGTCCATTGACTTTTGTGCTGAGAGCAGTATTACAGAGGACATAGAAGGACAGCCCCGTCCGCAGAACGATGCCTTTGACGCGGGTGCCTATGAATTCGGGGAAGACACGGACGGCGGCGGCCTGCCGGACGCGTACGAGGACGACTGGGATCTGAATCCGGCTCTTACCGAAGATGATGGCATGGATGCCGACGATGACGGGCTGGACAATCTGGAGGAATACCGGCGGGGTACCAATCCGCAGGACGATACCAGCCCGCCTTCGGAATTTTACGTGAATCAAAACGGCAGTGATGAAACCGGCAGCGGTTCGAGTGCGTCGCCATGGAAGACGATTGCGTTTGCCATGGCCCATTTGCCGGAAGCCATGCCGACCTTTCCCGTGACCCTGTATGTTGGAGCGGGCACGTATGACGAACATCTTGTGTTTCGGCCGTATGTGCGCCTTGAGGGCGCGGGCGTTGGCCTTACGGTGCTCCGCCATTTCGATATCACCGAAGACGACCATTATGTGGTGAAATCGGACGTGGGAACTTCCTTAAGCAACTGTACGGTTACCCTGCCGTCGCCGGTTTCTGTCACGGTGGACCTTCTCCGTATTACGGATACCGACCTTTCCGTTTCTTTTTGCGAACTCGACGGATTGAACAGCCCGTATGCTATTGCCGCGTTTATTACCGGTCCGCAATCTTCCCCGTCGGTTATCCGCGATTCCACCCTCAGGCGGGTGGAATACGGCATCTACGCCGTGGATTCGGGGGTGAATATCACCAGAAACCTTTTTGAGGACATCCTCGAAGGCGCCGTTTTCGTGCGCGCGCCCGAGGGCAAAGCGGAAAGCGAGGTAGAAACCCCGCTCCTTGGCAATGGCGACCGGATTGAAGACACCGGGTTTAACCTGTTTCGCATGAGCACCGGCTTTTTCGTAAACAACACCAGCGCCGCGTTAACGCTTGCGGAATTTAATGACTGGGGCGTATACACCGAAGAAGAGATCGGCGACCGCGTGCTCAATGCGCCCGGCGATGTGGATTACACGCCGTATATGGGCAAAGCCCTTGTCAAGGGCATGATAGCGGTGGAATTACTGGAAGCTGTATCGAGGCAAAACATTCCTTTAAGCGCTTCCCCTGCCGTTCAAATGAATTTTGTCTCCGGCTTGTATGACGAGGTCAGCGGCCTGTTCCTGTTCGCCAATCTGGATGCCGGCTCCTATACCTGCCGCGCAAGCGCCACAGGATATGTTCCCGGAACACGGTTCATCTACCTGGCAGCGGGCAAAATAGAATCCTTGACCATGGCGTTGGAAAAGAACGCGGAAGATGAGGGGGAAGGTGAAACGGCAACCGAAGGAGAAGCCGAAAATGAAGGGGAAACGCATACCGAGGGTGAGATGCCCCAGGAAGGGGAAGCGCCTGTGGAAGGAGAAGGCGAATTGACAGGCGAAGGGGAGATAATAGCGGAGGGCGAGCTGTTCGAAGGCGAAGGGCAAAGAGAAGGTGAGGGCGAAGGAGAAGGCGAAGAGGAAAAGGGCTGCTTTGGCCGCGATAAAAGCAAGTGCATAGCTCCTGCGGGTACGATTCGGCGGGTGTTAAATGAATGGCTCCTCTTGGGTGTTGCTTTCGCGTCATTCCTGCTGCTCCGTGATTAAACACAGACCTTCCTGCGCTGTTTCCTTTGATAACGGATAACGGCCTGCTTGCCGCTATGCATGTTGCAGCGTGTAATTTCTTCCTGATCGCGGTGTTTTATTCTTTAGCGGAAAACCCGGTATGATTCCCCTTATTAAAGTGAAAGCCTGTGTTATGAAAAAGTATATGACCCTTTATATCGCGGCTGTTCTTTGCTGCTGCCTTGCGGACGCCGGAACGCCGGAGTTCACCCCGGAACGTGTGCCGGTGGCGGGGGAGGCGTGGCCGGAGGAACGCGGGAATTTTACCTTTGCCATCCTGGGCGATAAGACCAGCGGGGGAGAGGGCAAATGGCCCATTTATGACAGGGCAGTGGAAACTATCAATGGGCTGGTGCCTGATTTCGCGATTACGACGGGTGACCAGATTCCCGGGCACATGGAAGAGCGGGGCCCTTGGGATGCGGAGTGGGCTGAATACTTCGAACATGCCCGAAAACTGAAATGCCCGCTGGTCATGATCCCCGGCAATCATGATATTTCCAATACCCAATGCCACCAGTTCTGGCGGGAGGATTTCGGGGCAAGCTATTTTTCGTTTGTCTATGGCGGTTGCCTGTTCCTGGTGTTAAACACAGAAGAAGAACGTTTTGATGGACGCGGCCCGGTTTGGGAAGCCATGATGTCCTTCGCGGAAAAAGCGCTGGCGGAATACAAGCAGGCACGGCATACCTTCGTTTTCTTTCACAAGCCCATGTGGGCCGACCCGCGTTTTGCGGCGGACTGGAACCGGCTGCTGGCAGCCCTGGGCGAGCGCCGTTTTACGGCAATAGCGGGCCATGAGCATTACCTGAGCACCTCCTGTCACAACGATAATCCGCTGGTGATCCTGAACGCCACGGGCGGCGGCATCCAGGAGAGTGAAGTGCGGGAATTCGGTTGTTTCCACGCCTTTGCCCACGTGTCCGTTGATGAAAAAGGTGTTCAAATGGACGTCATCGAACCGGATGGCGCACGCTGGCCGGTGGATATTGCCCCGGCATCCTTTCGTGATGCCATCAACCGCCAGGTGGTCCGTCTGGACGCGGTGCCGCCCGAGGGCCTGGGTACGCCTGAAGTCCGGGTGAATGCATTTGCCTTATTGAAAAATCCTTTCGATACGGCCATTGTGGTGCGTCTCAGCGCGGGGCCTCTCCACGCATGCGGCTGGTCAATGTACACCGAGCCCGGCGTGACCGAACTTATCGCGGAAGATACCTGGTCAAAGGAGTATCCTCTGGAGCCGGGCCAGGAATGTACCGTGCCGATATATTTCCAGGTATCAGGCGCTGCTCTGTGTACGCCGCCCGCAGTGACATGGAAAGTGCGCTATCGCGGCCACTGGCTCGAAAAGGAATCGATGCCGATGGAAGAGGTGAATGTGGTGCCCCTGTACCCGGTCTCCCTATGGCGCGATATCCCGAAATGGCAGGTGGCGGGGCCTTTCCCGCTCGGTCCCATAAATACTTCCGCGCTGCCCCATGATCCGGCGGCCGCCAACGCGAATTTTTTCAAAGAGTTTGGACCGGAACGGGGATATCAGGCGGACGCCCGGTATGACGGAAACATCGCCTGGCAACCGGCAACTTCCGCCGCGAAAGGGCTGCTGAATCATAACGCGCTGTTGGGGACCGCGGACCTTGCCGCCGCCTACAACCAATTCGCCGTCTTTAGTCCCGAGGATCAACTGACCCATGCCGTGCTGTACGCGGACAATTATGCGCAAGTCTACTTAAACGGAACCCTTGTTGAAAGCGCCCAGGAATTCGGTCCGCCCGGAGGCTGGGTGTACGCGCCGCTGGCCCTCAAGAAAGGGTGGAATACGGTGGTCGTCAAAGTGATCAACAACCGGGGAGACTGGTTCCTGCGTTTCCTCTTGGCGGACCCGGAAAATAATCTTGCTATTGCGGACAGCGTGGAAGGACCGGCTCGCGGATAGCGGGAACATCGAAGAAGGTTAAGATGAAATCGACTTCGGTGGTCCCCAGTGGAAACATCAATACACTGTAAATGCCATCCGATGCCCACCGTGTCCACACTGTCCACACTGTCCACCGGAGTTTCCCTTCAATTTTTCCCTGCCTTGTTTGGGCCCTGAAGCACCTGCGTGGCCGGGAAGCTTTGTTGCGCCGGATCGTTGTTGTATAGTATACTTAACATATGAAAGCCTTATTTAACCTGAAGCGATCGGCCGACGCAGGAAACAAACGAATTCGGAGTTCACTATGGAATTCCTGCTGATTTGCGGCATCATTCTGGCCGCGCTGGCGGTACTCGTAGTGCGCATCGTTCGCGTGCTGCGCAGGCGGGCCGCACCTTCCTGTGCCTGCTGTTCGTGTCCTTTGCCGCAAGAGCAACGGGAACAGTGTTTGGGCGCCGTTTCCAACGATAACAATGACCGTGATAAAGTGTGTTGAATATGACAACAAGCAGTACAATTCGAGCGAAAAAAACCTTATATGATCTGGTAACGGGCGATACCGCCCGCATCGTGGGCATTCATGGCGGCACGCCCCTCAGTCTGCGCCGCCGCCTGTTGGACATGGGCATTACGAAAGGGGCGGAGCTTCGTGTGGAACGTCACGCGCCCCTGGGCGACCCGGTACAGATTTTCGTGAAGGGCTATCGTCTTGCCGTGCGTTTGAGTGAGGCGCGCATTATCGAGGTGGAAATGATCACGTGTTCAGAGGACGCTGCGGTCGGTTCTTGACGGGCGCTGTGAATGAAGGACGTTGATATGCAGGCGGTGCCGCCTGCTTTTTTTCTATGAAGGCCGGGAATCCTCAATCATCCATGGAATTCGGAGAAATTGTCATAGCTGGCAACCCCAACGCGGGGAAGACCAGCGTTTATAACCGGCTGACCGGCGCCGCGCAGCAGGTCAGCAACTATCCCGGCGTCACGGTGGAGTTCATCTGCGGCCAGATGCGCCACGAGGGGCGCCGTTTCACCGTGGTCGACCTGCCCGGCACCTATTCCCTCACCGCGTATACCCAGGAAGAACTGGTGGCGCGCAACTATATTGTGGAACGCAAGCCTGCGCTTATCGTCAACGTGGTGGACGCCTCCAATTTTGAGCGTAATCTCTATCTGACAATACAACTGATGGAGATGCGCATCCCCATGGTCATTGCCCTGAACATGGTGGATACGGCCGAACGCCGGGGGTATCGGGTGGACGTGGTAAAATCTTCCGCCCTGCTCGGGGTGCCCGTCATCCCCACTATTGCCAGCCGGGGCAAAGGCATGACGGAACTGCGCGACGCCTGTGTCGCGGTTATCGAAGGCCGGCTGGCCGCGATGCCCGCCCCGGTCACCTACGGTCATGCCGTGGACGAAGAGGTCTTGGCCTTGGCGGAGGCCGTAACGAAGCAAGGCAGCCTGGCACGGCAGTACGCCCCGGGCTGGCTGGCCGCGAAACTCATGGAACGCGACGAGGCCGCCATTGCGGGTGCGCGCGCCGTGGCGGCGGACGAGCTTGAAGCCCTGCTCGCGCTGGCCGAAGAGGCCGCGCAACGGATGGAGCGTCATTTCAAAGCCGACGCGGCCACCGTGCTTGCCGAACACCGCTACGGCATGGCTGCCGGCGTGGTGAAATCCTGCGTTTCTTTTACCGCCGAGGCGCGCCGCGACGTTACCGACCACATCGACATGGTGGTCTGCAACCGCCTGGTGGGCCCTGTGATCCTGGTCGCCGTGGTGGCGGCACTGTTCTTCTGGGTGTTCAAAGTGTCCGACGAATGGGCATGGATTCCCTGGGTAAACGGATTTCAAAGCCCGACCGGCCTTGTGACCGGCCTTTTCGACCTGCTTTCTGACTCCCTTAAGCCTTTGGGGGTGCGCGCCCCCATGCTGCACTCCCTGCTGGATGCGGGTATCATCGGCGGTGTGGGAGGCGTGATGAGTTTTGTGCCTCTCATCTTTTTCATGTTCTTTTTTGTGGCGATGCTCGAGGACAGCGGCTACATTGCCCGGGTGGCCTTTATTCTGGACCGTCCCCTGCGTGTCTTCGGGCTCCAGGGGAAAAGCATTCTCGCCTTTATCGTGGCGGGCGGGTTGGGCGCGGGCGGGTGTGCCGTGCCCGGCATCCTTTCCACGCGCACCATGCGCGAGGACAAGGACCGTCTCGTCACCATGCTGGTGACCCCGTTCATGAACTGCGGCGCGAAGATGCCCGTCTATGCCATGCTCATTGCCGCGTTTTTCCCCGGCAACCGTACCCTGGTCATGATGACGCTGTGGGGGCTTTCCTGGATTACGGCGCTGTGCGCGGCCTGGGTGCTGCGTAAAACCCTGGTACGCGGCGAACAGACACCCTTTGTCATGGAACTTCCTCCTTACCATATCCCCATTCTGACCAGTGTGCTGCGTCATACCTGGGAGCGCACCTGGCTCTACATGAAAAAGGCGGGCACCATCATCCTCGCCATAAATATCCTTCTTTGGGCCGTCATGTACTTCCCCCGGCCGCCCGAAGACGCCCCGCCGGACAAGGCGCTGGCACACAGTTTCGCGGGACGCGCCGGACTCGCGCTGGAACCGGTGACACGGGCCGCCGGCTTCGACTGGCGTACCAACATCGCCCTGATCGGCGGGTTCGCCGCCAAAGAAGTGGTGGTGGGCGCTTTGGGCACGGCCTACGCCCTGGAACAGGCCGAAGACGAGGACCATAAACCGCTGTCGGAAACGCTGGCTTCCATGCCGGACTGGAATCCCGCGCGCGCCTTCGCGCTCATGGTGTTCGTCATGCTGTACGCGCCCTGCCTGGTCACCGTGGCGGTTATCCGCCGTGAAAGCGGGTCCTGGAAGTGGGCGGCCTTTTCCACAATGTATTCCACTCTGCTGGCCTTCATGCTGGCCGTATTTTTCTACCAGGCAGGATCGCTGCTCGCGGGGTAACCAGTCCCAATCCGGCGTATCTGCAACCCACGTGTATTTTCCAGGCTGGTAGTTGAACTTCAGACTTCCTGATCTTGTTGAAAATGCGCGTAGCGCCGGTAAATAAACAAAAGGGCGGAGCAAAAAGGGACTGACACGCCATCGCGAAGCCAGAACCCAACATCGCCGGTTGGCAACAGGTGCGCGATTTTGCCGCGCGCGCCGTCACTGAAATCATGACCGGCATCCACGATGCCGAAACTGCCGCGCGCCTTCTTAAAGAAAGCGCCGACCAGGCCCTTGCCCGTGCCGCGAATTATTTAGGATGGTCTGCCATCTCCGTAGCGGGTGATGTGTGTCCCGCGCTCCATGCTTAAGTCCAGTGGGGGGACAATTGACGCCTCGAACGTTTTAATGGTTCCTCGGCTCCATTATTAACACCACGACATCGGAAATCTGGTGGAAAATTTAGCTTGACATTCAGGGCGGAATGGGGTATAAGAGAAGTGTAACGCATACCTTTTATCTCATGAAACTAAAAGAATACTAGTGATAGTGGTTCGTAATAAGACCGGGAGGTAGGATATGTTTACACTATTCGTCAATCGTAACAGGGGGGGGGGTAACCACTTTTGGTGTTGTGGTTAATGCTTTGGTGGTATCCACCTTGCTGCCCTGTTCCGTACTGTTGTGGGGTGCCACACCTGCCCGTGCCGAGGAAGCATCCGTGCCATTGCGGCTGTCGCGGCATACGCCCATAAACGAA
>Ga0123335_1004665_pt1 | contig 17428 bp, 14 predicted proteins | sample BiotimSIPDNA_2_FD_89707 | JGI IMG/M metagenome (GOLD analysis project Ga0123335, IMG submission 89707) | Anaerobic biogas reactor microbial communites from Washington, USA - Biogas_R2 time_0 SIP DNA | ecosystem: Engineered > Bioreactor > Anaerobic > Unclassified | place: Washington, USA...
AATCACGCCGGCGATTGTGTTGGGGAACAGGGGGCTTTTCACCCGGTTGAGCACCACGGCCGCTACGGCCACCTTTCCCACATAGGGCTCACCCCGTGCTTCCCCGTGGACGAGCCTGGCCAGTAGCTGGGTTTCGTTGCTGTTGTAGGAAGAGGCGGCCACCGATGCGCCCACAGAGATGCCCAGGGCGTTGGCGGTGGTCTTTCCCACCACTCCGTCCACCTTCAGGCCGTTCTTGCGCTGGAAATAGACCACCGCGTCATAGGTTTGCTGCCCGAAATAGCCGGTGACAGGACCGTTATAGTATCCATACTCCAGCAACTTCTGCTGGACTTTGCGCACATCTGCTCCCTGGCTGCCCCATGCCACCACAGAGGCATCCGCCTGGGTAAAGGCGATCAGCAGGGCCAGGCAAAGGAGTGCCGCCAAGAACTGCAATACCCGCTCCCATTTGGTCTGCATTAAAAAAACCCCTCCATTTTCAATCGCGCTGCTCAATGGCAGGGCGCTTTGAATCATGGAAAGGTTGCCCAGAATTGGATATATATATACCGGAGCCCTACAAATGGAATTGAGAAGATCAGCCCTGCGCTTCGGCTTCCCGGAGGTTTTCCTCCGCTGCTTGCAGGGCGTCATATAGCTCGGCTTGCAGCTCTTTTTCCCGGGTGTAAGCCTGTGTGATTTCCTTCAGGCGCGCGGGGTCTGCATAGGTGTCCGGATCCGAAAGGAGGGACTCCAGCTGGGCCAGCCTTTCCTCGCTTTGCATAATGGCTTCCTCAGCCTTTTCCTCCTGGGCTTTGAGTTCTCGCAGCCGGGCGCTGAACTGGCGGTCCCGTTTGCGCTCCTTCATGAGCGATGTTTTGGTGACCTCCGGGCCTGCTTGCGGGGCAGGGGGCTGAGGCCGATCCCTTTTTTCCAGATAATCGTCAAAATTCCCCAGATACTCCCGGATCCCGTCGCTTTCCATCACCATGATCCGGTGGGCGAACCGGTTGATGAAATAGCGGTCGTGGCTGATGGCCAATATCGTGCCGGGGAAATCCGCCAGGGCGTCCTCCAGTACCTCCCGGCTATCCATGTCCAGGTGGTTGGTGGGCTCATCCAGCAGCAACAGGTTATCCTTTTTAAGCATCAGCTTGGTCAGGGCCACCCGACCCCGCTCTCCGCCGGAGAGGGTGCCGATTTTTTCAAACACATCGTCCCCGGAGAACAGGAACAGCCCCAATGCGCCCCGTACCCGGCTTTGCTCCAGGCTGGGAAAAGCATTCCAAACCTCATCCAGCACAGTATGTTGGGTGTTCAGATCCTGCTGATGCTGGTCGTAATAGCCCACGTCGATGTTTACGCCGTACTTGACGCTGCCTTTATCGGGGGTGAGGCGGTTCATCAGGATTTTAAAGAGGGTGCTCTTTCCCACGCCGTTGGGGCCGATCAGGGCTACCCGATCGCCGGTGCGCAGGGAGAAGCTCAGGTTCTCAAAGACTTTTTTTCCCTCAAAGCTCTTTTCCAGGCCTTTGACCTCCAGGGCTTCCTCCCCGCTGCGGCGGTGCACGTCAAAGGAGAATCGCACCTGCTCCTCCTCCATGGGTTTATCCAGCCGCTCTATCTTGTCCAGCCGCTTTTGACGGCTTTCGGCGGCGCGAATGCTTTTTTCCCGGTTGAAACTCCGGTATCTCCGGATGATGGCCTGCTCCCGCTCAATCTCCTTTTGCTGGAGGTTGTAGGCCTTCATGCGGGTCTCAAAGTCGGCGGTGCGCTTTCTCATGTATTCGGTGTAATTGCCGGTAAACTTGATGAGCTTGCCCCCAAGGAGTTCTCCCATGGTGGTGCAGACATGGTCCAGAAAATAGCGGTCATGACTAATGAGCAGCAGAGACCCCTTGTAGTCCGTCAGATACTGCTGCAACCATTCGATGGCTTCCAAATCCAGGTGGTTGGTGGGCTCGTCCATCAGCAGCACATCAGGCTTTTGCAGCAGCAGCTTGGCCAGGGACAGCCGGGTACGCTCCCCGCCGGAGAGGGTGTTGACTTTCCGGTCATGAAAAAGGGGAGGCAGGCCCAGCCCGCTTAAAACCCCCAGCATTTCGCCTTCGTAGGCGTAACCCTCCATTTGGTTGAACCGCTCGGTGAGCCGCTGATATTCCCCCGCCAGGCGCAAGGCCTCCCCGGGATCCTCCCCGGCGATCTCCATTTCCTTTTCCACTTCCCGGAGCCGCTGCTCCAGAGCGATCACCGGTTCAAAGACCTTTCGCACGGATTCCCATACGGTGTCGGACGGGTCCAGATCCCCCAACTGGGCCAGATAACCGATGCGCAAATCCTTGCTCAAATGGATTGCGCCGCTGTCGGGCTGTTCCTGGCCTGAGATCAGGCGCATCAGGGTGGTCTTGCCGCTGCCGTTAGCACCAACCAGCCCCATTTTTTCTCCTTTTTGGAGGCTGAAGGACACGTCTGCAAACACCTGGTGGATGCCAAAGCTTTTAGCGGCGTTTTGTACGGATATGAGTATCATGGTCGTTCCTCGTTTGTAATGCAATTGGTGGGGTACTGGTTGGAAGGGAAGGCCGCCGGGCTTATCCCTGGCCAGCAGCCTCCAGTTCCAGAGCGGAGGCCAGCAGTTCCTGACGGGTGCAGCCCGAGAAGGCCAGCGCTTCCGGGGTGGCGGCGGAGGCCTTGCGCAGCATTTCCGCCCCTTGGGTGATCAGGGCACTGCGGCGATCAGAGCCAGCGTCCATCCCCTCCACCGCTTGAAACAGGGCGTCCTCCATGTGGCCATAGGCCTCTCCTTCACAGAAAAAGCGGGCGCAGTCCATCAGATCCTCAGTGGACAGCCGTGCAAGAAGGGTCTCCTTCAGTTCCACCAGCCGACTGGCCCGCAATTCGCACAGAGGGCCTTCGCTCCACAGGGAGGCCATCAAGCGCAGGCTTTTATACAGCAACTCCTCCCGCTCCTCCATGGCCAGGGAAAAGGTGTTGGCCCGGACGAAGAGAATCTCACTCATCATCAGCCTGGGCATGGGAGGCAGCAGATCAATGAGGCTACCCGAAGTAAGATGCTCGGCAGTGTCCAGGGAAATGCCGCAATGCCGGTGGCAGGCGTCCTCCAGAAGCTTCAGGCGGCTCAGATCGTCCATGAGCTCCTTGATGCGGCGCATCAGATCGCCCATCATCTCTATCATCCGAAGCACGTAATCTTTTTGAAAAAACATGGTACGCCTCCCTTTGCGGCGGGTATCCAAGCTCAGTATACCATAGAGGCCGGGGTTACGCAAAGGCTCCACTTCCCCGGGTGGAAGAGGCTAAAAGCATTACGATATTTTTTCGAAAATGCAACATAAATTGACATATTTAGATAAAATTGATACTATAATGATATGTAACATTTTTTTGATGAATTCTATGGGGGAGGAGGCGGATAGGATGATGGGAAAAGGACAAGCCGCGGCCCAGCCCTTGTTTTCCGCCGGACCGCCCCCCAGTGAAAACTCCCAGCCTGCCCGTGTCTCCCCTTCGCTTGAGACTTGGGCAGAGCCGCCGCCAGAACCCAATGTCTTTACCCCGATTTCCGTGGAGGATCGGCTGCGGAATATCTCCAGGCGCAGTGTTCATCTACCCTCCTCCTTGCCGCCCATGCAGCCCGGGCAGCGATACTCCTACGGAAGCATCGTCGCCCAGGAGACGGAGGATGTTCGACAATATCAACAGGACTATTGGTCTCAGCTGCAAAATCAGCCCTATCCTGCTGCTGAGCCCCAGGAGATGTTTGCCCCTGTGCAGCCGGCAATCCCCGAGGATCGATGGGAAGCGGCTGCCCTGTTGCCCATACCCCCCAGAACCATTTGGGATGAGGATTTTCCTCTTCAACCTTTGCAGGAGGAGCCACCGGAGGATTGGCCCTCCAGGCCGTGGGAACAGGAAGAAAGAACGGTAGAGGGATGGCTGCCGGAGGGATGGCTGCCGGAGGACATGGTATACGCTCCCAATGAAGAGCAACATCACGTGCCTGAGCAGGAGTCTCCGCCTCCTCGTCTTTCAGACAGGCTGCGGAAAGCCTTTGCCCTGAGCCCAAATCCTGAGCCAAGCAAGGCCCGCCTCTTTCGCACTGCCGCTGTGGGCCTTATGTTCCTGCTATTGGTTTTCTGCCTTCTTCAGGTGGGCAGGATGGTGCTCAGCATGCTGCAGAATGATAGGGAAATGAAGGCTGTCCGGGAAAACTATTACGCCCAGGCTGGGGTGGAGCTGGCCCGGGATGCAGCCCGGGTGGAATTGCTTCCCTATGGGGTGACCTTCGCGCCCACGGCAACCCCCCAGCCGATGGATACCGCGCTCGCTGTCTTCCAAGGGAATCCGGAGGGTTTATCCGCTGTGGAAAACGCTCCGGAGCATCCGGCCCTAACGCCAAGCCGGCGCACCAAGGCCACGGAGTATCCGGACAACCCCCTGAGGAACATCAGGGAGGCGTTTTTAGGGCTTAGAGCCGAGAATCCGGACATTGTAGGCAGGCTGACCATCGACGGCCTGGTGGATGAAACCGTGGTGATGCGCAACAATACCTATTACTTAACCCATAATGCCAACGGATCCTTCAGCGAAACCGGCGCAGTTTTTGTGGACGAAGCCTGCAGCCTGAAGAATCCGCCGGAAAACCTGCTGTTACGGGGCCAAGGCACCGTAACGGGCAAACTTCTGGAGCCTCTGTGGAACTACCGCTCCCAAAATGTGGACTTCGTCCGTCAGCATGCGTTCCTGAGGATGGAGACCCTGTATGAAGCAGGGGAATATGTGCTCTTTGCAGTAATCGTTACAGACAGCGGGGCGGGCTCTTCAGGATCCTTCAACTATGCAGGCTATCCCTCTTTCCCCAGTGATGAAGAGATGGATAGTTATGTATCGGCCGCCAAGGCGCTGTCCCTGTATGAAATCCCCGTTGAGGTGCAGTCCACTGACCGGCTGCTCACGCTCTCCACCGTGGGGGATCCCCGGGGAGAGACCCTGGTGCTGATGGCCCGCAAGCTGAGACAGGGGGAAACAGCCACCAGCCACCTGCTGACCCTGCAGTCGTTGCGCGCCAGGTAAGGGATAGTAACCAGGAAATGAGGGTATGGCTTATGGATCCACGGGAATTGCTGGTGAGAACGGGAGAATGGCTTTTACCCAAGGATGGTGTAAATCTGGCGACCTGGGCCTGTGTGGCCTGCGACCAGTACACCTCCCAAAGGGAGTATTGGGAGAAAGCGGCGGAACTCGTTGGGGATAAGCCCAGCACCCTCAAGTTGATCCTGCCGGAGTGCTATCTGGAGGGAGCCGAAGAGCGGATTCCAAAAATTCACCAGGAAATGAAGAAGTACCTGGAGGACGGCGTACTGGAGGGCAAGGCCTGCGGCGGGTTAATCCTGACGGTGCGGACCACCCCAAGCGGAAACAGAGTGGGCCTTGTGGTACTCATCGATCTGGAGGGCTATGACTACCGGCCGGGCAGCGCCTCCCTGATCCGGGCCACAGAGGGCACCATCCTGGAAAGGATTCCTCCCCGGCTGGCGGTGCGCCGGGGGGCAGCCCTGGAGATGAGCCATGTGCTGATGCTCCTGGACGACCCGGAAAGATCCGTAGTGGAACCGCTGTATGAAAAATGCCGTCAACTTCCCTGCCTGTATGACTTCCCCCTGATGATGGGCGGCGGCCGCGTGGCGGGATATGCGGTGGCGAATCCGCAGGACATCCAGGGAGTCTATACGGCTCTGGGTCAACTGAAGGCCGGGCTTCAAGGGGACAAGCCCCTGCTCTATGCGGTTGGGGATGGAAATCACAGCCTGGCAGCCGCCAAGGCCTATTGGGAGGAGCTTAAGCCAGGCCTTTCCGCTGAAAAGCAGGAATGCCATCCAGCCCGCTTTGCTTTGGTAGAGTTGGAGAACATCCATGAGGAGGCCCTGGTCTTCAAGCCCATCCACCGGTTGGTTACTGGATATGCGCCGGAAGCTCTCCTGGAAGATTGGCGTTCCTACGCAGAGTCCCGGGGCATGAGCCTGGAGGGAGGAAAGGGAAGCCAGGAGATTCTCTGCGTTTATGGGGAGATGGAAAAGCTTGTGCGCGTGGACCACTCGCCCCAAATGCTGGCGGTAGGCACCCTCCAGGCTTTCCTGGACAATTGGCTGCCGGACCACCCGGGAGTCAAACTGGACTACATTCATGGGGACGACACCCTTCGTGCCCTTGCACGGCAGGAGGGAGCCATGGGCTTCCTCCTGCCCAAACCTCACAAGGACAGCCTCTTTGCCACAGTGCGGAAGGAAGGGGTCCTGCCCCGCAAGACTTTCTCCATGGGGGAAGCCAACGAAAAGCGGTATTACCTGGAGACCCGCAGATTGGTTTAGATGGATCACCCTTGCAGATAATGAGAGCCCCTTCAGGCATAAAGCTTGAAGGGGCTTTGCAGTAAGTTTTTCTTGCGCTTTTTAACTATCTTTTTTATAATATAGCAAGAACGTTTTTGTGGATAAATTGCCATATGCCGCGAAGTTTGAGCGGTCGGCATATGCAATGCCTGGGAGGTGACTTTTTTCCGCTTCGTCTGTATATGTGTGCCGGCCATGTATTTCCGCCCTCTGCCCGTTGTCTGTCCTGTATGAACGATTCTGGTGAACAAATGAAGACATGGAGGTATCGTCGATGATCAAGGCATGTTCCTGTTTGATATTGACCGCACTGCTTGCGCTGATGCCGTGTTTTACCATGTTAGCGGAGAGTGCCACCAATCCTGCCCAGTTACTTACAACCGATGAACAAGCGGCTTCCATCGCATCGCTGAAAGACATGGACGATGGACGGTTCTATACGATGGACTACACTGCAGACTACAAACTCGACGAGGTTTTGCAGAAGAATATTGCCGATGTTCCGTCCATGATCGCTTTTATTCAGGAAAACCTGCTTTCCGGACAGACGCAGACCGAACTTGCCCCACAGGCAGGATGCAGCGCATTTGTTGTCACCGCCGAGGATGGCCGCGTGCTCTGCGGGCGCAATTTTGATTACAAGATGGATATGACCGCCGTGCTGATCCGGACTGCTCCCAAGGATGGCTATAAATCCATCGGTTTGGTGGACACGGGCTGGGTAGGCTATGGCCTGGGTAGTCTGAGCGACGGCGAGACCGACCTTTCAATGGCGGTCAGCTTTCCCTATCTGATCATGGACGGCATGAATGAAAAAGGACTTACCGTGAGCGTGCTTCAGCTGGATGGCGAACCCACACGACAGGACAGGGACAATCCCAAGATTATGACGACAGTGGCCATGCGCCTGCTGCTGGACCGCGCGGCGACCGTGGAGGAAGCCATCGCGTTGCTTGATACATACGACATGCAAGCTGCCTCGCCAAGCGCCAACTTTCATTTTCTTCTGGCCGATGCAAGCGGCAAAGCGGTTGTGATTGAGTATTGCGTTCATGAGATGGAAGTAGTCAACGAAACCTATGTATCCAACTTCTATCTCAGTCCCTCAATGAATGGGTTTGGCCATGGGCAGAACCGTTATGAGGTGATGAAGGCGGCATTGAGCTTTAAAGACAATGTCCTCACTGAGAGCGAAGCCATGTCCCTGCTGGAGCTGGTAAGCCAGAAAGAGACGGAAGAGTCCACCAGCATGACCCAGTGGTCTGTGGTTTATGACCTCACCGAGCTGGATGCAACCATAGCCATCCGCAGGGATTATGGGAAGCTAATTTCCTTCGCGTTGGAGGGCGGAAAGTGAGCAACCCGAGCGGATGCTTGTGATTCATCATGGGCGTGCTTTCAAGAGACCATCCCACAGCAATGCCTCCGTTTTTAAGCGGAGGCTTTGTTGTATCGTTGGCTTTGGCGCTAATCAACCACCGGCGGAGGTGGTGAGGACGGCAGCCTTTAGAAATAGGAGACCTCCTTTGCCATACAGGAAGCGGTCTGGCAACCGATAGATAGCAAAGTCGGAGACGGACTTTTATTTCAAATGCTCTCATGCTATAATTTATTCTACTGGCGGCTTCCAGGCAAGGCATGGTGTTAAGGGACAACCCTATCCATTGTCCCATGGCATTGTATTGTATGGGCGTCCCCCTTGCCGGCCGGATGCCATGCAGGACAAAGCCTGGCCGGAAAACACTCCATTGGAAAAAATCAGGTGTGAGGGAAGGCAAATGAAAAGATATCCCGTTGACAAACTCCAGGTTACATCATTGGAAAACCGGCAGCAGATGGGTGCCGTCGCCGCGCAGGAAGCGGCAGAAGTGCTTCGTAATATCATCGCGCAAAAGGGACATGCCGTTGCCATGTTCGCCGCCGCCTATTCCCAAAGCGAGGTGCTCAGCGGGCTGGTAGCCTCGGATGTGGACTGGACGAAGGTGACGGCCTTCCACATGGACAACTACATCGGTCTGCCCCTGGATGCTCCACAACAGTTTTCCAGCTTCCTGAATGAGTATCTGTTTGGGAAGCTGTCCTTTGGGCAGGTCTATTTGATGGGCAACACTGAGGACGATGCCCCCCGTTATGCCGCTCTGTTAAGAGATCATCCGCTGGATGTCTGTTTCCTTGGTGTGGGCGAGAATGGACACCTTGCCTTTAACGACCCGCATGTGGCGGACTTCAACGATCCCCTGCTGGTCAAAAAGGTGGAGCTGGACGAAGTGTGCCGCAATCAGCAGGTGCGGGACAAGTGCTTTGCAACGCTGGAGGATGTGCCGCATTACGCGCTGACTGTTACAATCCCGGCACTGCTGTCCGCTGGTGAGATCTTCTGTGCTGTTCCGGCGCTGCCCAAGGCTGATGCCGTACGGGCGATGCTTACCGGCCCTGTGAGCGAAAGCTGCCCCGCTTCCATTCTGCGCAGGCACCCCTCCGCCCGCCTGTACCTGGATCCTGATTCCTCTTCAAAGCTGTAAAATCGTCTGCCAGCAAGCGACAAAGCAAGTGGTGGAGATGATGGCATGCCCGGGATAAGCGCCTATCAAACCTACCGTGAAACCCTGTCAGGGGATTATTCCGTGCGGCACAAACGCACCTACAATAACGAAAAGTCCAAGTTTCATCTTCACAATGAGTTTGAGGTGCTGCTCACGCTCAGCCCCGGTTTGAAGCTGGAGACAGGCAGCAAAACCTACATCCTTCCCCACTATTCGCTGCTGCTGTTCAACAACATGGATCTGCATCTGCTGAGCCTGATGAGCCCAAACACAGAAAACGATCGCTATGTTCTCTACTTCAAACCGGAATACATCAATGGACTTTCTACGGAGGACACAGATCTGCTGGAATGCTTTATGCTCCGCCCGTTCCCTGATGCAAACATTCTGGCGCTGGACGCATCAACTGCTACTGAGCTGACAGCCTCTTTAGACAGAATCATCGCCCTGAGCAACTCTGAGCAGGACGCCGGATACGGAGACGATCTGCAAATCAAGCTGTACTTCGCGGAATACTTGCTTCGGGTGAACCGTCTATACCGGGCGTACCACGGCATCGCCAACCACAACACACAGAGCGGCTACCGCACCGTCTATGCCATCATCAATTATATGCACAGGAATTATTGGGAGGATACGAGCCTGGATCAGCTCGCACGTCAGTTTTATATCAACAAATATTCCATGTGTACGCTCTTTCGGGAGATTACGGGCATGTCACCGCTGCAATATCTCATCAACTGCCGGCTGATGAAGGCGCGGGAGCTGCTTTTGCATGGCACTCCCGTGGAGGAGGTTTGCGGTCGTGTTGGGTACAACAACCTTTCCCATTTCAGCCGGGCATTTAAGAGCAAAGTGGGCGTAAGCCCAAAGCAGTACCAAAAGAACGGCCTGGAAGACGCGCTTCACAGGCCGTAATAAACGGGTTGGGGGAAATTCGTCTACAGAACCACACCCGGGCACTCGGGGCCAAAGCATTGCAGAATACGCATCTGCTTGCCGGGGGCGGCGGTCAGGTGCACATGTTTCACACCGGCGGGCAGAAAGTACTGCTCCGCCTTGCGGATGGGCTGGTCAGACCCTGCACAGACCAGTTGTCCTTCACCAGACAGCACATACAATGCACTGAACTGCGGCGGGCAGGAAAGTTCCAGCGCATCCTGCACCTGGATGCTGCGCATGGCAAACATGGGCGTATGTTCATATCCAACCAGGGTATGCACTTGACCGCCGGCTTGCTCCTGTTTCAGCATGGGAGTGAGGAACCAGCGTTGCTGCACCTGATCCCGGCTTAACCCTTCATAATGAAAGCAATCGAACATCCGCTCAAAGCCAAGCCCCTGATGACACATAAAATCAGCCACCGGAAAGCCGGAGGGGGTCGTTCGCTCCACGCGAATGGTGTAATCCGTCGGCTCCTGGATTTCAGCCAGGAAACAGCCTGCACCAATGGCATGCGGTACGCCGCCTTCGATGAGCACCGTATCCCCGGGTTTCACCTCAAAGCGGTGAAGACAGGCCAGCATCCCCGGGATATCCTGCGCTTCAAACAGCATACGCCATTTCTCCCGGGTGATGCCTGGAACAAAGCCCAGATAGACACAGGGTGCTTCTCCATTCATATCGCGTCCGCCCAGGATATGCCAGCATTCGGTCTTGCCATACGGGCTGCCAAACAGCGTTCGTGCCGTTTGACGATCCGGATGTACCTGAATGGTAAGCCGTTCGGCGGAATCAATCAGCTTGACCAGAACGCCTGGCTGCGAGCCGTGCTGTTTGACATGTTCTCCACCCAGTATGGCTTCCGCATCCGCTTGGATCCACTCTTTCAGGGTTTCTCCGGTCTCCACCAGATGGGACAAGCCTTCTCCCACGATTTCCTCACGGCCGGCGTTGCGTGCCGCCACCACCGACATGATCCATTCCTCGGGGAAATGCCCGTCCTCTCCTGCTTCGTCATGCAAAGCGCTGAGCAAAGACCCGCCCAAATAGGTTCGCCAGGCACGGGGGTTGTCCAGTTTTACCGGCTTCTCAAAACATGCCATATGCTGCCTCAAAAGCTGCGGGAGGTGCCGGTAGGTTTGTGCACTTCATCCAGGTAGGCGTTGCCCTTTTCAGGATCGGGAATGAAATCGATCCAGATATAGTGCGCGACCTCGTCGCCGGTCACACTTACACCGTGGTTGGATCCCAGCGGGATGTGCAGCAGGGTATCAGGCCCCATGGGATATTGGATGTCATCAATCAGAAGCGTCATCCTGTTTTCTGGAAGGCTGAAAAAGAACTGGTCCAACAGGGGATGTTCATGCTGGCCGATCAGATCGTCCGCATAGGTTTGCACGCTGCCCATCGCAAAGCGCGGCAGCACACGGTGGGGGATGATAGCGCGGCTGATGGTCTTCTCACTCTTGAAGGGATCCCGGTACTGCATCGCATCCACATAGCGCGAGGTAACGGGGAACTGATCCTTCTTTTGGGAAAGTTCCTCCCGGTCCGCATCGATCAGTTCCCAGCGGACTTCCAGCATATGGGCAGTCTGCTGCACTATCACATCTACGGTCTGCTCCGGCAGGGGCACGAATACGGCCTTTTCGGCGTAGTTCCATTCCTTGCCGTCAAGGGCAAAGGTCACTTCGCCCTGGCACAGGAACAGGATGCGGATGAAGCCCGGGTCGGCCATGAACTGCATCACATCGCCGCTCATCATCACATGGTGGTATACGGTGGCTCCGGGTATCTGACCGGGCAGCATGCGCTCGCTGGCGCGGTTGGTGTGGGTAAGGTCCAGCTTAACCTCAACGATATCTTCCTTTTTCATGGCAGATCCTCCCTTGTATCATTTCCCATGGGGATGTTCAGGCTGTAATCTCTTCGCCGTTTACGGCCAGTATGCGATCCACGACCAACTGACGGAATTCCGGGCTCAGCATGGAGAAATAAGCTGTGAAGCCCGTTACGCGCACCACCAGATCCGGGTACCTGGAAGGATCCTTATGCGCCTCCAGGATTTTGTGCTTGTCGATGATGTTGATATTCAGCAGTGTGTTGCCTGTCTCCAAAATGGTGCGGATCATGCTGACCATCTTGTCGATGCCTTCCTCGTTGTTGGCAATGCCCGGGTCAAGCTCCAGCTGTACGGGTGCGCAGTTGCCATAAAAAGGCTGCACACTGGCAATGGAGTTGGCCATGGCTGTTACTGCGCCATCCTTGCGAAACCCTGAGGTGGGATTTGCACCATGGTTGATGGCCTCGCCATTGCGTCTCCCGTTGGGCGTGGCACGCACACGGGTACCAAACTCCAGCGTGTTTGCCCAGCTGAACCAGCCGGGGATGAAGTTCAGGCCGGGGTAATTCTTGCACTCTTCCCGTACAAGGCGGGTGAACAGCTCATTAACGCGCACCGCCCAGCGATCACCCAGCGTATTGCCCCCGCAGTACCGCTCGCTGTGGAGTATCATCTGGCGCAGGTATTCACCGTCGATGTCGTTCCAATTCAGGTTCAGCTGCCGGGTAAGCGCCTGCCATGTAAGCTTGCCCTCCCGTTCAATGCGCTGCTCGCATGCGGCAAAGCTGTCCGCCACGGTGGCAATGCCCGCGCCATCGATGCACATGTTGAAATAGCGGGCGCTCTTGGTTACATCCAGCCCGGTTTCCACAGGCCCCTGGCTGAGAAGGTTGCAAATCAGCTCGGGCTCATTTTGATCCTGCCAGGTGAGATGGAACTTGATACCGGCTGCCGTGGCATGCACCGCACGGGTCAGGTGCTTTTCAAAGAGTTCCCATAGTTTTTCGGTAGAGGGCTGGGCGTCCTTCTCCATCATGTCGAAGTAAGCCACCTCAAATACCTTTGCCGTATTGATTTTGACCAGGTCGTTGAGGGTGTATTCCATGCCGGGGATGCTCATCCAGCTGCATCCTGCCGCAAGGCGTTTGCGGGCCAGGGACCGGTCAAAACCGCAGCGCATGAAACCGTTCACAAGGCTGTTGTCACCTGAGAAGCGCGGCCAGCCGTTCTTGTTTTTGAACAGATAGCCCACCGCGCGACGGAAAAAGTCCTCGTTCATGCGGTCATGGACGCGTACGGTCAGGTTGCATGCGATGTTGATCCAATCAGCCGCTTCCAGAATCAGGTAGCTGATGTGACTTGCCAAATCTTCCCCATCATCCCCCGGTCCGGCCAGCTGATAATAGCGTGTATCGTTCAGGAAGAGGCAGGCGATATAGAACTTGGCTGTCTCGTCATCAATCAGTCCGGCGGCAATGTCGTGCTCATAGAACGGGCGCAGCAGCTCATCCAGCTGTCCGCCGGAAGGGCCGCGGTTATACAGGCGGCTGAAGAAACTGAACCAGCACATCCACTGGATGCACTCGCGCAGGGTTTCCGGTTTCCCGGCGGCGATCTTGTGGTTCACCTGGGACATCTCCAACAGGTTCTGCGCCAGATAAGGATTGCGCTCCACTCCGGCCAGTTCTTTCAGCTCATTGCCTACCCGGTTCAAAAAGGCGATGATTGCCTCTACGACCGTGATTTCGCAGCGATAAAAAAGCTGGTTTTCCGGTGTGGTGTTAACGGCCTGATAGTGACGCAATTTTTCCAGGATACCACCCCAGCCCATTTCAAAGCCCATGCGCAGATCCGGCGTAAAATGACCGTCGCTGCCAATGCCGCAGATAATGTTGTACTCGTCAAAGGCGGCCTTGAGGTCGGCATAGGGATGATCCGGGTTCCACAGGCTGCCCTTTTGCCGGGTCATGAAGAAAAAGCCCCGTCCCACAAAGGCGTCCAGAGGATCGCAGTACAGAGGATGGACGCTGAGCAGTTTGGCATAATTGTGGGACCAGCCCTCATATCCGTAGAAGCTGCCGTCCGGATGGTTGGAGTACGGCTCAAAACGGAATTCATCCGGTGTTACCACACGGCCGTAGTCATCCTCGTCGAGCCCGCCTTCCCTGTCGATCTTTTCCTGGGTTTGGCTCAACTTACGCTGCTTCAGCAGGCGGACTCGTTTGTCAAGCGTGAAGGTCTCCTCAGCCGGAAACTCGTTGCAAAACACGATCTTACCCATGTGTGATGTCCTCCTCTCTATCAGTTGTCAGTACGGGTTTTGATGCCTGCAGCCCGGGCGGCGGCTGCCAGTTCCTGCATGCGTGTCTTTAGCAAAGGCCTGGCATCCGTAAACGGATTGGCAAGGGACAGGCTTTCATATTTGGGTGCGCCCAACGGGTTGAAGGCAAGCAGCTCATAATACATCATATTCCGGAACGGCTGAAGGTACCCGGCGATGGCGGCGATTTCATCTTCGTTGTCATTTACGCCGGGAATAACAGGGGTGCGGATGATATAGGGTACGCCCAGATCGTCCAGCAAACGAAGATTCTCTTTGATGGTCTCATTGCCAACACCTGTCCATTGCCGGTGGGCCTCATCATCAAAAAGTTTGAAATCGGCCATGATCAGATCCACCTGGGAAAGCAGCGCCCGTGCCTGATCCATTGGCTTGTACAGGTTGGTTTCAATCCCAACATGGATGCCCTGAGCATGGCAGGCCTCCACCAGCTCCAGCGCAAAATCCTGCTGGCAGAGCACCTCACCGCCAGAGAGTGTGACACCGCCATGGCTGTCGTCGTAGTAGGGTTTGTCCTGTATTACCTGCTCCATCACCTGTTCGACGGACATATCCTCTCCGCTCATCACCATGGCATCCGCATAGCAGATTTTGGCACACTTGCCGCAGCGCACGCACAGGTTGAGAAAAAACCGATGAACCCCGTCAATTTTCTTGTGCGCCTTGCTGGGGCAGACATATATACATTTAAAGCATCCGATGCAGTTTCGTTCATAGTAATGCAAATCGCGCCCACCCCGTATGGTTTCAGGGTTGTGGCACCACGCACAGCGCATATTGCATCCCTTCAGGAACACGGTTGTGCGAATACCGGGCCCATCATTGAGGACAAAGCGTTGGATTTCAGTGACCATACCGGCCATGGGCATCAGACTCCCCTTTCAACTTGGCGTTGCCAATGCAGCAGGTTTTGGTTGGTTGATTCATGAGAGCATCATACACTGAAATCCTGCTGATTTTTGTGCTTTTCATCCGCAGTTTTTTTGCGTTTCTTGGGTTCGTGTGGTGCTCGCGGCCTTCCACCCCTTGCGAGACAAGCGTTTCATATGCACAATATGTGTTAGCACCTGGGCATGGGTCAGCCCTGTCCAAGAGACTTTGCTGCACACTGTCTTGGCTCTGGCGAGCATTGACGGGAATAATCGTACACGCTGATCATGATGATCACGCTGCCGACAATGACCTGCGGCGCGGGAACCTCTTGCAGCACAAGCCAGCCTAGGAAGGCAGCGGATGCGGGCGACAGCAGCTTGGCAGCGGAAACGTAGGAAGCGCGTTCAAACTTCAGGCAGTAGGACAGGACGCTGTGTCCCAGAATGGTGCATATCACAGACAGCCAAAGCCCGATCAGCCAATCCGTGGGCATTCTCCCGGTGATGGGTACATCCATGGCCAGTGTGGCCACAAACAGCGTGAGCGCTGCAAAGCCGTATGTTACAAACGTATAGGCCGTAGTAGAGCCTTCTTTGCGGCTTCCTTTGGTGATCAGGGTGTTCACGGCGATCAGTATCGCCGCCAGCAGGCCCAGCAGATTGCCCATCAGTGCGTTTGGGCTTTGGGTGTTCCTTGCGGTAGTGACCAGCACACAACCCAAAAACGCAATGGTAATGCTTATCCACCCTCTTGTGCGGATCGGCTCCCGGTAAAAAATTCGTGCGCCAATTGCAACAAAGAAGGCCTCGCTGCAAGACAGCACCACCGCCGCGGTGATGGAAGTATTTTTCAGCGCCTCAAAATAGCACAGGAAATGCAGCCCCAGCATGATGCCGCTGAGCGCATAGCGCAGGAACACATTGCGGCTCAAGGACGCCAGCTCCCGCCTGTAACGGGTCAGCGCAAAGGGAAGCAGGATTACCGTTGAAAGAAGCAGGCGGATGAACGCAAGCCATACCGCCGGGGCAACAGTCAGACGCACAGCCAGCGAGGAGGTGGAGATGCAAATCACTGCCAGAACCACGAGTAACTTGATCATATGAATCCCTTTCCTTTGGGGATGGTGGTCATCCCGGACAATGCTGGTACACCAGAAAGCTGAGCGCGCTTATCAAACGCGCTCAGCCATGATGAATCGCCCCTGCCCAGGGGGCGCGGGAATTTTCTTACCGGGCTATGAGACGCTCAATGTTATGGCAGCAAATATCCTGAACAATGTGTCCCACACGCTCCATATCCGGAGCAATTTCGCCTTCCTCCATCCAGGTTCCCAGGATGTTGCACAAAATGCGGCGGAAGTACTCAAAGCGAGGATAGGATGTGAAGGAGCGGCTGTCGGTGAGCATGCCCGCAAACTGAGAGAGCATGCCAAGGTTAGCCAGTGCGGTCATCTGCTGTACCATTCCGTCGATGTGGTCGTTAAACCACCAGGCGGAGCCAAATTGCATCTTGCCTGCCATCCCGCCATCGGCAAAGTTGCCCAGCATGGTGCCCAGCACATAGTTGTCCTTTGGATTGAGGCAGTACAGAATGGTCTTGGGCATCCCCTGCTCGTTGAGGCTGTTGAGGAACTGCCCAAGAGGTTCTGCGATGCACAAATCGTTGATGGAATCAAACCCGGTATCCGGACCCAGCTTTCGGGTCATGTCCGCATTGACGCGCCTCATGGGGCCAATGTGCAGCTGCATGACCATGCCGTATTTTGTGTACAGCGCTGCCAGATACTGGAGCAGATGCGTCTTGTACTGCTCCTCCTCACCGCGCGAGATGGTACCGCCCGCAAGCGCACGATTCAGGATGCCTGCCACCACGGACTCATCCGCCTCCGCATACGGCACATAGGCAAAGGCATGGTCAGAAACGCGGCAGCCCATGTCGTCAAAGAAAGCAAGGCGGCTTGCCAGCGCGTCTTTGAGGGTGACCAGGTCCTTCACCACCACGCCGGCCGCCTGTCCCAGGCGCTGCAGATAAGCCGCGAAACCCGGATTGCGCACATCCAGGGCCTGATCCGGTCGGAAGGACGGCAGTACTTTTACTGGAAAATCACCAGCATCCCGGAGTTTCTGATGATAGCGGAGGTCATCTGCCGGATCATCCGTGGAACAGATGGTTTTTACATTGGACATCAGAATCATTTGACGGGTTGTGAGCCCGTCCCGAAGGATGCGGTTGGCCTTTTCCCAGATGCCAGGCGCTGTGTGCTCATTGAGGGGTTCATAGATGTTAAAATAGCGTTGCAGTTCCAGATGGGTCAATGATAGAGGGGATTGCCCACCGCGGCTGCGATGGTGCGGGCATAGGCCATGAATTTATCTTCGTCCGGCGCGTCTCCGGTGATCAGGTGTTCCGGAATTCCATTCAGACGCATAGCCCGCCACTTGTAGTGATCCCCGGACAGCCATACCTGCGAAAGGTTGTCATAACTGCGGTCTTC
>Ga0123335_1004669_pt1 | contig 17423 bp, 16 predicted proteins | sample BiotimSIPDNA_2_FD_89707 | JGI IMG/M metagenome (GOLD analysis project Ga0123335, IMG submission 89707) | Anaerobic biogas reactor microbial communites from Washington, USA - Biogas_R2 time_0 SIP DNA | ecosystem: Engineered > Bioreactor > Anaerobic > Unclassified | place: Washington, USA...
ACCTGCCGATATTGCACTGTATGTATCCGTACCCGATGACGAAAGAGAACGGACGTTGAATGTGCTGTTGTTTCCGCCGCCATGTTCAGCTTGCAGAATAAGCAAAATATCCAATAATTTAGCTTCCTCGTCGGTGAACTTTTTGTCGGGACGAATTGAGTTGAGTATCATTTCGGCAGTTTTCTGTTCGGGATTAAGCTGATGAATATACATACTCTTGCGGTAATAATGTCTGCGTTTTACCTGATAGGCATATGACATAATTGCCGGCATACGGGCGATAAGCCCGAGACTCTGAGAGAGAATATTCTCAATCGAGGGATCTTCGGCATTGTCATCGTAGGAATAAAGAGCCAAAACCGAACAAGCCAGTTTGTTCATAATGTCCGGTGACGGTGCTTTCATTATCATATCTTCGATAAAATCGTCGGGTAGTTCACGAAGAGACGAAAGCAGGTCGCAGAAATCGTCAAGCTGTTCTTTTGTTGGCAGAAAACCGAAAAGCAGAAGCCAGACCACCTCTTCATAGCCGAAACGATCTTCATTCTGAATGCCTTTGATTATATCGTAAATATCTACGCCGCGAAATTCCAGACGACCTTCCATGGGAATTCTTTCACCGTCGTATAAATAATAACCGTCAACGCTGCATACTTTTGTAAGTCCCGCCATAACGCCGGTGCCGTCGCTGTTGCGAAGCCCTCGTTTTACGGGGAAACGGTCATATTCCGATTGCGGAATATTGTTGTTTTTTTCGAGCAAGCTCACCAAAGTCGTTAGATTTTTGATTTCACTGTTCTGAAATGCTGTCATAGTTTTCAACTTTCTAAATTTAGTAGTATATGTGGTGATATACATAATATATAATATCATCTTTACAGGTCATTGTCAAGTTATTTTTGGAAAATATTCTTGTCTCCGATTTAATAATATTTCTTGACTTTGGGAGTAATTTGTGATATAGTTATAATAGGTAATTTTTATAATGGAGGCATTTGTTAATGGGAAAATACATTTTGGCACTTGATCAGGGAACAACCAGTTCGAGAGCGATTTTGTTCAATAAAAACGGTGAGATAGTATCAAAAGCTCAGTTTGAATTTGAACAGATTTATCCTCAGACCGGTTGGGTTGAACACGATCCCGAGGCAATTTTACGCAGTCAGTATCGTTCGGTTGCCGATGCTTTGATTGAAGGAAGAATTGAGGCAAGAGATATTCGCGGTATCGGAGTTACAAACCAGCGTGAAACGACTATTCTTTGGGACAGAACAACCGGCAGACCGATTTATAATGCTATCGTCTGGCAGTGTCGTCGTACCGCAGATGTATGCGAAAAAATCAAAGCTGATAAGGAACTTGCCGAATATATAAAAGAACATACAGGTCTTGTTGTTGACGCATATTTTTCGGCAACAAAGATAAAGTGGATTCTCGACCACGTTGAAGGTGCAAGAGCCTTGGCGGAAAGAGGGCAACTCCTCTTTGGTACCGTTGAAACATGGCTTATATGGAATCTGACCGGCGGTATAGCTCATGTAACCGACTATTCCAATGCTTCACGTACTATGCTTTTTGATGTCGATAATCTTTGCTGGGATGAATATCTTTGTGAAAAACTCGGTATTCCGATGAATATACTTCCCAAAGTTGTTCCCTCAAGCCATATTTATGGCTCCGTTGCTCCCGGTATTCCCGGTATGGAAGCTCTTGCCGGAGTACCTATTTGCGGTGCTATCGGCGATCAGCCCGCCGCATTATTAGGACAGGCATGTTTTGAGCAGGGTGATGCAAAAAACACTTATGGAACAGGCTGTTTCCTGCTTATGAATACGGGGGACAAGCGTGTTAAATCCAAGAATAATCTTGTAACCGGTGTTGCATGGGGAATAGGAAGTGAAGTAACTTATGCCATTGAGGGTTCCGCATTCAATGCAGGCTCAACGATTCAGTGGTTACGTGATGAACTTCATCTTATCAATAAAGCTCCCGAATGTGACAGATATGCCGAGAGCGTTCCCGATGCAAACGGTATATACGTCGTTCCTGCATTTACGGGTCTCGGTGCACCCTATTGGGATATGTATGCAAGAGGCTGCATTGTCGGTATAACAAGAGGTGTAAATCGTGCTCATATCTGCCGTGCCGTTCTGGAGGGTATCGTATATCAGGTTACCGATTTACTTGAAGCGATGAAGGCTGATTCCGGTATTGATATTTTCGAACTTCGTGTTGACGGCGGAGCAAGCGTTTCGGATATCATGATGCAGATTCAGGCGGATATGATACAAGCTCATGTCAATCGTCCGAAAGTTGTTGAAACAACCGCACTCGGTGCTGCATATTGTGCAGGTCTTGCGGTCGGTTTGTGGGAGAATATCGAGGAGATAAAAACTATCCGCAAATTTGACAGGATTTTTAGCCCCGAAATGTCACAAGAGGACAGAGATAAGGCTTATGCCGGCTGGAAAAAAGCAGTCGAAAGAGCCAAATCCTGGGCAAAAGAATAATCTGTTCTGAAAGTTGAGAAACATAAAAGTTAAAGAACTTTGTTTTCGATTTTTTATTACATAATTAAGTTATTTCACTAAAAGGAGAAATATAAAATGGCAAAAGTAGTACTTGATTGGAAAACCGCATTTGATTTTATAACAGATGCGTTTAAGGGTGTAGGCGTTCCTGAAGAAGATGCAAAAATCTGCACCGACGTTCTTCTCGAATCCGACAAACGAGGTATTGAATCTCACGGCTGCAATCGTTTTAAGCCGATTTATATCGACAGAATAAACGCAGGTATTCAAAATCCCGTAACAAACTTCGACATCATCAAAGAAACAGAAACCACCGCAGTGGTTGACGGACATGACGGCATGGGTCAGGTCATTAGCTACAAGTCAATGGCTCTTGCAATTGAAAAGGCTAAGAAATACGGTATGGGTATGGTTGTTGTTCGCAATTCCTGCCACTACGGTATCGCAGGTTACTATGCTTCTCAAGCTTGCAAAAGCGGTTGTATCGGTATAACCGGCACAAATGCTCGTCCTTCTGTTGCTCCGACTTTCGGTGTTGAGGGTATGTTCGGCACAAACCCCTTAACCGTCGGTATTCCCACCGATGAAGATTTTGATTTCATTCTCGACTGTGCAACTTCAATCACACAGAACGGTAAGGTTGAATACTATGAGAGAATAGGCGAACCTGTTCATCCCGGTACAATTATCGGACTTGACGGTGAGTCTGTTGAAGGCGACGCAGGTGTTGCTCTTAAGGCAATTCGTAACGGTACGGCTGCTCTTACGACCTTGGGCGGTATTGGCGAGGCACTTGGTGGCTACAAGGGTTACGGTTATGCAATGATAGTCGAACTTCTTTCCGCCGTATTGCAGGATGGCAATTATGGTAAGGCTCTTGACGGAAAAGGTCCTAACGGTGAGCTTGTTCCTTATCATCTTGGTCATTTCTTTATCGCAATTGATACCGACCACTTCTTGGGTGAAGATGCTTGTCGTTCAAAAGCTGGCGAAATTATCCGTGCCGTCCGTGCTTCCAAAAAGGCTCCCGGTGAAGATCGTATCTATTCCGCAGGCGAAAAAGAATGGGAAGTATGGCTTTCCCGCAAGGATAGCGGTGTTCCTATCAACGAATCCGTACAAAAGGAAATGTCCAAAGTTCGTGACGATTTAGGTCTTACGCAGTATACTTTCCCGTGGGAAAAGTAATAATTTCACTCACATAAATAAAGAAAATCTCATTTTACGATATTAGGAGAAATAAATGGATTACAGAAAAGAATCATTAAGATTACACGCAGAATGGAAGGGTAAAATTGAAGTGGTTTCCCGTGCAGCGGTTGACTCAAAGGAAGCACTTTCTCTTGCCTATACTCCCGGTGTTGCAGAACCCTGCCTTGCCATTCAGGAAGATATAAACAAGAGCTATGAACTTACCCGTCGTTGGAACACGGTTGCCGTTGTTACAGACGGTACGGCTGTTTTAGGCTTGGGAGACATCGGTCCCGAGGCAGGTATGCCTGTCATGGAAGGCAAATGCGTTCTCTTTAAGGAATTTGGCGGTGTTGACGCTATTCCGCTTTGCATCCGCTCAAAGGATGTTGACGAAATCGTTAATGTCGTCACCCTTCTCGCCGGATCTTTCGGCGGAATAAACCTTGAAGATATTGCGGCTCCTCGTTGCTTTGAGATTGAAAAGAAGTTAAAAGAAAGTTGCGACATTCCGATATTCCACGACGACCAGCACGGTACGGCAGTTATCACCCTTGCGGGTGTTATCAATGCCCTTAAAATTGTCGGCAAGAATATTGAAGATGTTAAGATTGTTACTTCCGGTGCAGGTGCCGCGGGTATAGCAATTATCAAACTTCTTATGAGTATGGGGCTTAAAAATGTCATTTTGACAGACCGTAAAGGTGCCATCTACAAGGGTCGCGAAGGTCTTAACCCGATTAAAGCTGAAATGGCGGAAATTACAAATCAGGCTTGCGAAAAAGGTACGCTTGCCGATGTAATCAAAGGTGCTGACGTATTTATCGGTGTATCCGCTCCCGGAACATTGACACAGGATATGGTTAGGTCAATGGCAAAAGATCCCATTATATTTGCTTGTGCCAATCCCGTTCCCGAAATTTTCCCCGACGAGGCAAAGGCAGCAGGTGCGGCAGTTGTTTCCACAGGTCGTTCAGATTTCCCGAATCAGGTCAACAACGTTCTTGCATTCCCCGGAATTTTCCGCGGTACTTTGGATGTCCGTGCATCGGATATTAATGACGAAATGAAGATTGCGGCAGCTTATGCCCTTGCAGGCTTGGTTTCGGATGAAGAGCTAAATGCAGAATACATTCTTCCCGCAGCTTTCGATAAGAGAGTAAAAGATGTAGTTGCAAAAGCAGTTGCACAAGCGGCAAGAGACAGCGGAGTTGCTCGTATATAATCGCGAAAGTTTGCTTTCTGTGAATAGAAAAAGAGAAAAGTTAAGGCTTATAGCTGACATATCAAAATCAAAAAGCTTAACTTTTCTTTTTGTGTTTCATTTATCAACTATGATACAAAAGGAGTACGAAAATGGCTTTTTTCTTACTTAAAATGCAGTTTCTTGCACAGTTTATCAGAATGGTAATTTATTTAGTCCAATCCGGTGCTATCGGCGAAATGCTCGGCGGCTTTGATATTGGTTCAATGCTTGGTGGCTTTGACATCGGTTCAATGCTCGGCGGTCTGGATTTGGGCGGTATGCTCGGTGGTCTTTTAGGCTAACCTGAGAAAGAGTTAAAGGTGAAAAGACAGTAATAAGCTCAGCAGTCAACGGTTAAAGCTATAGTTTAAAATTGCTTCACTTTTATCTTTATTATTGCTTAACATTAGAAAATAGTTAGGGTATGTATAATTCACATATTCTAAAAATAAAAAGGAGAATATTAAAATGTCACGTGTATACAATTTTTCAGCCGGTCCCTCTATGCTTCCCGTAGAAGTATTACAAAAAGCAGCAGATGAAATGCTCGAATATGAAGACACAGGTCAGTCTGTTGCCGAGATGTCTCATCGCTCCAAGGAGTTTGATAAAATAATCAAAGATGCTGAGGCACTCCTTCGTGAGCTTATGGATATTCCTAAGAATTACAAGGTGCTGTTTTTGCAGGGTGGTGCAAGTCTTCAGTTTGCAGCAATGCCTCTTAATTTTATGAACGGCAGCGGCAAAGCCGACTATTTCGTAACAGGACTGTGGGCAAAGAATGCTTATGAGGAAGCCAAGAAATACGGCAATCCTCGTGTTGTTGCAAGTTCCGCAGACAAGAATTTCTCTTATATTCCCAAGACTACACGCGAGGATTTTGATCCCGAAGCGGACTATGTGCATTATTGCATGAACAATACCATCTATGGCACAAAGTTTCAGTATATCCCTGATTGCGGTGATATTCCGCTTATCTGTGATATTTCATCCTGTGTTCTTTCCGAGCCCATTGATGTTACGAAATTTGCTGTGCTTTATGGCGGTGCACAGAAGAATATGTCTCCTGCAGGTTTGTCATTTGCAATTATTCGTGAGGATATGCTTGGCAATGCTCGTGATATTACTCCCATTGTTATGGACTATAAAATCGTAGCGGATAAGGAATCCATCTACAATACTCCTCCTACATACACCATTTATATGTGTAAACTCGTTCTTGAATGGGTTAAGGCACAAGGTGGTCTTAAAGCAATGAAGGAGCGTAACGAGAAAAAAGCAAAGATTCTTTATGATTTCCTTGATTCTTCCAAGATGTTCAGAGGTATTGCCGATAAGGAAGACCGTTCTCTTATGAATATTTCTTTTGTTTCAACTTCCGAAGAAATCGATGCGAAGTTCATTAAGGAAGCAAAAGAAGCCGGTTTTATCAACTTAAAGGGACACCGTTCTGCCGGTGGTATGCGTGCCTCTGTCTATAATGGTTTTCCGATTGAGGGCGTAGAAAAACTCGTTGAATTTATGACTGAATTTGAAAAAGCAAATTCATAAAGAAGGTTTATTAATGTACAATATTTTAACTCTAAACAAGATTTCCGCGAGCGGTCTTGCAAATTTTGATGCTGAAAAATATGTTTGCGGTGATGATTTGGAAGAACCCATTGCGGCAATAGTCCGTTCTGCATCTTTACACGATGTTGAACTTCCCGAATCTCTGATTGCTATTGCTCGTGCAGGTGCAGGTGTAAACAATATTCCGATTGACGATTGCACTAAGAAGGGCATAGTGGTTTTCAATACTCCCGGTGCAAATGCAAATGCGGTTAAGGAGCTTGCAGTTTGCGGTCTTTTGCTCGCATCTCGTCGTATTGTTCCCGCTATAGATTGGGCAAAGACACTCAAAGGCGGAGGCGATGATGTTCCGAAGCAGGTTGAAAAGGGTAAGTCAAATTTCGTAGGTCCCGAAATAGCAGGCAAAACATTGGGTATTGTCGGCATGGGTGCTATCGGAAAACTTGTTGCCGATGCGGCGATTAAACTTGGTATGAGTGTTGTTGCCTACGATATTTGCGAAGATGAAGAGGCTAAAGCTATCATAACAAAAGGCGAAGTTACATGTGATGTAAGCGATGTTTTTGAAAAATCCGATTATATTTCACTTCACTGTCCGTCCGTTTCTGCTACAAAAAATATGATAAACTCCGAAAGTCTTGCAAAATGTCGTGACGGTGTCCGTATTCTCAATTTTGCTCGCGGTGATTTGGTCAATACCTCCGATATTCTTGCAGGAATTAAATCCGGCAAGGTTGCCGCTTATGTAACGGATTTTCCTGACGATGAAATGCTCGGAGTTGACGGAGTTATTGCCATTCCTCATCTTGGTGCATCCACACCCGAAAGTGAAGAAAACTGTGCTGTTATGGCAGTCAATCAACTTGCTGATTTTATCGAAAACGGAAATATAAAAAATTCAGTTAATTTCCCGAATGTAAGTCTTGAACGCTCTGATAAATATCGTGTTTGCGTTATGGCAAGCAAGGATATCGGTGTAAAAATTGCTGATATTCTCGGCAATGTTACCGCATCTGCTTATGATTTTAATAAGAACTTCTACGGTATTTTTGATGTCGCAGAATTTGATACCGATGTTGATTCTTCCGTTCTTAATAAAATTGCCGACTTGGAAGGCGTATTCGGGATAAGGGTAATTTGCTGATGAAAAAATTAGTTGTTGCACTTTTAATTGTGCTTTTGAGTTTCTCGACAATACTGACCTGTGCCGCAGATAAAAAAGTCGGTGCATTTCGTGTTGACAATATTCAGATAGACGGCTGCTCTTTCAAGTATTCTTGGGAAATTGCCACACGTAATAATATTCCCAAGGGTTTTCTTAAAGCAGTCGAGATGGAAAAAGATGAAGTCATTCATTTTTTTGATGTTGATGAGCTTTATCTCTGGATGAACAGCAATGATGATCAATTTGAAATCACTGTGCGTTCTACCTCTGACAATGTTCCCGAAAAACCTTATGCTCAGATGACTGACGCTGAATTTGGTGCTGAACTTGACAAGTATAAAGAGTTTTTGGATAAGCTTGAGCCTTATGCTTATGAGCTTGAAAAAAGCACAGAACCTTTAGGAATTCATTATAAGGTCATTGACGACGAAAAAAACAGTGTGTATAATTATACGTTTATTCAATATCTTGACGGCAAACTTATAAGCGTTTCGCTCTATAATATGACTTTGGTTTCTTCTGAAAGCTCCGATTATCAAAAAGCTTATCAGGATGCAAGAACCCTTGTGGATGTCTTGGGTGAGGCTGTTGAAAATCCTGAGGATCATCCCGTTGATGTTGTTGATGAAACAATTGCTCCTACAGCGGCAACTGTTACCGAAACAAAAGCTAACGTAACATCGGTCAACGGCGGCGTGTTTTTCGGAACCGAAGATGAAGAAGGAAGCACACAACAAGAGGGGGTAACCTCTCCTGAAGTTGTTAAAGGACATCTTACTGTTAAAATTGCAACGGTATGTGTAATTTTATTCGCTATTGCTTGTGTCGTCATTCTTATTGTCAAACGCAGAAAAACAAAATAATTGTAAGAAGTATATAAAAACACTGCTGTTTTATCCAATATTAATTGTGCAAATATACGAAAGTCGAAGCCGAAAATAACTTACAGTTGACAATTTCGTAAAAAGAATGTATTATAATAATGTAATAGTAGTGTCGTTATATGTGTGTTTGACGACGAAAGGAAAAAAGATATGAAAAAGATTGTTATTTCTCTTTTGGTAGTTGCTCTTGCACTTACTTGTGTAGGTTCTGCGTCTGCATTGGGTACGGCTTTTGGTGGTGCTGAAACTGGTCAGATTACAGCATTCTTTGCCGATTTCGATCCCTCCGCTCTTACAGAAATGATTGAAGGTATGGATTTTTCCGGTATTATCAACGACTTAGGTTTCGGTGATATTGGTTCATTGCTCGGTGGCGACCTTGATTTGTCAGGTCTTTTGGGCGGTATTGATTTAGGTAATCTTATCACTCCTTCTACTCAGCCCCCACCCCCTACAGTTGCTCCCACAGCTGCACCGACAGAAGTTCCCACCGTTGGTCCGACAGATGCTCCCACCGCTGCACCGACAGATGCTCCCACCGCTGCACCGACGGCAGCTCCCACCGCTGCACCGACATCTCCCAGCATTCCTCAGACCGGTAACTCTTCAGCCGGAATGATATCCCTTGTTGCGGGAATTTCCGTTCTTGCAGGTGCCGCATACGTATTCACAGCAAAAAAGAGAAAGTAATTTAATATTGTGAAGAGGCGTGTTCTGCGCCTCTTTTTCTCTTGCATTTTTATTTATTCTATGTTATTATAAGTTATGAATATTAAAAGCTACATTATTGATTCGGAAAATATTACCGGTTTTTCAGAGTATTATAATCGCTTGCCGAAATATTTTCAAAAACGCGTTGATATTAAACATTTTCAAAAAGAAAAAAATCTCTCTCTCTGTGGTGGGCTTTTGCTTGATTATGTATTAAAAGAGCAGGGAAACGATTTGTTTTTACGTGATATTCAAGTTGGTGATAACGGCAAACCCTATTTTGCGGATATGACGGAGTTTCAGTTTAATATTTCACATTCGGGTACAAAAGTTTTTCTTGCGGTATCTGAGAACAATGTCGGCTGTGATGTTGAATTTATCCGTGATGTTAATATGAAAATTGCAGACCGCTATTTTTCGGAAAATGAAAAGCTTTATATCAAAAACGCTCAGAATGAAGCGAAACAGAAAGAACGATTTTTTGACTTGTGGACGCTTAAAGAGAGCTTTCTGAAAGTACGGGGTGCAGGCTTATCTCTGCCGTTAACAAGCTTTGATATTCTGATTGATGATGAAATTCGTATTGTTCAAAACGCGTATCCCTGTGAATATAAATTTGGATTATTCGATTTTAATGACGGATATAAATATGCAATATGTGCCGAAAACGCAAAAAACAATGTTATTTCAGAGCCGAAATTGCTAAACTTTAATGATATATAGGAGACGATTATGGAACAGAAAACAAGATTTTTCTTTACAATGCTCATTTGTGCAGTTCTTACATTTGTACTTACCTTTTCCGGTATGGCTGCCGAGGTTGATGAACCTGTCCTGATTTTGGAAGCACCCATAGAGGACAGCACAGCTTTGGTTTTGTCTGCACCTGAGGACAGCACAGCCTTGGTTGTCGGTGATGTTGAGGATGGGGAAGAGCCATTCCAAAGCAAGAAAATCGGTCAGTGGCTTGACAAAACTTTCTACAAGCTGGACTATGCGGTATTTAAGGCTTTTTCAAAGATTCAAAGTGAAACAATGACGAAAATCGTTGAACTTGTTACACACTTAGGTGATTCTGAGATTGCAATTCCGCTTCTTATTGTTGGCTTGATTATGGCATTCTTCAAGAAGACGAGAAAGGTCGGACTTACCCTTTTCTTTGCTATTATTTTAGGCACACTCTTTACCAATGTTATTCTTAAAAATGTATGCGGCAGGGCAAGACCTTATGTAACATTGGCAAACGATCCTGATTTTATGTCATGGTATCAGATGGCAAATGCACATAAGGAAAGCGATAATTCCTTCCCCTCAGGTCATACAACCTGTGCCTTTGAAATGGGAATGGCATTGTTCTTATCAATGAAGAACAAGAAAATCAAGTGGATTTTCCCCGTTCTTGCATTTGCGGTTCTCTTAACCCGTATTTATCTTATGGTTCATTATGTAACCGATGTGGCAGCAGGCTTTATTGTCGGTACAACAGTAGCCATTTTGGCATATTTCATTGTCAAGAAAATCCTTTCCGTTGAGAAAATTGCCAATTTCGATTTAGCCGAAAAGATTAAGAAAAAGGCATAATGCGACATATCGAAACTTTGTCACCCGAATTAAAACTAATCGTGTCGGATGAACATACATTCGGCACGGATGCCTTGTGTCTGGCAAGTTTTACTTCTCCTCGCAGAAAAGATGTTTGCGTTGAACTTGGGACAGGTTGCGGGATTATCTCGTTTTACTGGTTTCGTGAGAATATGGGCAAACAAATTTACGCCGTCGATATTCAAGAAAATGCGATAAATCAACTTAAAGAGTCGATTTCGATAAACGATGTCGCTGTCGGTGAAATAATCACTCCGATATGTTCAGACTTAAAGGACTTGAAAGGGAAAATTCCAAACGCTTCTGCTGATGTTGTATGTATGAATCCTCCGTATAAGCCGATTGGGACGGGAATAATCAGCGAGAGTGATGTTGATAAAATTGCCCGACATGAAACCGAATGTACGCTTGATGATATTTGCAATACGGCAAAATATTTACTTAAATACGGCGGACGGCTTTGCATTTGTTTTAAGCCTGAACGATTGGTTGAGGCAATAAATGCTATGCAAAAGGCAAAAATCGAGCCGAAACGCCTGCGATTTGTAACTCAAAAACCGACAAGCACACCTTGGCTTGTTCTTTTGGAGGGTAGGTTGGGCGGAAAGTCCGGAATGACAGTTGAGCCGCAACTCGTCATTGAGTCCGATGAGATGGAAAAGATAATCGGTCAATACAGAAAATAGATTGACAAAGGAGAAAACATGTCCGGAAAACTCTTTGTTGTCGGAACTCCGATAGGAAATTTGGGTGATTTTTCACCGCGAGCCGTTGAGACATTTGAAAAGGTTGATTTTATAGCTGCCGAAGACACTCGTGTAACGGTCAAACTCTTAAACCATTTCGGAATTAAGAAACCCTTGGTCAGTTATCACGAGCATAACCGCTATGAGCAGGGCGACTATATTATCGGGCGACTTGAACAGGGCGAAACCTGTGCTTTGGTAACTGATGCGGGCATGCCGGCAATTTCCGATCCGGGTGTTGTTTTAGTCGATAAGTGTTACAAAGCGGGAATTGCGGTTGAGTCCGTACCCGGACCGACTGCATTAACCACAGCGTTGGCAATAAGCGGAATGGATATTCGCAGATTTACTTTTGAGGGATTTTTAACTCAGAACAAGACCAACAGAAGAACGCACCTTGAAGAAATAAAAAGCGAAAAACGGACTATGGTTTTTTATGAAGCACCGCATAAACTTCCAAAGATGCTTGCCGATGTTTATGCCGCTTTGGGCGACAGACGTATAGCGATAATAAAAGAACTTACGAAAATTTATGAGAGTATCGAAAGAACAACTCTCGCAGAGGCTGTAGAAAAATATAAAGACGCAAAACTCAAAGGCGAGTTTGTTATTATCATTGAAGCTGCTGAAGAAACAGAAAGTGAAAAGACGCTTGAAGATGCGGTTGATGAAGCAAGGGATTTGATGGATAACGAAGAAGTTTCCGCAAACGAAGCCTCAAAAAGAATTGCGAAAATTACCGGCTTTAAGAAGGGCGACATCTATCGGGAGCTTCAGAACTGAAATACCAAATAGGATTTTGTAAACATCACCAAAAATGTATGAGAATTTTGGTGATGTTTTTTATTTTTGCCATCTTGCAATTTGACATAATATAATGTATAATGTAAAATGCAGTCAAGTGGGATTATCATTTGACATTATAGTATTAAGGAGTAATACAAATGAGCGTACTTAACAAGAAAACAGTTGAAGATATCGAAGTTGCCGGCAAGAAAGTTCTTGTTCGTTGCGATTTCAACGTAAAAATGGAAAACGGTGTTATCACAAGTGATAAGAGAGTAGTTGCTGCTCTTCCTACTATCGAATATCTCATAAATAAAGGTGCAAAGGTTATTCTTTGTTCTCACTTAGGTCGTCCAAAGGGCGAATTTGATCCCGAATTCTCCATGGCTCCCGTTGCCGAATGTCTTTCTAAGTATTTGGGCAAAGAAGTTAAACTCGCAGCTGATGTTGTCGGCGAATCCGCACAGGCTCTTGCAGCCTCTCTCAATGACGGTGATGTCATGCTTCTTGAAAATGTACGTTTTGAAAAGGGCGAAACTAAGAATGACGAAGAACTTTCCAAGAAGTTTGCTGCTCTTGCTGAAGTATATGTAAACGACGCTTTCGGTTCTGCTCACAGAGCACATTCTTCAACGGCAGGTGTTGCCGCTTTCCTTCCCTCCGCTTGCGGTTTCCTTATTCAGAAGGAACTTGAAGTCATGGGCAAGGCTCTTGAAAATCCCGTTCGTCCTCTTGTTGCCATCTTGGGCGGTGCAAAGGTTTCCGATAAGATAGGTGTTATTGAAAACCTTATCGACAAGTGCGATACTCTTATCGTTGGTGGCGGTATGTCCTATACATTCTTCCGTGCATTAGGCTACTCTGTCGGCATATCTCTTTGTGAGGAAGACAAGATTGAACTTGCTTCTTCTCTTATGGCAAAGGCTAAGATTAGGGGTATCAATTTAATGATTCCCATTGACAACAAACTCGGTAAAGAATTTGATGCAAATACGGAGTCAATCATCGTAGATTCCGATAGTATTCCCGATGGTTGGATGGGACTTGACATCGGATCTAAGACACAGGAATTATTCGCCAACGCCATTGAAGGTGCCGGCACAATTATTTGGAATGGTCCGATGGGCGTTTCCGAATGGGAAAACTTTGCAGGAGGTACCATTGCGGTCGCAACAGCAGTAGCAAACGCAACAGATAAGGGTGCTGTTTCCATTATCGGTGGCGGCGACTCTGCGGCAGCGGTTAAGAAACTCGGCTTTGAAAAGAAGATGACTCATATCTCAACAGGTGGCGGTGCTTCTCTTGAATTTCTTGAAGGTAAAGAACTTCCGGGTATTGCTTGCATCAACGATAAATAAAAAATTTAATAATATATAAGGCAGAGTGTTAAGATTTTGAGTATAAAGTCAGGGGAAGAATTTTTTTTGAGTTCCTTGATTTCATTCTTAATATCGCATTCTGCGTGAGTAAATAAGGTTAATAATATATAGGAGATTGTAATGAATAAAGCAAAAAGACCTGCCGTTATTGCCGGCAACTGGAAAATGAATATGACACCCTCACAGACTACTGCTCTTATCAATGAAATGAAGCCTCTTGTTGCAGGTGCCGATTGTGAAGTTGTACTCTGCGTTCCTTATGTTGACATCCCCGCAGCCATTGAAGCAGCGAAGGGTTCAAATATCAAGATTGGTGCAGAAAACATTCACTACAAGGCATCCGGTGCATATACAGGTGAAATTTCTGCCGATATGCTCAAGGAACTCGGTGTTGAATATGTAATTATCGGACACAGCGAAAGAAGACAGTATTTCGGCGAAACCGATCAGACAGTCAACCTTCGTTCTCTTGCCGCACTTAATGCAGGCTTTAAGGCAATTATCTGTGTCGGTGAAACACTCGAACAGAGAGAATTGGGTTATACGGAAGCACTTATTAAATATCAGACGAAGATTGCCCTTACAAACGTAACCGAAGAGCAGCTTAAGAATGTTATAATTGCTTATGAACCCGTCTGGGCTATCGGCACGGGTGTTACCGCTTCCGATGATCAGGCAGATGAAGGTAACGGCTTTGTTCGCAAGGCGATAGCCGAAATGTTTGGTGCGGATGTTGCCGAAACCGTTACAATTCAGTACGGTGGCTCTATGAATGCTAAAAACTGTGAAGGTTTACTTTCAAAAGAACATGTTGACGGCGGTCTTATCGGCGGTGCATCTCTTAAGGCTGAAGATTTCTCCGTTATTGTAAAAGCAGCGTCCAAATAAAAAGAAAAGAAGTTAATATGAAAAAAACAGTTCTTCTTTGCATTATGGACGGTTTCGGGATCAATGATTCCGAATACGGTAATGCAATTAAATTTGCGAATACTCCCAATTTGGACAAGCTTTTTGCAGAATGTCCGAATACTTTAATCGGTGCATCCGGTCTTGATGTAGGTCTTCCCGACGGACAGATGGGCAACTCAGAAGTAGGACATACAAATATCGGTGCAGGTCGTGTTGTATATCAGGAACTTACAAGAATTACAAAAAGCATAGCAGACGGCGATTTCTTTGAGAATGAGGCTCTTGTTGCTGCGATGGAGAATTGCAAGAAGAATGATTCCGCACTTCATTTGATGGGGCTTGTCTCCGACGGCGGTGTTCATTCTCACAATACTCATCTTTATGCCATTATTGAAATGGCTAAGAGAATGGGGCTTGATAAGGTTTTCGTCCACTGCTTTATGGACGGTCGAGATGTTCCGCCCACTTCGGGTAAAGATTATATTGCCGAACTTAATTCCGAAATGGAAAAGATAGGTTTGGGTAAAATCGCAACGATTGAGGGCAGATATTATGCCATGGATCGCGATAACCGTTGGGAACGTGTTGTCAGGGCTTATAACGCAATGACAAAACTTGAGGGCAATAAATTCTCTTGTGGTGTTGAAATGATGCAAAAGTCATATGAAGACGGAATTACGGACGAATTTATCGTTCCTTCCGTTTCAGACGATGCCCAGGCAATAAGTGATAATGACAGTGTCGTTTTCTTCAACTTCCGACCCGACAGAGCACGTGAAATTACCCGTGCTTTTGTTGACAGTGATTTCAGCGGTTTTGAACGAGAACAGATAAAAGGACTTTACTTTGTCTGTATGACACAGTATGACGCTACCATGCCGAATGTTGATGTCGCATTCAAGCCTCAGTCTTTGGACAATACTTTCGGAGAATATATTTCGGATAAGGGAATGACACAACTTCGTATCGCCGAAACGGAGAAATATGCTCACGTAACTTTCTTTTTTAACGGCGGTGTTGAAAAACAATATGAAGGCGAAGACAGAGTTCTTATCAACTCTCCCAAGGTTGCCACATACGACCTTCAGCCCGAAATGAGTGCATTTGAAGTGACGGATGCGGTTGTTGAAAAGATTGAAAGCGGGAAATACGATGTGATCATCTTAAATTACGCAAATTGCGATATGGTCGGTCATACCGGTATTTTCGATGCAGCAGTCAAGGCGGTTGAAACCGTTGACACCTGTGTCGGCAGAGTTGCCGATGCAATAAAGAAGATTGACGGTGTAATGCTTATCACTGCCGATCACGGAAATGCCGATAAAATGTATGAAGATGACGGCTCTCCTTTTACCGCACATACAACCAACCTCGTTCCTCTTATTATTGTAAATAAGGATTGTAAATTGAATGAAGGAGGCAAACTCTGCGATCTTTGTCCTACAATTCTTGATATAATGAATCTTGAACAGCCGTCTGAAATGACCGGAAGGAGTCTAATAGCTAAATAATTCCAGTTCTTTGTGCAAGCTGCACATAATTATACCGATATATTTGTACAAGATTTACTTGAACATCGATAAAAAGTCTTGACAAAACACTTTTTGAGGAGTATAATCAACGAGGTTATGAAATAACGAAATACATATCATTTTTGCAGTCACTTTTGATGAAAAGATCTTTGTTTGTGCAAATCTTACAAAAAAGTTACAAATTATTAACCGATTATTTCAAATCAAATGAAAATTTGCTCTTGACAAAAGTGAAATAATGTAGTAGAATGGTATAGTAACAAAAGGGTTACAAAAAGCCCAATTTGGAGGAATTTAAAATGAATTCAACTTACAAAAAAGTTCTCGCAGTCGTGCTTTCCGCAGTTCTTCTTCTCGCTATGACAGCTATTGCATATGCTGGTGCTACTCTTACCGATGATGCTGCTGAAGAATCTACAGCATTTGAAGCTGTAACAGGCGTTATAGATGAAGAAGTAACGGATTATGAAGAAGAAACAGATTACTCTCTTGAAGATACAACAGATGAAGACGTTACAGATGTTATTGAATATGTAAGACTTGGTGACGTTAACATTAACGGTGAAGTTGATATCAATGACGCAAGATATGCTCTCAGATATGCTATCGGTCTTGATAACGAAAATCTTGTTGGTTATAAAGAGCTTCGCATGAAGCTTGCTGACTTCAACCAGAATGGTGTTCTTAAGGCTAATGACGCTCGTCTTATCCTTAGATATGCTCTCAATCTTCCCGTAATCTTCGGTGCAGAATCCGGTGAACCTGTTACTACCGAAATCGCTCGTGAATACTTTGAAAGCATTACTTTTGTTCTTGCATAATTGAACTTAATGAAAAGAGAAAGCCCAGTCGGCTTTCTCTTTTGTTTTCTCAGGATTTATGCTGGGAAAAGTATCGTAAATAAAAAGCATTTATTTTTCTGTATGATCAATAAATTGTTGCGATATTATTTCATAGAAAACCTTAATTTTTTACCAAGTAAAAGTTTGCAATAATTTTGCAACGATTTGTACAAAATTGCCCAAAAAACTGTAGGAATGTACAATTTTAGAGCCTCATTTTTGGAAGTTCTTACAATTGACAAAGAAAGGTTTCTGTATTATACTATATTATAGAAAAAATATTAAAGGAAGGTTTCATATGAAAACTACAAAAAAAGTTCTCTCCAT